>JGI20160J14292_10001654_pt1 | contig 18559 bp, 17 predicted proteins | sample COG_10_FD_14292 | JGI IMG/M metagenome (IMG submission 14292) | reverse complement strand
TGTTTTGTACCAATTGTGCGTCAGGCGACGGAGAACTTCAGGTTAATTATGCATCGGGATGGAAAAATGCAACTGGCGGTGACATAACAGACCCACCACCAGTAATAGGCGATATTAGGGCGGGCGGAGTTGTGTTTTGGGTAGACCCTTCTGATAATCGTCACGGTTTGGTATGTGCGTTTTCAGATTATTCAACTAAGGTACAATGGGGTTGTTATGGGATAGATTTACCAAACGTACTGAATGTCCCTTATAATGGAGGTAATCCTTCGGGCTCAGGTGCAGAAATAGGAGATGGTGTTAGTAATACTAATAATATATTAATTGATTGCTCAGATGCTCCCGCTGCTTTAGCGGCAAGGTCTGTAGGAGCACAATGGTTTTTACCAAGTGCCAAGGAGTTAAATGAAATGTATGATAATAGAACAACTTTAGAGGCTATCTCTGTGTTTACTGAATTTAGTCCTGTCTACTGGAGTTCTACGGAGTTCACGAGCAATCTCGCGTGGGGTCAGAATTTCTTCAGTGGTGATGGTAATCACAGCGTCTACACTAAGGAAGCCACTTGCAATGTGCGTGCTGTTCGGGCTTTTTAGTTATTTAATTATTTATCAATTTAATAGATTACAAGCCCTTGCTTTTAGCAGGGGTTTTTATGTTTGGCATATCTTCTTCTTTCAGTTCTGTTATTTCTAAACCTCTTAAATAGGTTAGACTAATATTTCTTATATTTGAGTATGAATAATAAATATAAACTTCTATTAAATATTACTGTAATTCTTCTAATAGCTAATGTTTTAATCTCATTTTTCACAAACTTGTGGAAAGAAACAAACTACCCCGATTATATAAATTCAATTTTATTTCTTTTATTGATTTTACTTGCCTCCCAAGTTTATTCGAAAAAGAAAGACTAAACCATAGGCATATCCTCCTGCTTCAATTCAGGGAGTTCAAGCCCTCTCAAGTAAGTCAGAGACACATTTATAGAGGAGTGCCCCATAGCTTTCTGTAGCTTGGTTATAGAGCCTGTACGCTTAAATATTTCTATAGCTCCTGAGTGTCTAAAACGAATTGCTTTATATTGATTGTTATATAAAAGTCATTATATTTGAACTTGAAACCAATTACACTTTTAAAATACTAAGATGAAAAAAATAACAGTAATCGTATTGATGTTGTTTACAGCACTGAACTACGCACAAGGTATTGAACTCAACGGAACGATTAGCGCCCAAGGCAATCAAATCAAAAACTTGCAAGACCCTACAGAGGCGCAGGATGCGGTTACTTTATCTGTTCTATTGGAAAAGATATCTGAGCTTCAGAGCCAAATTTCTCCTTTGCAAGCTACATCAGGTTCTGGAACAGTTACGGACATCGATGGCAACAGCTATACATACCTCACTTACGGCAACCAAGTATGGACTGTAGAAAACGCTGAGATGGTTACTTACAGGGATGGTACAGGGATTCCACAAGTCACGGAAGCAACAGCGTGGGCAGCCCTCACTACAGGCGCTTGGTGTTATTACAGTAATAACGAAACAAAAGGAAAGCTTTATAATTGGTATGCAGTGATGGGTATTCACGACAATGTTGAAAGCACCCCAAACAAAGAATTTGCACCAGAGGGTTGGCACGTACCAAGTAATTCGGAGTGGACAGCCCTTGAAAATCACCTCATAGCCAATGGCTATAACTATGACCAATCCGCCACAGAAAACAAAATAGGCAAAGCTATGGCATCTACTACAGGTTGGTATAGCTCCACAAATACAGGAGCAGTAGGCAACGACCAAAGCTTAAACAACAGTAGTGGCTTTAACGCTTTCCCTGAGGGTTCCCGTTACAGCAGTGGTTCGTTCGGCGATGGGGGTTACAATGCGGTCTTTTGGAGTTCCAATGAGAGCAGTGCAAATAACGCTTGGTACAGCGACCTGACCAACGAAGAAAGTAACCTGAGCAGCGACGACTACTTCAAGCAGGACGGCTTTTCAGTGCGTTTTGTTAGGGATTAATTTTTCTTGACGCTTGACTCTTAAAGGGGCTGCCTTTAGCAGCCCCATCTTTTTAAATGAGTTGTGGTTTTGTCAAAACAACTCCAGACTGATTGAAGAACAGTGAATTATAAAGAAAAGTGGAATCGATTAAAGCCTAAACCATCGGCATATCAGATTCAGTCAATTCAGGGGGTTCAAGTCCTCTCAAATAAGTCAGAGATACATTTATAGAGGAATGTCCCTTTGCTATCTGAAACTTGGGTATGAACCTGTTCTCTAGCGCTACCCCAACAGTTCCATTTAAAGTAGCTGATATTTTAGTTATAACTGTAACAGCCTATAGAATTAGTATAGGCTATTACGGATATAAAAATTGCTTTCATCTTCTGTAAAAGTAAAGATTAAAAAAGCTAAAATATGAGTCGTTTTCTCACTTAGTATTTAGCAAACCTTTTCGTTGATGATTTAACACCATCTGAAACTTCTAAAAGGTAAATCCCTACAGACAAAGCGCTGACGTCAATGGTATGTGTGTTATTCGCTTTTAAAATAAGTTGCCCCAATCTATTATATACTTTTAAATCATACGTATTTAATCCTTTAATATGTATTTTGTCAGATGTAGGATTTGGATACATAATAACCTTCAGAGTTTCATTGTCTCCATCAATAGAAGATAAACTAGAGTCTTCCACAATAACCGTTCTTGTCACTTCTATAGCGGCATTGCCAGAAGCATCCGAAACATTGTAAGTCAAGGTGTAGCTTGCAACGATATCAGTATCTACAGTATTTACCGTAATTATATTCGAGCTTAATGCGGTATCATCATCATAGTTGTCTGTGGCTGCAGCGCCGGCATCTGTATAGGAAGCACCGACCTCCACTGTCACTGTAGGATCACCATTTAGAGTAATAACGGGCACTGTAGTGTCTACGACATTAACCGTTCTTGTCACTTCTATAGCGGCATTGCCTGCAACATCCGAAACATTGTAAGTCAAGGTGAAGCTTGCAACGATATCAGTATCTACAGTAGTTACCGTAATTATATTGGAGCTTAATGCGGTATCATCATCATAGTTGTCTGTGGCTGCAGCGCCGGCATCAGTGTATGTAGATCCAACTTCAATAGTTACAATCTCTAAGCCTGTAAGCGTAATGACAGGCACTGTAGTATCTACGACATTAACCGTTCTTGTCACTTCTATGGCGGCATTGGTTGCAACATCGCTTACGTTATAATTAACAGTATAAGAACCAACTGTTCCAGTAACTACAACACTAACATCAGTCACGATACTCGCGGTTAATGTTGTATCATCATCATAATTATCTGTGGCTGTAGCACCGCCATCAGTGTATGTAGATCCAACTTCAATAGTTACAATCTCTAAGCCTGTAAGCGTAATGACGGGCGCTGTAGTGTCTACGACATTAACCGTTCTTGTTACTTCTGTAGCGGCATTGCCTGCAACATCCGAAACGTTGTAAGTCAAGGTGTAGCTTGCAACGATATCAGTATCTACAGTATTTACCGTAATTATATTCAAGCTTAATGCGGTATCATCATCATAGATGTCGGTAGCTGTAGCACCGGCATCTGCATAGGGAGTACCGACCTCCACTGTCACTGTAGGATCACCATTTAGAGTAATAACTGGCACTGTAGTGTCTAAAAAATTAAGCCCAGAATTCCAGGAACCCACATCCTCGCCATCCGAACCAAAATCAATTGGACTATCTGTTCCTTCAGCAACAGCATCATATATTACGTTCCCGGTTGTTGAATCGAAACTTAGATTGGAAGCTGTTAAATCTGCTGCTACTATTGAAGACACAAAAGAATCATTTACACCAAGTGATACAATTTTTTTAGATAACGAATTTATTAAACTTAATTCAACACTAGCAATAACACTAATATCAGAAGGTAAATCAGTTGCACCATCAGTCACATAATTTCCATAAACTAAAGAGTTTTGGATTGTAAAAGGCCTTGTTCCTTCTATTTTAATACCTCCTCCTTTAGATTGATTAAGACCCGCTTCTACACTATTATTAAAAATAGTCGTATTTGTGATACTACTTTCAGTATTACTGGCACCTAAGTATAGTGCTCCGCCATCAAGACCCGTTGCACTATTATTTACAAAAGTAGATCCTGTAATAATTAATTGTCTTCCCACAGTTGTTATAGCGATTGCACCACCTCTATTGGCACTATTTCCATCAAATAAAGAATTGGTAATTGTTAAAACTCCAGTGCCTCCTGCTAAAATAGTACCACCATTAACAGTCGAAACATTATTTTTAAAAACACAATCTGTTAATGTTAAATCTGAGCTTTGAGTAATCGTAATAACAGCACCAGGATTTGTAGTAGTCGCATCTTGAAATGTAATATTTGTGAATGAAATTGTCTTGCCTGCTGCATTTATAACATACATTCTAGCACCCGCACCTGTAATCGTTGCATTAGTTTGCCCAACAAAAGAAATCGATTTTCCTACCCCAACTTGACCTGTTTGATTGATAGATCCTACAATAATAATGGTATCGCCATCTGAAGCAGCTACAACAGCATTGTTTACAGTTGTAAAGGCATTCTCTTCAGACAAACCGCCACTATTATTTCCTCCAGCTTTAACGAAATAAGTGACTGGAACGCTAGTATCTACAACATTAACTGTTCTAGTCACTTCTGTAGCGGCATTGCCTGCAACATCCGAAACATTGTAAGTCAAGGTGTAGCTTGCAACGATATCAGTATCTACAGTATTTACCGTAATTATATTGGAGCTTAATGCAGTATCATCATCATAGTTGTCTGTGGCTGCAGCGCCGGCATCTGTATAGGAAGCACCGACCTCCACTGTCACTGTAGGATCACCATTTAGAGTAATTACTGGAGGTGTTGTGTCTGGTGACACCAATGAGAATCCGGAATCCCAAGCACCAACGTCATTACCGTCTGATCCAAAATCTATTGGACTATTTTCCCCTACATTTACTGCGTCATATACAACTTTCCCAAGAGTGGAATTAAATGTCAAGTTTGAAGATGTAAGATTTGCTGGAGTACCTAAATTTCCTTTGATTCCTGTTATAGAACCAGCACCTTCATCTTGATTATCTACATAAGTACTAATCCATTGTGCAATAGAAGTCTCAAAAGTTTGTGTTCCATTAGTACCTGCACCCCAATCTGATGGTCCACCAGTACTATTATTCGTTTTATTATCATAAAACAAGCTATTGCTAACAGTCGTATTTCCGTTATCTGTTCTTATGGTTCCAAAATCTTGGTTAGCACTACCAGTTGTATTTTGAAAAAATGTACAGTTTGTGATAGTATTAGTACTTCCAGTTGTTGCAACATATAAAACAGAGCCACCAGCAGCAGTTGCATTAGTTGTTTGATTATCATAAAAAGTAGAACTAGTTATGACGAAATTTGCTGAATTAGCATACAAAGCACCTCCTTTTGTAGCTGCAGAATTACTTTTAAATAGTGAATTAGTGATTATAATTGTCCCTGAGTTACCAAAAATAGCCCCTCCTTCGTCTGAGGAAGTATTATTTTCAAATGAGGAGTCTATGATATTCAAAGTTCCATTGGCAAAAAACAGCGCACCACCACCAGCTGCATTAGTTACAGAATTATTTGTTATGGTACAATTGTTAAAGGTTACAGTAGCTCCAGCATTATTACTGAAAAGTACACTACCACCTCCAAGTGTTGTACTATTGCTAGAAAATGTAAGGTCTTTAAAAGTAACATTTGCCGATGTTGGTCCATTTATCGTAAATAGCCTTTTAGCTCCACTAGCTCCAGTTATAATTGAGTTAGCATCCAAACCTTCTATTGTAAAGGAAAAATTCTTTGTTGTTAAATTAGCTCCATTGGAAGTAATTGTTCCTATAATTACAAGTTTATCACCTTCAGAGTTTATTTGCCCAAGTGCATTTCCGAAATTTCCGTAGGCATTTGCCTCACTTGAACCATCAGATAAGCCAGCACCTGATGCCGAAACATAAACGGTATCTTCAGTATCTTGAGCGATTACGGTTAAGCTAAAAAAAGTAAATAGCAGTAGTGTGGTTAGTGTCGTTTTATTCATAATTGGTTAATTTTGTTGATTATAGATTAATCTATTATAATTTTTATCAATTATACAGTATTACTATTAATTTAATATTAATTATTGATTAATACGGTGAGCTGTTTTTGAGAAGAGTTTGCTTTTTAATCGGCTTTATACTATTTGGTGCCATACAACCTAAGAAGTGAAAATGGGGTTGCAATGCTAAAAATTTTCTGTTTTCTGTTTTTTTCTTAAAAATGTAATCTAAGTTCTAAACGGTACCCCCAAGTCGTATTTTAAAATCAGATTTTTCAGGGACAACTACACTAAAATTGATTGTAGAATATTAAAATCTCCTTAAGACTTATTTAGAGGATTCAAACAATTAAATATAAAAAGGGTTCTTTAAGCGAAAAAAGGAGGTTTTTAAAATACTTCCCAAAATAGTTCAGCTTTACACCCTTTGCCTAAACCCTAAAACACTTCTTAATTGAGGGGTTTTTATTGAAGCAACTGTACTTTTAAGATTTTTGTGTATTAGTTGTCATATAAAAGTCATTATATTTGTGCGATAAACCAATTTAATGATGAAAAAATTACTTTTAATTCTTATCCTTCCTTTCCTTAGTAATGGACAATCTTTAGAGCGCGGAAGCCTTTCGAACCGTTCAGAACCCCCTAGAACAGCAACCAAGTTTAGCGATCATAATTCAAGAGATCAAGGACGTTTGTCAGCCATAGCCACGCCCGTTGCAGAGTTGCGATTCGATCGACTCGTTGATATAAGCCATGATGAATATGAATTAAGCGAAAAAAATGATTACACACTCAATGAGAATGGGAATTTTATATCTCATGTAAACTATACGTGGGCTTCAACGATTAATTCTTTTATGTCTGATCAAAAAACGGCTACTTTTGAGCCTGATAAAAAAGTCTTATTGGCGTATAATGAGGATGAAACACTGGATATACAGTCGTTTTTCAACTGGGATATATTTGCTAATGATTTTGTGCTAAATGCACAAAAAGAGTTTTCATACGATGAAAATGGAAATATGATTGCTTCTTTTTTCAACACCTGGGATTTAGATAATGAAGTTTTTGTGTCTTTTTCAAAAGAGTTGATAACAAACGACGACAGTGGAAATATAACGATTTCTGAAAACTACAACTGGAGTACAGCAAACAACATTTATACACGCTTCTCTAAAGATGAATACACATACGATGAAAATGGGAATCAGATAGTTTATTTATATTCCACCTGGAATATAGAGAGTGGCGAATTTGAGCCTGTTTATAAAGAGGCGTACACATCCGATGAAAATGGGAATCTGACGGTCTCTAAACACTACCGCTGGGATGCAGCAGCTGGCAATTTTACTCTCAACTTTAAAAATGAATACACATACGATGAAAATGGGAATCTGACGCTTTATTTATACTCTTACGTAGATACAGCGATTGGCAATTTTGTGGAATCACATAAAGAAGAGTCCACACACGATGAAAATGGGAATCTAACACTTTTAATAATATATAATAGCGATGCAACAAGTGGAGCTTTGGTAGCTACTTCAAAAAAGGAATACACATTTGATACGAATGGGCATATAGAGTCTTATCTCTATTCCAATTATGACACAGGCTTAGCTGATTTTATACCCGCTTTTAAAATGGACTATGAAACCGATGTAGATACCGATTCTAGCCTAAAGAGAATGGGAACAATTTCTAAATATAACACGATCTCTGAACAATGGGACGCGTTTGAGGGCGAAGCACTTCAATCATTTCTTTACTACACTAAATTATCTTCATTATCAACAGCGGGTATTGAGCAGGCGCATTTCTCAGTATATCCAAACCCCGCAAAAGAGTCTTTATTTATCAATAATACAACGATTGAAAGGGCCACCATTTATACTATTCTTGGAAAAAAAGTACTTGAAATTAGGGGTCAAAATAAGCTAGACATCTCGCCGCTTTCAAAGGGTGTCTACTTTATTAACGTTTCAGATGGCAAAAAAGCATCCACTAAAAAATTCATAAAAAACTAACGCCTTAAAAGCATGCTGAATCCTTTCTAAGGAGTTCGTTCTTTTTATAAACTCAAAAAACCCTTCTTAACTGAGGGGTTTTTTGTTGAAGCAACGTCCCTAAAACACTAAAAGCTAAAAGAAATAGGCCCCTTTTTGTTTTGAGTCGGTTACTCAGTACGTTTAGCTCCAAAGCTACTGAACTATTTTTTTGTATGTTTGTTTTATAAACCAATTTAATGATGAAAAAATTACTTTTATTTTTCAGTATTTCTGTTTTCTTTATAGGCCGCAGTACTGCACAAGAGTTAACTAAAGAGCGGTCTAAGGAGTCGTTTATAGAATGGAATTTTGGGATTGCTTTTTTAGAAGATGAAGATTTTGTCTTTCCTGGAACATCCGTTCTCTGGGGTAAAACGTACATAAATGAAAATGACCTAATTTTTGAATATGAAGTTGGTTTTGCACTTCCAACTCTTGTAACAGGTAAAATTGGAATCGGCAAAAAATTTAATAACACAAAAGTTGTGGTCGGAATAAGACCCTTCCCATTTAACATCTATGGGCAATCTAGTTTTGCCAAAGGGGAAAAAGGCTATTGGATCACTTCCCTTGAATATAATCCGAGGAATCCCACCAATAGAGTTTCAAAAGGAATTTTAAATTTTGGATATCGATGGAATTTAGACAGCAAAGACAAAAAATAAAAGCGGAGCTATTTATTTAACGTTGAAGCAGTCAGAATGCTCTAATCCACTAGTGCTCCCTAAGCCACGTCTGTAAATTGAACGTGCTGTTTACATAATTACCCCATCGCTTACTGAAACTTTCTGTAGAGGCTTTAGGTGTATTGTTCTAACACAAATACGCATTTTTTAAATTGATTGTGATATAAAAGTCATTATATTTGTGGGATAAACCAATTTAATGATGAAAAAATTACTTTTAATACTTATACTTCCTTTGCTTAGTAATGGACAATCTTTTGAGCACGGAAGTTTTGCAAACCGTTCAGAACGTCACACAAATACTGATTTTAGAAAATTCCAAACCAATTTTAGCCATGATAGTTCAAGGGATCAAGCACATTTGTCAGCCATAGCTACACCTGTTGTAGGGTTGCGGTTGGACCGTTTAGTTGAGGTGAATTTTTCTGGAGATCAATTATCTTACAAAAGAGATTTGACATATGATGTGAATGGCAATGAGGTGCTTAAGACAATTTACCAGTGGGACACAGCGAGTGACTCTTTTGTGCCTAGTCAAAAATTGGAAAGCATTTTCAATGAGAACGGAGACCCGACGCTCTATACATATTACAATTGGGATACAGATACTAACGGATATGTGAATTATATAAAAATAACTTTCACATACGTTGAGAATGGGAGGACAATTTTAGCTCAAATATGGGATGCAAATGCTAACAGTTATGTGAATAATAACAAAGATGTCGTCACAGAGGACGGTTATGTGGAGACTACTATAACTCAAAGCTGGAATACAGACACTGAAGTTTATGTGGATTCTTATAAAAAAGTAATAACATACGATGAGAACAATAGGATACTAGACACAGACTTTTACAGTTGGGATTCAGAGACTGTATCTTTTTTGCCTTATAGTAGAAATGTATACACATACGATGAGAATGAGATGACTTATTTAATTCAAACATTGAATGCAGACACTGGCGATTATATCAATATTTCTCAAGAGAACACAACATACGATCTGAATGGAAATATAACGCTTATTGAAACCACGGCGTTTGATAACGATGGCGTTATAGCTTATTATAACCAAAGTGGATATGCTTACGATGAGAATGGACATATGGCCTATTCTTTATTTCCGAAATATGATTCAGAATCAAGTAGTTTTATACCCAGTTTTAAAACGGAATATTCAACAGTTCTCGACAGCGATACAAAGCTAAATAGAATGGGAATAAGTTACGAATATAACAACACGATCTCTGGACTATGGGATCCGTTTGAGGGCGAAGCAGTTCAATCCTTTTTTTACTACACCAAACTGGACCCTCTGTCAGCGGAGGATCTGGTAGATCAGCATTTCTCGGTATATCCAAACCCAGCAAAAGACTTTTTGTTTATCGATAGTACATCGATTGAAAGGGCCACCATTTATACTATTCTTGGAAAAGAAGTACTTGATGTTAGGGGTCAAAATAAGCTAGACATCGCGCCGCTTTCAAAAGGTGTTTACTTTATTAACGTTTCAGATGGCAAAAAAGCATCCACAAAAAAATTCATAAAAAACTAACGTCACAAAAATATACTGAATCCTTTTTTAGGAGTCCGTTTTTTTTATAAACTAAAAACCCATCTTAACTGAAGGGTTTTTTTGTATTATAAACGTCTTAAGGTTGGCGTACCCATTCTTCAATGGTCTTAAAAACACCGCAAAGGCGTTCCGATTTTTTGGTTAATGAGTATTCTACTTTTGGAGGGATTTCTGGGTATTGCTTTCTATTTATAAGCGAATCTTTTTCTAAACTCTTTAATTGGTCTGTCAATACTTTTCTTGAAATAGTTGGGATCGCGGCGGCGAGTTGACCAAATCGAATTACCCCTCTTGTTCTAATAATATTGATAATTATAAGCTTCCATTTTCCTCCTAACATTTCTGTAAAAGAAGTGACTGGGCATATATCGTTCGTTACTTTCATAAGACTGTTTTAGTTACCATAAAGTACCTAGAATATTATAGTTACTTAAAGGTAACAAGTTACTTTATGTTTCCAAATGTATTACTATTGCAGGAACAAAAAAAATAATAGCTATGAAAACAAAAAATTTAGTATCCATTTTATTAATTGCAGTCACAACAACTGCTTTTTCACAGATCAAATTTGATTTAAACAAGAGCAACATCAAATGGACTGGGGAAAAAATCACAAAGCAAGCCCACTCAGGTTCTTTAGCGTTTAATTCGGCAACAGTCTCATTAGACGACCCAAACAATCCATCTGGAGTCTTTGCAGTGGATATGACCTCATTAACGAATGATGATTTAACGGGTGAATGGAAACAAAAGCTTGAAGGACACTTAAAATCTGACGACTTTTTTTCAGTGGAAAAACACCCTGAAGCAACCTTGGTGATCAAAAAAGTGATTTCTCAAAACAACAACTCTTATCAGCTCACAGGAGACTTAACAATTAAAAGCATTACCCATCCTGTCGATTTTAGTTTGAGTGTTTACGAAGATAGAATTGAAAGTAAATTAACTTTTGATCGGTCAAAATTTGACATTCAATTTGCTTCAGGAAGCTTTTTTGAAAACTTGGGGGATACTCTAATCTTAGATGAAATTACGCTTGACATAACATTACTAAAAATATAAAAATTATGATTTACAAAAAACAAGACCGCCCCAAGTGTGGCTGTGGAAATACGCAAAACCCAGATGGATATTGTGATGGCTCACACTCAAATAATTAAAATTAAGCCCTCTTTTCAGAGGGCTTTTATAGTACAGGCCTGTATCCTCTTTTCGCATTTAGCCGTTTTCTCTACGGCTGAGGCACCACCACTGCGCTTTTAAGCGGTCTAAAATAGGTTTATCTGTTAATTGTGATAGGAAAGTGATTATATTTGTACCACAAACCAATTTAATAATTACAAAATGACCGTACACCAATCCGTATACGCGCTTGCTAAACATATATTCACCTATAAAAAAACACTAATCCCTCTTTTTGTCAGTCTCTTTTGTCTCAACATCACTTACAGCCAATGCCTTGCTGGTGAAGTAAAAGTAACAATTGTCATCACTACAGATGGCTTTGCCAGCGATGGCTATTGGGAGCTTGTTCCAGCGACAAACGCCTGCGGCGTGGGAACCATTGCTTCTGGTGGAAATACAAACGTTGGATGCGCCGGCGGCGGCGCCGAATTAGGTCCTACAGGGGGCTATGCCAATGGTCAGGTTGTCACTGTAGGGCCCTGGTGTGTTACAGAAGGTGAAGATTATGCCATCCACTACATTGATGATTATGCCGATGGCGGTTTTGAATTTGAAGTGCTTGTAAATGGGTATGAAATAGAATACTTTACTGGGGAAACTGGACTCAATGAAGTCTTTACGTTTTCGGCAAGCCAGCCAATGGCATACGACCTGTCTTTAGAATCCACAAACGTGGTGAATTATATGGTTCCAGGAACCTTTGATTTGTCTGCGGTGGTTTCCAATCAAGGAACCACTGAAATAACAGCCTACACCCTTAGCTACTCAATTGACAACGGACCAACACAAACACATGCGGTTACTGGCTCGTCTTTACACTACACCGAAACAGAAGAAATTGAGCATTCAATTCCTCTTAACTTTACAACCTACGGAAACCAAACGGTTATGGTTTGGATTAGTAATTTGAATGGCACGAACCCCGACGAAAACTCTGGAGACGATTTTTTAAATACGACCTTTCAAGTTGGACCAGCATCCCCAAACCTTATCGATCTATACAACGGTGCGGAGGTTACTATAGAACCAATTGCAGGTGCAAGTGATGGCGTTAACCTCCCAACCGATCTTGATTTTCATCCAACTTTGACCAATAGAGAGTTGTGGGTGATTAATAAGGATACTGAAGCCAGTGGTGGAAGCACCGTCACTATTTATGATGCTGGACTCCCAGAACAGACATCAGTTTACAAGTTTGATGTAAGTAATTGGCACTTTATGTCCCTTCCTACAGGAATTGCTTTTAGTGATAATGGAAACTGGGCAAGTTCCCCGGGAGTTTTGGACGCAAATCATAGTCCTAACATTGCTGCTCATTTCACAGGTCCTACGCTATGGTCTAGCGATATGGCTATTTATGGAGAAGATCCAGGGCCTGAACTAAATGGAAGTCATTTAGACGCACTTCATTTGAGTCCTCAATGTCAAGGTATTTGTGCGGAAAAAGACAATGTATTTTGGGTATTTGATGGCTATAATGGAGATCTTGTGCGTTACGATTTCGCTGAAGACCACGGCGCAGGTGCAAATTATCATGGTGATGGAATTGTAAAAAGGTATTCCGATGACACGGTCGAAAAAGATCCAGATGATAACGTAGTAAGTCATTTGATTTTAGATGCAGACAAAAAATGGTTATACGTTGTGGACCACGGAAACCAACGTGTGATTCGTATTGATATTACTACGGGGTCCGATCAAGGAGATACGCCTCAGTTTGCAATGAATGAACCCATTTCTGAATATTCTGTTTACACAGAATATACGCAAGAGACAGTTGTTACCGGGTTGGATAAGCCTGCTGGAATCGATGTGATTGGGAATCGAATGATTGTGAGTGAGCATGAATCGGGTCAAATTATTGTTTATAACATCTCTACAATCCCAGCCGTGGAATTGTACAGAATAGAAACCGGAAAAACTACAGTTCAAGGCGTTAAAATTGGTCCTGATGGAAGAATATGGTTCGTCGATCAAAGTACACATGGGGTTTTCAAAATTGAATCGGCAGCATTAGGGGTTTCAGAATTTTCTCTTGAAATGGCTGTCTATCCAAATCCATCTAAGGGAACCATCAATGTGGTGATTGACAACGCTGCAAAGGGGGTCATTGAAGTTCGCACTGTTTTGGGTCAATTGATCAAGACAACCGCAATAACGGGTCCAACAACGCAAGTTGAACTTGAGGTGCAGGCAGGAATTTATTTTGTTCAAATTACACTTGAAGGCTCAAAGTCGGAAACAAAGCGGGTCGTGATTCAATAATTTTTTAAAAAGAAAAAATGGATAAACGCGGGCTCCAATTTTGTTTGTTATTAAACAAAAATTTGTTCTTGTAAAGTCTTTCGTGTTTGAGCTGCTAACCCATTTAATTATAAAAAACAAATTTCTGTTTCCTGCCACTGGAATTATCCTTGTCGCACTTGTGTTAGTTATAATAAATGAGTTTACTGAATTTATTATAAACAAGCGTTACGCGTACATGCTTATAATCGCTGCAGTGCTTTTTGGTTTTTGGTTCCCAAAACGTGTGGCTTTAGATAAAAAATGATTTTTTTTTAAATTCCTTATCTTTGAGACATGACGATAGAAGTTTCAAACAATAAAAAAGAGTTTAAGATTGTTGACCATGACAAAGTGGTCCTCAAAGGGAGTCGCACTAAATGGTATTCTTCAGGAATTAACTTTTTTCATAATAGCAAAACCTACGAGATCAAGAAAAAAGGGATTTGGTCCGCCTCTTTTATTATTTTGGAGAGTGGTCACCCCATTGGAGAGATTAATTGGAGCTTGAAAAAAGGAATAAAATTAATTTTTACTAACAAGCAGAAAGTTACCAGTTCGTATTGGCTCAAAACAGAAAAAGTAGGGAAATGGTATGCCCCCGACCAGCAGTATATTCTTTGCGAAAACGGAGAAACCCCCATTTTAACCATTCATTACTCCTTAAAAAAATGGAAAGAATCTTTGGAGGCTGAATTCAGTACTAATGACCACCCCAATTACCTGCTTTTGGCCTGTGCTCTGTTTTTAATGAGGCAACAACAAAGTGCTCAAAGCGGCGCAGCTGCAGGGGGATTTGGGTAGTGGGAAGTGAAAAGTGGAAAGTGGAAAGTGGGAAATGAAAAGAGGAAAGAGGAAATTGAAAAGTGGATAGTGAAATTAAGCTCTAAAATTTAGGGAATCAGACGCCAATTTAGTCGTGACGCCATTTATATCAACACAGCTCATGCCGTTCTTCAGCACTAGAAAAGGTGCGAAACTTCCGAGCTCCAAACTATTAAAATGACACCTTTTTCGTTGTATTTTTAACATAATGATTAAAATTTTATGAGTTTTGTAACACTTTAATGACTAATCTTGTTTAACTTTATGAAAAAAACAATGAAAGATTTTATTGAAGCTTACTATCCTATTATACTCGCATTCATCTCTTTTTTAATGTCTGTGACCTTGTGGTTTATGGGAAATAAACTAGAAGGAATTTTTGTAGGAATTTGGGTTCCGTCGATTTTATCGCTTTCCATTGCCATAAGACAAAGAAGAAAAAAATGAATTTACTTATATTTATTTTCGGGTTTATTATTTTTATAGTGTACGTCTATTTCTTGTTGACGATTGTTTCGAAACAACACCGAATCCAACGAAATGAACATCAACAGGCATACGATGAGCATGACATGGACGGCATTGGCAATCAAGGACGATTCCCTACCGCTAAAAATAAGAAAAAAAAGAAGGCTTAAATTAAGGCGTTCGCCGTATTGAACGCGACCGCTTTGTCTCTCAAAAGTTACGCGAGTGAGTTGTACAAAATTATAAAGTTTAAGACGGTATAAAAGATAGCGGGCGACATCTGAATGATGTTGTCTTTGATTTTAATTCTTACGAAAACTGCCGTAATCATCATAAAGGTTAATAAAAACGAAGCGATAATTAATAGCGTCGAATTGATAATCCCAACGAGTAAGCCTACCCCTCCTAAAAGCTGTAAACACCCCAATAAAATCCGTTGATTTTTATAGCCCCAGCGGGCATATTCGGACAACATCCTTTTTGAAAAAAAAGAAGTAATGCCATAAAAAATAAACGAAATTGCCGAAAATAAGAGAATACTAAGGTTTAAATCCATTCTCTATATTAAGCCATAATTAAAGGCCGCAATAAAGAAGCATAGTAACAAGAGTATAAAAGAAGGAACAAATTTGACTAAAGGGTTTTTTACCTTTACATGACAGTATTGAGCACCGATCATTAAAACAGCCATTAACAGTGAGGCTGGAATTAAAAATTCTGTATACCAAATTCCTAAAATCAAAACGGTCGCTAACGCTATTTTAGAAGCGCCAACAGCATTTCTTACTAAGCTAGAAAGACCATACTGTTTAAATTCTAAGACGATATTTTCATATCTAAAAACCCACACGATAATTACAGATATTGCAACAATAAGCTGCGCCAAGATTGAAATAGTTTCCATAACATTCATTTTTTAATATTATGTTTAAATGTATGGATAAAATATCAAACAAGTGGTGCCAGAACGATTTCTCTTCAATTGGCACACAAATATGGGCTCGATTTTAAGCCTAAATTACTTTTAATATATTATATGTCAATTATTTAAACTTTTTTTATTCTTCTTCTTTTAAATTAAATAGTGATTCGTATACTATTTGGGTTTTTGTACCTTTGAACTATAAACCAATTTATCATACTCCTAACATGTAAACCGTCTGATTCTTAAAGAAAATCATTCACAACAAAATTGCTTACGGCAGGCTCCATGTGACGTTTAAAAATAATAAAACAGATGAAAAAAACATTCCTTCTACACACTTTTGTGTTATTTGCCATGCTTTCAAGTCAAGCAAATTTACAAGCGCAAAATCCGGACGCACAGGATGTCTATGCCGCCACTTTGGTGAGTACAACCACAGCGCCTCAATCGGCAGTCGTGCATTTTGAAGGCACAGGCACAACTTTCAATAGCCTTACCTACAACGTTGTTGATGGGCCAAATCATGGAACTCTAGGGGTCATTAATGGTAGTACGGTAAGCTATACGCCAACAGCTAACTTTGTTGGAATGGACACAAACTTACTCAGACCCCATATAACGCTCTATATAGGTTGATATTTTTGAGGAAGTATCTAACAAATTTGCGCCTTCCCAACCATGACCTTCTTCGGGATAAAAGTGAAACTCATGGGTTACGCCTAAAGTTGTGAGTTTTTCATCCATATCCTCCCCTTGTGACGTTGGAACTAAGGGGTCCATGCCTCCGTAAAACAAAAGCGTTGGTGGTGACGTTGTAGTGGCTCTGTGATAGGGGCTTACAGTTTCTAAAAAATCTATAGAAGGACTTCCAAACAATTGATATAATGACTGATAAGCTGGATGACCGTTATAGGCAGGATCTGTAAAATTAACAGGGCCTACAATGCTACAGACCATATCTACTTGGTTGTTGGTGTCATAAGCGTAACTCCATAACAACGATAAATGAGCGCCTGAACTCGCCCCAATAAAACCAATGTTATCACTCATGATAAGCGTCGATTTGTTTGAGGAAATATAATCAACCACGGCTGAAACATCGTCTATTTGCATCGGAAATGGCGGGTTTTCTGCGTCCGCTAAGGTATAATTCATGTTAACAATCCCTACATCTGGGTGGGAGGCAGAAAGGAGGCCACTGATTAGTTCCATTTCTGACTTATCCCCTGTAATCCAACTGCCGCCATGAATTAAAATAACGACTTTGGTTTTCATTGTGCGGTTTTTGGGCAGATAAATATCAAAAACTTGGTGGTCGTCTGCGCCATAAGACACATTTTGGGCTATGTAAGCTTGTGGTGCTATTGGAGTTTCAATGTCAGAATCACTCGAACAGCCCAGATAGAGCAGTGCAAAAAGTGATAAAAAAATAATTTTCTTGAATGTGTTCATAAAATACGTTTTAAAGGGGTTTTAGTAAATTTGGGGGATTAAACTTTATAAAGGTTAAACCTACATAAAAATTGCGAAATGATTCCAGTAGGAAACCCATTTTATTCGAAAAAGCGAAGAAATGATCCCAAATTACTAAAAATCGCTAAAAACCTTAGACACAGCTACTAAACCCACAACTCTACTTGCAATTTGGAATTAAAAATACTATAATTGTATTATAGTTCAATTTAAAAGCGTGAGCTTTAAAAATAAAAAACAACAATAATGAATCTGGTTATCTTCACTTTAGGTACTATCATCTCTTTGCTATTTGTGATGATAACGGCATATGGCGCATATAAAAAAAACAGAAACTGGTTCACTCTAGGCCTATGTTTTTATAATACAATCCCAATAATTGGAGAGTCATTGCTATATGCAGAAAATAATAACTTAATGCATTTAACTATAATCATGTTGTTTTTGACACTCGTCATAATTACCCTGCCTATAGGCATAAAATATGGGGCAGATAATCCGGCAGCAATGGCCATGGGTAAAAAAATTGGTCTTGCTATTGTCGTAGCAAATTTGTGTCACGGATATCTGATTTTAAGTGAATTGATTCATCATATCCCTATCCATTTTGGCTTTTTTCATTTGTGCATGGCCTCAATTGTACTTTATGCAATTATTAGATCACACACATCACCAAACAGTCGTTGGAACTAATCCTTGTGATTAAATCAGCAATGGTTTCATCAAAAAAAAATGAACCCGTATTTAGTCAGCTTTAGGGATTCTAAGATAGCATTGAGAGTTCTCCGTTTTTATAACGAATTTGATTATTCATGCTTTATAAAGGATAAAAACTGTAAGAGCTCTAATCCGACAGTTAATTTTAATTGCAATTTGACATTAAAAATGCTTTTTGTATCTTCGAAAAGAATATAAGTTTTATATTCTTTAACCAATTTAATACACTCAAAATGAAAAAAT
>JGI20160J14292_10001649_pt1 | contig 18622 bp, 14 predicted proteins | sample COG_10_FD_14292 | JGI IMG/M metagenome (IMG submission 14292) | reverse complement strand
TATTAAGTTTTAAAAATTCAGAATAATTATTTTTGATATGTGAAAATATAAAGTTTGATCCTGCAATTATTAAGTCAGATCTAACCATGATTGAATTATAAAATTTTTTAAGTTTACCACTAAAATTATATGTACCGTGAAATGTTGTAACAAACTTCCTGCCAGTTAATTTTGTTGCTAATAAACATGACCAAGCTGGTGCACGGCTTCTTGCATGGACTATAGAAATTTTAAAAATTAAAATAATTCCTATCAAAATCAATGCATTCAAAAATATTAATAAAGGATTTTTGCTATGCACAGGCAACCTAATTAATTTTACCTTTTTTTTATCAATAAACTTAATTAAATCTCCACCACTTGTTACAATATAAGATTTACACTTATTTTCTGACAAGTAATGAGCAATATCATAACAACCGGTCTCAGCACCGCCATAGCCCAATTTTGGTATCACTTGCAAAACATTTATCTTAGAAGACATTAGAAATAATTATATAATAATAGAGTCAACTTATAAACTTTTATGACAAATTTTAATTATTTAAGAATAAACAAATCAAGAAAAATCAGGTATCTAAACCACAAACAAAAAAATGCAACTTACATCGTTTTTTTACATGGTTTTATGTCTAATTTAGAAGGAAAAAAACCTAAAACTTTTCTGAATTTTGCAAAAAGAAACAAAATGGGGTTTCTCGCACTTGAATACTACTGGACATGGAAAATCTAGTGGAAAATTTACTGATGGTAATATTTCAAAATGGACGAAAGAAACAACTCAAATTATAAAAAAAATAGTTAAAAAAAATAAAATTATTCTAATTGGGTCAAGTATGGGGGCTTGGATTTCATTAAATCAATTTAAATATTTTAAAAAACAAATTAATGGTTTCTTAGGAATAGGTTCAGCACCTGAGTTTTTAGAGAGATTAATGTGGAATAAATTTTCCAAAAAAATGAAAGAAGAAATAAAAAAAATTGGCATAATAAATTTAAAACATGGCGATTATGAATATCCAATTACTTTTCAGTTAATCAAAGATGGTAGGAAAAATAAAGTTTTTAAGAAAAAAATTTATCAAAACATTAAAATTACAATGGTACATGGCACTAAAGATAAATCAGTTCCAATAAATTATTCTCGAAAAGTTTTAAAAATTTTCAGAAATGCTAAAAAAAAATTGGTAATTGTTAAAAATGGTGATCATAGTTTATCTTCACCTAGATGGTTAAATTTATTAAAAAAAGAATTAAAATTAATTATTAGCTAACTTTTTTTGCTTTAGAATTTAAAGTAAGTGGATTTTGAAGTTTATCAATCATTTCTTTTGGACAAACCTGAATAAAATTTTTTATTTCATTATCAAAATTTTTGATTATATTTTTTGATAATATTGAACCAGTTTCTTCAAAATGCTCTAAAACCATTTTTTTTACAAAATTAATCCAATATTCTGTTTCAATTTTCTGCCAAACAACCGACTCTGGATTTACTTTATTTTCAAAATCTTTAGTTTTATCATAAATAAAAGCTAAACCTCCTGTCATACCAGCTGCAAAATTGTCTCCAACTTCACCTAGTATTATAACTGTTCCTCCGGTCATATACTCACATCCATTTGAATCACATCCTTCTACGACAGTCATTGCTCCAGAGTTTCTGACAGCAAATCTATCACCGGCTTGCCCAGCAGCAAAAAGTTTACCAGATGTGGCTCCATAAAGAACTGTGTTTCCAATAATTGTATTTTCGTTTGAAACTAAATTACTTTCATCTGAGAGTTTTATCGAAATAGTAGCTCCTGATAATCCTTTTCCAACATAGTCATTTGCATCACCCTTAAGAATTAGTTTTAATCCTTTAGCAGAAAATGCTCCAAAAGATTGTCCTGCTGAACCTTTAAAATTTAAAGTAAGAAAATTTTCATCTAATTTTTCATAACCATATTTTTTATAAAGATGATGTGAAATTCTTGCACCAACAGCTCTATTTGTATTTTTGATTATAAATTCTTTTTCAATTTTTTTTGCATTATCTAGAGATTTTTCAATTTCTGGCCAAATTTCTTGGTCTAAAGTGTCAGGTACCTTATTAATTTCTGGAACTTCACAATATCTTTTATTGTTTCCAGGATCAGCTTGAACGAATAATGGGTTTAGATCTAAGTCATCTAAATTAGGTGATGCTTTACTAACTTGCATTAACAAATCAGTTCTTCCAATTATATCATTCATAGATTTAAATCCTAATTCAGCTAAAATTTCTCTAACTTCTGAAGCTATAAAAGTAAATAAATTTACTACTTTATCTGGTGTGCCAGTAAATTTTTCTCTTAATTTTTCATCTTGTGTACAAACGCCTACTGGACAAGTGTTTGAATGACACTGTCTAACCATGATGCATCCCATCGCAACTAATGCAGTTGTTGCAACTCCATATTCTTCTGCTCCCATCATCGCCGCAATAACAACATCTCTACCTGTTTTAATGCCTCCATCAGTTCTTAATGTAACTTTATGTCTTAAATTATTTAATGTAAGAACTTGATTAGCTTCTGTAAGACCCATCTCCCAAGGTATCCCAACGTATTTTACACTTGTTTGTGGGGTTGCTCCTGTTCCTCCATTATGACCTGAAATTAAAATGATATCTGCTTTTGCTTTGGCTACTCCAGCAGCTATAGTGCCAACACCTGAAGAAGCAACAAGTTTTACACCAATTCTTGCCTTTGGATTTATTTGTTTTAGATCATAAATTAATTGAGCCAAATCTTCTATTGAGTAAATATCATGGTGTGGAGGTGGGGAAATTAAAGTTACACCGGGAGTTGAATGTCTTAATTTTGCTATTTCATCAGTAACTTTAAAACCTGGTAACTGACCACCTTCACCAGGTTTTGCGCCTTGTGCAATTTTTATTTCTATCTCATTACAATTATTCAAATAATTTACAGTTACACCAAATCTTGCGGATGCAATTTGTTTAACCCTAGAATTTGCACTATCACCATTCTCCATTTTCTTAAATCTATTTGCATCTTCACCACCTTCTCCACTACATGAGGCACCTTTAATTCTATTCATTCCAATTGCTAACGTTTCATGTGCTTCTTTTGATAAAGCTCCATGAGACATGCTTCCGCTACCAAATCTTTTAAGTATTTTTTCTAAAGGCTCAACCTCAGATAATTCTATTGATGGGCCTAGCTTTTTTTTTCTAAAATCAATTAAATCTCTTAAATTTATAGGTGGTAAATTATAGATTCCTTTAACATATTTTTTATAAGCTGAGTAAGAGTTCGAGCCTACCGCACTTTGTAGTAAATGAATTAATGTACCTTGATATTGGTGGGTTTCACCATTTTTTCTATACCTATAAATTCCACCTATAGGTAAAACAGTGTCGGTATTTTCAAATGCTTCTCTATGAATTTGCCGTATTTTTTTTTCAATACCAGTTAATCCAATTCCAGAGATTTTAGATGTTATCCCTGGAAAGTAATCATCTACAATAGTTCTGCTTAATCCAACCGTCTCAAAATTACATCCCCCTCTATAAGAACTTAAAACTGATATACCCATTTTAGACATTATTTTTAATAAGCCCGCGTTTACTGATTTTATGTATCTCTGAATACAATCATCAAAGCTATATTGACCAAATAATTTTTTCTCATATCTTTGGTATAAGCTATCAAAAGCAAGATAAGGATTAACAGTTGTAGCTCCAACTCCTATTAATGTAGCAAATGAATGTGTGTCTAAAGCTTCACCTGATTGAACATTTATTGAAACATACCCTCTTAATTTTTTTTCAGTTAAAAATGTGTTTATTGCTCCGACGCACAACAACATTGGCATAGGTAACTTTTTCGATGAAAGTTCTTTATCGCTTAAAATTAGTTGTGTTACGCCCTGTCTTACTGCTATCTCTGACTCTTTTTGTATTCTTTCAATCGCACTAATTAAATTTTCTTCATTTGAAAAAGTGCAATCAATAATTAAAGAATTTTTTCCAAAAAAATTTATAAATTTATTAAACTGTGAATTTGACAATATTGGACTATTCAAAACATAGATATTTTCTTTAGTTAAAGTATCAAAATCTAAAATATTTCCTAAATTCCCAAATCTAGTTTTTAAACTCATAACTTTATTTTCTCGCAATGAGTCAATTGGAGGATTGGTTACCTGACTAAAGTTTTGTCTAAAAAAATGATACAATGGTCTATATTTGTCTGACAATACAGCTAAAGGGGTATCATCACCCATTGATCCTGTTGCTTCTTTTGCTTCTTCAGCCATAGGATGTAAAATTAATTCCAAATCTTCTAAACTAATTCCAAAAGTATGTTGTCTTCTTCTTAAATCCTCTCCATCAAAGTTATGTTTTTCATTTGAGATAGATAATTTTTCATCTAAATCTATTATTTGAGAGTTAAAATGTTTAAATTCTTTCGCTAAATAATCTTTAATTTGGTCATTAGAAAAAACCTTTCCTTTCTCAATCCTAACTCCAATAATTTCTCCTGGACCCAATCTTCCTTTAGATAAAATCTTTTTTTCATTAAGTTCTATCATTCCTGTTTCTGAGCCTGCAAAAAGTAATTTATCTTTAGTTATTGCATATCTTAGTGGTCTCAAACCATTTCTATCATTTGCAGCAATAACCCATTCATTATCTGTTGCAGCGATTGCTGCAGGACCATCCCAAGGTTCCATCGTGCTGTTTAAAAAATTAAATAATTGTTGATGAGTTTTAGGAAGAGTTTTATTTTTTTTTGACCATGCATCAGGAACTAACATTAATTTAGCCAATGGTGCAGGTTTGCCAGACTTATTTAATAATTCAAAAACGTTATCTAAAGCCGCAGAGTCAGATACTCCCTTTTGAATTACTGGTTTTAAATTATTTACATTTTCAAAAAGTGGACTGCTCATCTCTTGTTCATGAACTTTCATCCAGTTTTTATTCCCTTTATATGTATTGATTTCTCCATTATGAGCAACTGCTCTAAACGGTTGAGCTAAACTCCAACTTGGTGCAGTATTAGTTGAGAATCTCTGATGAAAAATAGCGTATCTAGATATAAATCTTTCATCTTTTAAATCTAAAAAAAAATCAGAAATTGCTTCTGCTAAAAACATTCCTTTGTAAATAATTGACTTAGAGCTAATTGAACAAATATAAAAATTATTTAATGAGAGATTAAAAGCTTTGTTTTCTATTTTTTTTCTAGTTTCATAAATTTTTCTTTCTAGTTCTTTATTCAATAAATTAGGGTCATTTGATTTGAATAAAACCTGAATAATTTCAGGCATTGTTTGAAGAGCTTTTTCACCTAAAACTTTTGGGTTTACTGGAACCTGTCTCCAACCATAAATGCTAAAGTTATTTTTAGTTAGTTCACTTTCTACTATGGTTTTACAGCTTTCTTGTGATGAATAATCATTTCTCGGTAAAAAAATCATGCCCACACAAATCTCTGAGTTGTCATAGTCATGTCCTGTTACTTCTATTTTTTCTATAAAAAAATCTTTTGGTATTTCTAAATGTATTCCTGCACCATCTCCTGTTTTGCCATCAGCATCTACGGCGCCTCTATGCCAAACAGCTTTTAAAGCTTCAATTCCATACATAACAACAGCTCTAGATTTTTTTCCCTCTGTCGATGCTATTAAGCCGACTCCACAAGCATCATGTTCCATTTCTTTTGAATAAACATGATTTTTAGTTAGTAATTTTAGATTTTTTTTATAGGTGTCCATTATGCTACTTTTGATTTTTTAATTTCAATATTTTCTAAATAAGTTTTCATAGCAGCTGCAGCATCTCTTCCATCTTTTATAGCCCATACAACAAGTGAAGCACCTCTAACTATATCCCCAGCAGCAAAAACTCCCTTTAAATTTGTTTCCATTTTATCAAAATCTGTTTTTATTGTTCCCCATTTTGTAACTTGCAATTCCTTAGCATCAAATAAATAAGGTAGGTCTTCTGGATCAAAACCAAGAGCTTTAATAACCATATCAGCTTTAACTTCGAATTCTGATCCTTCTTTTATCTCAGGTCTTCTTCTGCCTGAGTCATCGGGATCTCCTAATTGAATTTGATCAACAATTAAATTTTCAATTTTATTTTTGCCTTTAAATTCTTTTGGACTTGATAGCCATACAAATTCAACACCTTCTTCTTCTGCATTAGCAACTTCTCTAGCTGACCCAGGCATATTTTCTTTATCTCTTCTATAAAGACATTTAACTGATTTTGCTTTCTGTCTAACTGACGTTCTTACACAATCCATAGCAGTGTCACCACCACCTATTACAACAATATCTTTTCCTTCAGCGTTTAAAATGCCTTTATCAAATAGCTCAACTTTATCTCCTAAGCCTTTTTTATTTGAAGCGGTTAAAAATTCCATAGCTGGAAAAATGTTTTCTAAATCATTTCCAGGTAAATTTATTTCTCTTGGTTTATAAACTCCTGTTGCAATCAAGATTGCATCATGTTTTTTTCTTAACTGCTCTAAAGTGGCATCCTTACCAACTTCAAAATTTTGAATAAACTCTATACCACCATCTTTTAAAAGTTTTGTTCTTCTTTCAACTACGTGTTTTTCTAATTTAAAGTTAGGAATACCATAAATTAACAAACCTCCAGCTCTATCATACCGATCATAAACTGTAATTTTATATCCATTTTTTCTTAATTGTTCAGCTGCTGCTAATCCTGCAGGTCCTGCTCCAATTATTCCAACACTTTGATTTTTTTCATTTTTTACTTCAATTGGTTTAACCCAACCTTGTTCCCACGCATTATCTGTAATGTATTTTTCTACTGAACCAATGGTCACTGTCCCATGACCTGATTGTTCTATAACACAATTACCTTCACAAAGACGATCTTGAGGACAAATCCTTCCACAAACTTCTGGCATATTATTTGTGCTTTGAGACAACTCATATGCCTCTTTAAGTCTGCCTTCTGCTGTTAATTTAAGCCAATCTGGAATATTATTACTTAAAGGACAATGAACTTGGCAGAAAGGAACCCCACATTGAGAGCATCTACTGGACTGTTCCAGAGCTTTTTGCTTAATAAAATCATCATAGATCTCATTAAAGTCNTCCTTTCTATTACCAACATTNCTTTTAGGTGGAGTCTGTTGACCTATTTTTACGAATTTTAACATTTTATCAGTCATATTTTTTAAAANNTTAATGTAAAATATACATTGTTATTACTAGTAAAAGAATTATTTAGGTCAATATTTATGACCTAAATTTTATCAATATTAGCTAAAAATATGAATATTCTAATTTTTGCATAGCTATTATGATTAAATGGAATTGTTTTAAAAGGAAATTTTTTAAGTTACGACACTTATATGTTTCAAGATTTTATAGAAATCCTAATTTTGTCTGCAGTGCAGGGAATATCAGAATTTTTACCTATAAGTTCATCTGCACATTTAATTATAGCTTCTAATTTATATGATTTAAAAACAAGCTCATTACTAATTGATATAAGCTTACATCTAGGTTCTTTGTTAGCAATCATATTCTTTTTTAGAAAAGATTTATTTGACTTAAAAAACAATCAAAAGTTATTGAAACTAATTATAATTGGCTCGATACCACTTATTGTTTTTGGCTACATATTACACACAACTGAAGTAATTCATCTTTTAAGAAATATTAAAGTTATAGCTTGGACAACATTAATTTTTGGAATTATTTTATTCTTTGCAGATCAAAGAAAAATTGATCAAAATATATCTACAAATTTAAATATTAAATCAATAATATTTATTGGATTATTCCAAATTCTTGCTTTAATACCTGGGGTTAGTAGAGCGGGAATTACAATGACAGCTGCTAGATTTTTGAAATTTAATAGAGTTGACTCAGGTAAAATTTCATTTTTACTATCTATACCTGCATTAGCTGGTGCAAGTTTGCTTGGACTTAAAGATGTATTTTATCAATCAATTGAAATAAATTATATAGTTATAACTGCAGTTATATTTTCTTTTTTATTTTCTTATATAACTGTTAAATTTTTCTTAAATTATTTAAATAGATTTTCTTTAAATATTTTTGTTTTTTATAGAATAATTATTTCATTAGTTTTATTTGCAATAATATATTTTTAGTTAATTTTTTTTACTAAAGGTAATAATTGTGAAAGCAAGACACCACATAAAATAAAGAAACAGCCTAATAAATTATTTATACCAAGAATTTGATCTAATAGAAACCATGCCGCAATAGTTGCAAAAACACCTTCTAAAGAAAAAATAATAGCAGCAGGTGCTGGTAATATATTTTTTTGCGCATAAATTTGTAATACAAATGCAAAACCACCTGATAAAATTCCAGCATATAAAATAGAGTCAATTTCTTTTAAAATATTTTCAAATATAAATTCTTCATATATAAGCCCTATAAAAAAAGAAAGGATAGCCACAATTAATGTTTGAATTGCTCCAAGTGTAAGTGGAAGGTTGTATTTGGTAACTATAATGCCAGTAAAAATAATATGAGTACTCCAAAATAGCGCTCCTAATATTACGAGTGTGTCACCAAGTCTTACTGTTGCATCATAAAAATTTGTTAATAAATATCCACCTATTAGACATAATATTACTGATGGCCATACACTCCAATGAATAGATTTTCTTCTAAATAAAAAAATAATGATTGGAACCATAGGAACATAAAAAATAGTAAAGAATGCTGCATTGGCGACATCTGTGTACTGTAAAGCTACTTGTTGTAAGGCTGACCCTAAAAAAAGTGAAAATCCAATTAAAAGTGAAAGAGTAGCAAATGTTTTAAAATCTAATTCAAACTCCGTTTTAAATTTTTTTATCTCAAATAAGATAACTAAAGGAATAATTGCTAAAAATCCTACAAAAAATCTAACCGCATTAAATGTAAAAGGACCTATGTCATCCATCCCAGTATCTTGTGCAATAAATGTAGTTCCCCAAATAAATGTACACAATAATGCGCTAAAAAGAGAAAGAGTTTTTGACATAAACCTAATTAGACTGCCAACTTATAAGCAAAATTTTTACCTAAATTCTCTTTTAAATCATTATTAAAACGAGCCGCCTCTGCACCATCTATTATTCTATGATCATAAGACAAAGATAAAGGTAACATCGTTCGAGTAATAAATTTACCATCTAAAAAAACTTGTTTTTTTTCAGATTTACCAACTCCTAAAATTGCAACTTCAGGATAATTTATAATTGGTGTAAAAAATGAGCCACCAATCCCACCTAAACTTGTTATTGTCATTGATCCACCAAATAACTCTTTTTTATCGATCTTAAGATTTCTACATTGGTCACTCAACTTTTTAAGCTCAGAACTTATGAGGCTTATATTCTTGTTATCAGCGTTTCTAAGTTTTGGAACCATTAAGCCATGTGTTGTATCTACGGCTATTCCGATATGATAATATTTTTTAACTGTCATTTTACCTTCATCAATTTGATCTATTGAGGAATTAAAATTTGGAAATTTTTTTAATGATGCTGTTAATGCTTTTATTATAAACGCTAAAGGAGTAATTTTTTTCTTTTCACCAGTATATATGTCCGTTAATGAATTTCTAAATTCTTCTAGCTCAGTGATATCTGCTTCATCATGATTAGTCACATGAGGGATATTGGTCCAAGAGTTCATCAAATATTTTGATGAGAGTTTTTTAACTCTTGGCATATCTTTTGTTTCTATCTCTCCAAATTCAGAATGTGCATATTCTTGTTTATTTTTTCATTATTTTTATTTTCATTGTTTGATAAATTATTTGATTTTGATGCCACAAATAATTTTACATCGCTCTCAATAACTCTACCTTTTCGTTCACTTCCAGCAACTTGATTAATATCTACTCCAAGTTCTCTAGCAAATTTTCGAACTTTTGGACTAGCAGATGAAATATCCATAATTTTATTTTGATTAGTTAAATTTTGATTTACTTCTGGTTTTATTATCTCAATTTTTTTAAACTCTTTTTCTGTGACTACCTTTTTTTGAACTTTTTCCTGTGCTTCTAATTTACTTTCTAGAATTAATATTAAATCACCCTCTGAAACTTTATCTCCTACTTTTGTTTTTAAAGTTTTAATTTTACCATCAAAATTTGATGGAATTTCTACACTTGATTTATCACTCTCTATTGTTATCAGTGGGTCATTTTTTTTTAGTGTTTGACCCTCTGAAACTAAAACCTCTATCACTTCGACATCTTTAAAATCTCCGATATTAGGTACTTTTATCTCTGTTTCTGACATTATAACTTAGTTGGCATAGGTTTGTTTATGTCGATTTTATATTTTTCGATAGCTTCTTTTGCATATTTAGATGCTATTAATTGTTCTTTAGCTAGTACACTTAGTCCATAAGTTACAACATGCTCTTTATCAACTTCAAAAAATCTTCTTAAATTTTTTCTTGTATCACTACGACCGAATCCATCTGTTCCTAATGAATAAAAGCTTTTATTAACATATGGTCTAATTTGATCTGAATTCATTCTCATATAATCAGATGCAGCCAATATAGGTCCTTCGGTTTTTCCTAAACATTTTTCAACATAAGATTTTTTTGCCTCTTTATCTGGATTTAAAAGATTATATCTCTCTATCTCTAACCCATCTCTTCTTAATTCATTAAAGCTTGTTACACTCCAAACTTCACTGTCTATTTGATATTCATTTTGCAATATTTCAGCACCAGCTATCATTTCCCTTAAAATTGTTCCCGATCCTAAGAACTGAATTTTAGTTTTTTTATATTTATTGAATTCTCTGATTTTGTACATTCCTTTTAAAATACCTTCTTCACAGGATTTATCTTTGGGCATATCTGGATGAGGATAGTTTTCATTCATTGTTGTTATATAATAAAAAACATTTTCTTTTTTTTCATGCATCCTTTTCAATCCATCTCTAAATATAACTGCCAATTCATAATGAAATGTTGGGTCATATGATATGCAATTTGGTATTGTGGACGCCAAAAGATGACTATGACCATCCTGATGTTGTAATCCTTCACCTGCTAGTGTTGTTCTTCCTGCGGTAGCTCCAATTAGAAATCCCCTAGATTGACTGTCTGCGCCTGCCCAAGCAAGGTCTCCTATTCTTTGAAACCCAAACATCGAGTAAAAAAGATAGATAGGTATCATCTCAATATCATGGTTTGTGTAAGAAGTTCCTGCAGCAATCCAAGAGGACATTGCTCCAGCTTCATTAATTCCCTCTTCTAATACTTGTCCACTTTTTTCCTCTCTGTATGAACTTAATTGAGCGGAGTCTTCAGGTTCATATTTTTGTCCTTCATGAGCATAAATACCGATCTTTTGAAAAAAACCTTCCATGCCAAACGTTCTAGCTTCGTCTGGAATAATTGGTACTAATCTTGGAGCAACATTTTTATCTCTCAAAAGATTAGTTAACATTCTTACTAGTGCCATCGTTGTAGACATTTCTTTTTTACCAGTAGATTCTTTCATGTTATCGAAAATATTTTTTGGAGGAGCTTTTATAGGTTTTGCATAGGTAGTTCTTTCTGGAATAAAACCACCTAATTGAAGTCGTCTTTCTTTAATGTATTTTATCTCTGACGAATTTTGATCGGGTTTATAATACTCAATATTTTGTACCTGCTTATCTGTTAAAGGAACATCAAATCTGTCCCTATAATACATTAAATCGTCTATATCTAACTTTTTAGTTTGATGTGTTGTATTAACACTCTCTCCTGTTTTTCCCATTCCATAACCTTTGATAGTTTTAGCAATTACAACTGTTGGGCTACCTATATTTTTTGATGCCTTGTCATAAGCTGCAAAAACCTTATGGGGATCGTGACCTCCTCTATTTAATCTCCAAATATCTTTGTCTGATAGGCTTGAAACCAATTCTTTAGTTTCTGGATATTTTCCAAAGAATTTTTCTCTTACATAAGCACCATCTCTAGCTTTCATTGCTTGATATTCGCCATCTACAGTTTCATTCATTGTTTTAACTAAATGACCAGTTTTGTCATTTGCTAACAATGAATCCCAGTAAGACCCCCAAATTACTTTAATAACATTCCATCCTGCCCCTCTAAAAATTCCTTCAAGTTCTTGTATAATTTTTCCATTTCCACGGACTGGTCCATCTAACCTTTGAAGATTACAGTTCACTACAAATATTAAATTGTCTAATTTTTCTCTTGCTGCTAAACCAATGGCTCCTAAAGACTCGGGTTCGTCCATTTCTCCATCTCCTAAAAATGCCCAAACTTTTCTGCCTTCGTCTTTGATCAACCCTCTATTAATCAAATACTTCATATACCTTGCTTGATAGATGGCTAACATTGGACCTAATCCCATTGAGACTGTTGGAAACTGCCAAAAATTTGGCATCAACCATGGATGTGGGTATGATGATAATCCACCAGGATTAACCTCTTGTCTAAAACTGTCTAATTGTTTTTCATTAAGCCTACCTTCAAGAAAAGCTCTTGCGTACATACCCGGCGCACTATGGCCCTGGAAATATATTAAGTCACCGCCAAAATTGTTGTTTTTAGCTCTCCAAAAATGATTCATTCCAACATCATAAAGAGTGGCAGCTGATGCAAATGTTCCAATATGCCCTCCTAACTCTGGAAATTTTTTATTTGCTCTCACAACCATTGCTGCAGCATTCCATCTAATTAAGGATCTTATTCTTCTTTCTATGTTTTGATCACCATTAGATTTTTTTTCATTATTAACAGGAATTGTATTTATGTAGGGAGTGTTTTGTGTATATGGAATATTTGCTCCTTCCATATATGCTTTATTAATTAATTCTTTGATTAAATAATGAGCTCTTTGATTTCCATCTTGGTTAATCACTGCAGATAGAGATTCTAACCATTCATTTGTCTCCAATGGATCAATATCTCCCTCTTTTAATACTTGAATTATTTGTGATTTTTCCTTCTCTATTATTTTAGTTTGGGGTTTTTCTTTTTGAGTTTTCTTCAAAGAATTTTCTGCTTCTGCAATCAAATTTTCAGTATCCTTTGGAATTACTTTAGATAAGGACGTCTCTTGATTTGAACTTGATATATTAAGAAGTAGGTCTCCCTTAGATACTTTATCCCCAACTTTTACCTTAATGGACTCTATCTTGCCAGAAATTGTTGATGGTATTTCAACGCTTGATTTGTCACTTTCAATAGTAACAACAGGATCATTTTTTTTTATCTCTTGTCCTTCTTTAACAAGAAGTTCAATAACTTCTACATTTTCAAAATCACCTATGTCGGGAACTAATAATTTTTCTGTCATTTATTTTTAAGTCTTATACACCAAAAAAATACACTTATTTTAAATTTTAACACATTCTGCTCAATTTTTTGACACTCTTCAAGTGCATGCTGCAAAAATGATTAAAAAGTTATTAAAAGTGCTTATTCAACCAAAAGTTAGCAATTATATAGATGCTAAAACATGGATACAAAAAATTTTATTGGAAGAGAAATACGGAAAAATTAATTCCTAAATTTTCTCTACACACAAAGCTATACCCATTCCACCACCAATACAAAGTGTTGCACAACCTTTTTTTTTATTTTGCCGTTGCATTTCATATATTAATGTAACTAATATTCTAGCTCCAGAAGCACCAATAGGATGACCCAAAGCAATTGCACCGCCGTTAACATTTACATTATTATAGTCAATACCAAGTTCACGAATAACTGCGATGCTTTGAGCTGCAAAGGCTTCGTTAATTTCAAATAAATCAATTTCATTTAAATTCCAATTTGCTTTTTTAACAGCAGCTCGAACAGCATCAATAGGACCTAAACCCATTAATGATGGATCAACACCGACTGAAGCCCATGAAACAATTTTTGCTAAAGGTTTAATTGATTTTTTCTCCACCTCTTCTAAAGTTGACAGTAATAGAGCTGCAGCTCCATCATTTATTCCCGAAGAGTTTCCAGGTGTTACAGTGCCATTTTCTTGAAAAGCTGCTTTCAATTTTTTTAAATCAGATAATTCTAATCCTGTTCTTGGATGTTCATCTTTATAAAGAATATTTCCATTATGATTTATTCTAATTAATTCTTCATTAAACTTATTATTGTTAATTGCTATTTCTGTTTTTTTTTGTGAATTTAATGCAAATTCATCTTGTTCTTGTCTTGATATGTTGAATTTTTTTGCAACATTTTCTGCTGTTACTCCCATGTGATAATTATTAAATGCATCTAACAAACCATCATTTATCATTGTGTCTATCAATTTATTTTCTGAAATTTTTTTTTCATCTCTGTAAAAAATTGAATGTGGGGCTAATGACATATTTTCCTGGCCTCCAACTATCGCATTTTTTGTTTCCCCTAATTTAATTGATTGATAACCTGAAATTACAGCTCTAAGTCCAGATCCACATACTTGATTAACTATATGAGCTGGTTTTAAAATTGGTATACCAGCATTGATTGCAGCTTGTCTTGCTGGGTTTTGTCCGCCTCCAGCAGTTAGAACTTGTCCCATGACCACTTCATCTATTTCATCTTTATCAATTTTTGTTCTACTCAAAACCTCTTTGATTACAATTGATCCCAATTGATCTGCCTTCATATCTTTTAATGAACCTTGATACGCACCAATAGGTGTTCTGGCAGCACCTACAATGACAACTTCTTTTGATTTATCACTCATAAAATTTTAATTTTATCTTATCATTAAAATACACTAAAATTGATATACTATAATTAATAAAATTAAAAATGCGCCTGTAGCTCAACTGGATAGAGCGCTTGGCTACGGACCAGGAGGTTCTGGGTTCGACTCCTAGCAGGCGCACCATTAGAAAGGTTCAATATGTTTAAATGGTTAATAAAATCCTCTCTTCAAATGTCTGTAATCTATTTTTTTACAATAATTTTTATAATTTTATTAATTCTCACTTTTATATTATAAGAAATTATGTCAAAAAATTTTGAACAAATTAGTATTAAACCAGGTTTTATGAAACATAATGGTGGTGTTATGTTTAAAAACATCTCCAATACAGAATATGAATTTAAATCTACTATTAATGAAAATCATTTAAATGCTGCAGGAATTACTCATGGTGGATATTTATCTGCCTTAATTGATGCTGGTGCTGGAACTGCAGCTCATAGATCAGCTGAAAACGCACCTTGTGTAACTATTTCTTTAGACATAAAGTTTATAGGTGCATCAAAAGTTGGCGATGAAATTATTGGCCATGTAAAAATTCTAAAAAAAACTAAAACTTTAGTTTTTTTGTTTTGTGAATTAAAATGTAAAGAAACAATTATTACATCTGCCTCAGGAGTTTGGAAAATTTTAAAAATTAAACCATCAGATTTAGGTCCTGGTGGGTAAATTATAATCAGAATAAATCTTTTTTAAAAAAATATATTGTGTTAAAATAATTTTGATTAATAAGTAAATGAGAACTTTTTATCCTCCGATTCGGTCATGTTTTAGTCTATCTTTGTTCTTTAGCACTAACTACATCTGGTAGGTTAAAAAAAAAATACACCAAAGATAGAAATGACTAAAAATAAAATTACTGCTGTTCTTGGTCCAACAAATACTGGCAAAACTCATTTGGCTATTGAAACCATGTTGTCTTTTGATACTGGAATGATCGGTTTTCCACTTAGATTATTAGCTCGAGAAGTTTATGACAAAGTGATCAAAAACACAGGTTTGGATAAAGTAGCTTTAATTACAGGGGAGGAAAAAATTATCCCTCCAAATGCAAAATATTTTTTATGTACAGTTGAGTCTATGCCCATAGATAAACAATTAGATTTTGTAGCTGTAGATGAAATACAAATGTGTGCTGACCATGAACGTGGTCATATTTTTACTGACAGATTATTAAATTTAAGAGGAACTAAATTAACAATGTTAATGGGGTCAAATACGATTAAAAATATTATTTCAAATTTAGATGATGATATAGAGTTTATAAATAGAAATCGATTATCTAGACTTTCCTATACTGGTCACAAAAAAATTTCAAGAATTCAAAGAAAAACTGCAATAATAGCATTTTCTGCTGAAGAAGTTTATGCAATTGCAGAATTAATTAGAAGACAAAAAGGTGGAGCTGCAATTGTAATGGGATCTCTTAGTCCTAAAACAAGGAATGCACAAGTCGAACTATACCAATCAGGAGATGTTGATTTTTTGGTTGCAACTGATGCAATAGGTATGGGAATAAATATGGATCTTGATCAAGTTTATTTTTCAAATTTAAAAAAATTTGATGGTAGAAAATTAAGAAAACTTAACTTATCAGAAATTGGGCAAATTGCAGGTAGAGCAGGAAGATATTTAAATGATGGTAGTTTTGGAATTACAGGAGAATGTAAAGAAATTAATGCTGAAGAAGTTGACTTATTAGAAAATCATAAATTTGAAGAAATACAATATTTATTTTGGAGAAATTCAAATTTAAATTTTAATAACCCGCGTCGTTAATAAAATCTTTAGATGAAAGACCTAATAAAAAATGGTTACGAAAAATAAATGAATGTGAGGATGAAAAAGCTCTCAAATTTTTCTTGAGAGATAAAAATTTAGATAATGATGAATTTGATGAAAAAAAGTTAAATCTTCTTTGGGAATGCTGTCAGATACCAGATTTTGTAAAAAAAACTTATGGTAATCACTATCAAGTAATTGAAAGCGTTTTTAAGTATTTAAATAGTGAAAACGGTAAAATTAGTAATGAATATATGCGACTACAGCTCCTGAAGTTGGATAAATTAGACGGAAATGTAGATTCTCTATCAAATAGAATTGCAAATGTTAGAACTTGGTCATATGTTTCAAATAAAAATAATTGGATAGAAAACCAAAACTACTGGATAGAAAAAACAAAACTATTAGAGGACAAACTTTCAGATAGACTTCATGAGGAACTTACAAAAACATTTATTGATAAAAGAGCAAGTGTTCTTGCAAGGGGTTTAAAACAAGATATGGAATTTGAAACTAAAATATTAGAAAACAACGAAGTACTGATCGATAATCAATTTATTGGAAAAATTAAGGGACTAAAATTAGAGCTTGATTTAAAAAAAGGAGCATTAGAAACTGACATCAAGTCATTAAAAAAAGCCGCAAGACAAAACGTTGGTCCTGAACTTATTAAAAGAATTGAAAGAATAATTGAAACAGGTTTAATTGAACTAAAGGATGATTTTAAAATTTATTGGCAAAAATCACCTATAGCAAAATTGATATCAGGCAGAGATTATTTGAACCCAAATATTGAACTAATAGCTGATGATATTTTAGAACATAATCAAACTCAAAAATTAATTAATTACTTAGAAAAATGGTTAAAAAACAAAATTGATACAGTTCTTGAAAGTCTTGTAGATTTAAAAAATTTAAAGGAAAAAAATTCTTCAATTAAAGCTCTTGCTTATCAACTTTATGAAAATAACGGCGTGCTTGAGAGAAATAAAGTTGCTGAATATCTTAAAGATCTTGGACAAAATGAAAGAAAAATTTTAAGAGACCTTGGTGTAAAATTTGGAAGATATCATGTTTTTTTATTCAAGTTAATTAAGCCTGAGGCTGTCTCATTAAGAACCTTGCTTTGGAAAAATTATTATCAAAAATATTTTAATTTAAAACCACCTACTTTTGGTCTTAATTTTTTAGAAGATGAGAAAATTAAAAATAGAAACTTCATGTTACTTTGTGGTTTTGAAAAATTTGATAACATCTATGTAAGAATTGATATTTTAGAAAGACTATTTGTTCAAATCATAAACACTAACACAGAAAAAGAAAAAGAAATTAAAATGAACTCTGATATGTTAAATTTATTAGGATGTAGCAAAAATAACTTTAAGAAACTTCTTAAAAATATGGGTTACAAAATTTTTGAAAAAGAAAATGATATATTTTTTAAATACAATCCTCGTAAAAATTTTAAAAAAACAGAAAAAAAAGTTATAAAAGAAAATCCTTTTGGTGTCTTAAAAAATTTAAACCTTGGTTAAAGAATCATGTTTTTTAAAAAAAAAGATCAAAATTCAAATAATGATTTAATTAAAGTTGCTGCACTACTGATACATGCAGCAAAAATAGACGAAAATTTCTCGAAGAAAGAAGAGGAAATAATTAATCAAGCTCTTTTAAAGCTAGGTGCTAATAATCAAAACATTGAAAATATTATAAAAGAAGCAAAAATATTAGAGGAAAACACCAACCAAATATTAGAATTTACGAAAGAAGTAAAAAACATGGAAGAAGAAAAAAAGATAGAAATTGTAGAAACTCTATGGAAAATTATTTATTCAAACAAAGAAGCAGACATATACGAAACCAATTTAATGAGAAGACTTGGTGGATTAATGTATATTGACAATAAAATTATGGGCGATATCAAAGACAAAATTAAAATAGAAAATCAATAATGACATACATAGTAAATGAAAATTGCATTAAGTGTAAACTTATGGATTGTGTTGATGTGTGCCCTGTTGATTGCTTTTATGAGGGAAAAAATATGCTTGTAATTAAACCTGATGAGTGTATAGA
>JGI20160J14292_10001643_pt1 | contig 18642 bp, 16 predicted proteins | sample COG_10_FD_14292 | JGI IMG/M metagenome (IMG submission 14292) | reverse complement strand
ATATGCGCCGAGAGGGATTTGAGCTCTCTATAAGTCGTCCCCGCGTGTTATTTCGTGAGGAGGATGGTGTGCGGTTAGAGCCTATAGAAGAGGTTACAATAGACGTAGATGAGGAATATTCAGGGGTAGTAATTGAAAAATTGACTGGTTCTAGAAAAGGTGACTTGGCTGAAATGAAATCAGCTGGTGCGGGAAAAACTCGTGTTATTGCACATGTCCCATCGCGTGGCTTGATAGGATACCAGGGTGAATTTATGACTGACACCCGGGGAACAGGAGTTTTGAACCGAGTTTTTTATAATTGGTCTGCCCATAAAGGACCAATTCCAGGTCGACGTGCTGGTGTTCTAATTTCGATGGAAAATGGCTCTTCTGTACCTTACGCGTTATTTAACCTCGAGGACCGTGGTAAGTTTTTTATTGGTGTTCAAGAAGACGTTTATCAAGGTATGATTATTGGTGAACATAATCGTGAAAACGATTTGGAAGTTAACCCTCTTAAAGGTAAAAAGCTTACTAACGTTCGAGCCAGCGGCACTGACGAGGCAGTGCGGTTAACTACTCCGATGAAAATGTCGCTTGAGGAAGCAATAGCGTATATTGATAACGACGAATTGGTAGAAGTTACGCCAAAAGTAATTCGATTGCGTAAGGTCCATTTAGATCCACATGAACGAAAACGAGCATCGCGTTCGGCTTAAATTAGGTTCGCGATCTAAACTTTGTTGATTTGAAATAAATTATTCTACGCATTCAACTATCATTAAGCTTCGTTGGAAGCCGCCCTCGCCCAATTTAATGGCTGCTTGATACCCACTTGAATGGTAACAGTCATGTGCTGCTTTAAGACTAGGGAACTGAGCCACAACGTTCCTTGTGTGTCTTGTCCTTCTAGCTGCTCGTAAGTGCCACCTCGAGCTAAAAAAATACCTCCATGAGATTTTATAATTGGAGTTGCAGCCTCAGCGTAGGCTGCAAGCTTTTCAGTATTTAAAACATTTACATGTGCGATCCATAATGCTTTTACCATCAATTACCCTTCCATCATTTGTTTTACTGCATTTATCGCCTGAGCAGCGTTCTTTGCTGATTTTGCTCCGCCTTGAGCCATATCAGCACGCCCACCACCACCTTTTCCACCAAGCTCACTGACCGCAATAGTAACGATATCAACGGCAGACAGGATGCCAGTGAGATCTTCAGTAACACCAGCTGCTACTGCAATTTTACCATCTGATTCAGCAATTAATAAAACTGCACCTGATTTCAATTCGGCTTTTTTATTATCTATTAAGGTGGGTAAATCACGGCCCGTAACGCCTTGTAAAACCTCAGCTAAAAATAACCTTCCAGCCACGTTAATTGGCTTGGAAGTCTGAGCTCCTGCACCGCCTGACATTGCTAAATTACGGCGAAGATCAGTAACTTCATTCTTGAGCGCTTTGCGTTCATCAACGAGTTGTTTTGCTCTTACAGTTAAATCTGAATTTTGAACTTTAAGTATGTTGGCCGCTTCTGAAATAATACTCTGTTGGGACTGTATGTATGTGTTTGCTGTGCTTCCCGTAACCGCTTCAATACGCCGAACTCCAGCTGACGAAGCAGCATCGCCCAGTAATATGAAGCAACCAATATCTCCAGTTTGTCGCACATGGGTACCACCGCAAAGCTCAAGACTATAAGTGTTGGACGTGGTTCCTTTCTTTGAACGCTCAAGATAACCCATTGAAATAACTCTTACTTCATCCCCATATTTTTCGCCAAAGAGTGCTTGTGCGCCTATTGCACGAGCATCATCGGGTGTCATAATTCTTGTTTCAACATGGCTATTTTGTCGGATGTATTTATTTACTTCTGCTTGAACCTCTTCCAATTGTTTTGGCGTGAGGGCCTGTCCATGACTGAAGTCAAATCGTAGCCGATCATGATCATTAAGAGATCCACGTTGTGCAACATGTTCTCCTAACGATCGCCGCAAAGCTTCATGAAGTAGGTGCGTCGCAGAGTGGTTTGCGCGAATTTGAGAACGACGGGTTTGATCCACTGCAAGTTGAGCGAACTGACCCACAGAAACGCTTCCCTCCAACACTGTGCCCATATGGATTATAAGTTCAGCAGATTTGCGTGTATCCGTTATTTTTAGAGTGCCAGTGTCAGTTTTAATTTGTCCTGTATCCCCCACCTGTCCGCCACTTTCAGCGTAGAAAGGAGTTTGATTAAAAATTAGCTGCACAGTTGCTCCAACAGATACCGTTTTCAGTTCTTTAGTAGCTTCAACTAATGCTAATAGTTGTCCTTCAGATTTTTCGGCATCATAGCCTAAGAACTCAGTCGCTCCATGGGTGTCTAATAGATCAAACCACATTGAATCATCGGCTATTTCGCCAGATCCAGACCAAGCTGCTCTTGCCTTTGCCTTTTGTTCGGACATCGCTACGTCAAAGCCTTCAGTGTCCACGGTCATCTTTTCATCTCGCAAAGCATCTTGCGTCAAATCTAGTGGAAACCCAAAGGTGTCATACAGCTTAAACGCTGTCTTTCCAGGCAAAGACCCGCCTGGACGCAATTGTGAGATTTCATCTTCCAGTAATTTTAGTCCCCGGTCCAATGTGGTTCTAAAACGAGTTTCCTCTTGGAGAAGTGTTTCCTCAATCATTGCTTGGGCTTGAACTAACTCTGGATAGGCAGCGCCCATTTGCTGTACAAGTGATGGAACTAGCCTATGCAATAGGGGGTCTTCCGCTCCTATTAAATGGGCGTGGCGCATTGCACGCCGCATTATGCGGCGCAAAACATAACCACGGCCATCTTTAGACGGCAGGACTCCGTCTGCTATTAAAAAAGAGGTAGAGCGTAAGTGGTCTGCAATAACCCGATGATGTGTTTTGTCTGGCCCATCTGGGTCGGAGGATGTTGCATTCGCCGACGCTTCTATAAGGCTACGTATCAAATCAGTAGAGTAATTATCGTTTGTCCCCTGCAATAACGCTGCAACCCGCTCTATGCCCATGCCCGTATCAATTGATTGAGACAACAATGGTGCGCGGTTACCATCTTCAAATTGCTCAAACTGCATGAACACGAGGTTCCAAATCTCTACAAAGCGATCACCGTCTTCGTCAGCACTTCCTGGAGGGCCACCCCAGATATGTTCCCCATGGTCATAAAAAATTTCTGAGCTAGGGCCACACGGGCCGGTTGGCCCCATCATCCAAAAGTTATCATCCGTTTCAATTCTAATAATTTTATCATCTGAAAACCCAGCAACCTTTTTCCATATTTCAGCGGCTTCATGATCATCATGATAAACAGTAACAATTAATTTTTCCTTGGGTATGCAAAACTCTTTGGTAAGCATTTCCCAGGCGTAGACAATTGCCTCTTGTTTGAAGTAATCCCCAAAACTAAAATTACCCATCATTTCAAAGAAGGTGTGGTGCCTGGCTGTATATCCAACGTTATCCAAATCGTTATGTTTGCCCCCTGCTCGCACACATTTTTGAGCAGTTGCAGCACGAGTATAATCCTGGGTCTCCACACCCGTAAAAAGGTTCTTAAACTGGACCATTCCAGAATTCACAAACATCAATGTTGGATCGTTGCGTGGTACAAGTGGACTAGAAGGTAAAACCTTATGTCCTTGGCGGGCGTAAAAGTCCAAGAAAGTTGAGCGGATGTCATTCAGCGTAGGCATTTTATTAAAAAAACCTCTTAATTTATATTCGGCGAAGACTTACAACTCATATTGTGTAGTGTCCACGCCAAAGAAAATACCCCGAAAATCAAATTTCGAGGTATTTTAAAAAATTTAATATTGATTGATTTTTTATAAATCAATCACATTATCTTCATCTTTATTGGCTGGCTTAACTTCATCGTTTGATTTTTCAACGTCGAGGCCATGTGCCGCACGAATTTTTTGTTCAATCTCGCTAGCCATCAAAGCATTTTCTTGGAGAAATATCTTTGCATTTTCACGCCCTTGTCCAATACGCTCGTCACCGTAGCTATACCAGCTGCCAGATTTTTCAACGAGACCAACTTTAACACCCAAATCTACGAGCTCGCCCATTTTTGAGATGCCCTCACCATACATTATGTCAAACTCTACCTGTTTGAACGGTGGTGCCACTTTGTTTTTAACAACCTTAACCCGTGTTGCGTTACCTACAATTTCATCTTTATCTTTAAGTGCACCAATTCTACGAATATCAAGTCGGACTGAGGCGTAAAATTTAAGAGCGTTACCGCCTGATGTTGTTTCAGGGCTACCAAACATTACTCCAATTTTCATACGAATTTGGTTGATAAAAATTACCATACAGTTCGATTTACTTATACTCCCAGTTAGCTTTCGCATTGCTTGGCTCATAAGCCTCGCTTGTGCACCAACTTGATGATCACCCATATCACCTTCTATTTCAGCTCTTGGAGTAAGTGCTGCAACAGAATCCACAACTACCATCGACACTGCTCCTGAGCGGATTAGAGTGTCCGTAATCTCTAGTGCCTGCTCTCCAGTGTCTGGCTGAGAAATTAGTAACTCGTCTAAGTTAACACCTAATTTTTTAGCATAACTTGGATCAAGGGCATGTTCAGCATCCACAAATGCACAAACGCCCCCTTTTTTTTGTTCTTCTGCAATACAGTGAAGTGTTAAAGTTGTTTTCCCAGAGGATTCGGGTCCATAAATCTCAACAACGCGGCCCTTTGGTAAGCCCCCAATGCCAAGTGCAATGTCCAACCCAATTGAACCAGTTGATGTTGACTCAATTTCTTGAACGGCGTTACCGTCGCCAAGTTTCATAATAGAACCCTTGCCAAATTGGCGTTCTATTTGCGCCAAAGCGCTGTCTAATGCCTTTTGTCTGTCGCCTNATTTTGGTGTCATTGTGATTAAATCTGCCGCTGCCATTGTTACTTTCTCCTTATTCCATAAACTCGAATGAGGGACAATGCCAAAGTGTTCACCTCTTGTTCTANTCTTATGGGACCAAAACAAGAACATTTCAAGTAATTTCTATAAAATAAATTAAAGGACGAATATAATCCGCTAATTAAGTGGNTTAGAAGACTTCTGGAAAACGACAATGTACAATCCGTCGTTATTTTTGGTTGGAAAGTGTTGGGCCTCAGCCATAATACTCAAATTTTCAAATTTTTTAAGTAAGAAATCACGTTGTTCTTGGTTTTCTGAAGTAAAAATGGAGCATGTTATCATNGNGAACGTACCTCCAGNTTTAACCAAACTTTCAGCCTTGATTAGTATCTGGCGTTGTAGTTTTTGATACTCCGTTATTTTAGCTNGGGTTAACTTCCATTTTTCTTCTGGAGAACGCCTCCANGCACCTGACCCGGAGCATGGAATATCACAAAATACTGAATCAAANNGAGCACAATCATCAATTTGATCGGGTAGGATAATTTTAATATNATGCCCACCGCGTAAAGNGCGTACTTCTATTTCNGACATTCGCTTTGTATTTGCATCATGCGCAAATACTACTTCACCTGTTCTTGCTGAAACNGCCAAACTTTTACCACCGCCACCAGCACAGAAATCTAACACTTTTCCTTTTCCTGGTATTAACATTGCCACAGCCTGAGATGCTGCNTCTTGCAATTCAAACCAGCCCTTTTGATAAATGTCATGCATAACAACACGTCTAGGGTTTGTTATTACGGTAAGGGCAGTATCACAAATAGGGTTAACAATAGTATCTATCATATTATCATCTAAAGCTTTTTGTACTTCGATTGGCGTTGCCTTTTGGGTATTAACACGTAAACAAATTGGCGCGCGATGTCGTAAGGATTCTGCGATTTCAGAGGCCTTTTTTATTCCATAAGAGTTGAAAAGCTCTTCAATGATCCAGTCCTGTAGNTCAAAANTGTCCTGTTCAGTACTTTTAAATGGAGTGATCTCATCATTGGTGAGAGGTGTAGGCGCATGACCAATATTATTAAACAGGTTTTCCAATTTCACACCATTTGTCTGCAAGGAACCAATCGCCCAAGCCCTAGCTGACATTGGTTTGGGCCAGGCACCTGCTGATCGACGACATCTAACAGCTTGAAAAACCAGNTCACGGATGGCTGCCCGATCCTTAGAGCCTGCAAACCTATTTCCCCTGCCCCAGTTGATCAGTGCTTTTTCTGTAGGTACCCCAACTAAAATAGAATCCAGCACCTCAATCATGGCGGAGATCCGCGCTCCAGGAGTCATTTAGCCAATCCGGTAATTGGGGCTTTCCCGTGTAATTTGAACATCATGAACATGACTTTCTTTCAAACCTGCGCCGGTAATTTTTACAAATTCACAATTGTTTTGCATTTCTTCAATATTAGCACAGCCAGTATAGCCCATAGCAGCACGAAGGCCCCCCACTAACTGATGGATTACATTTCCGGCGGGGCCTTTGTATGGTACTTGGCCCTCAATGCCTTCAGGAACTAGTTTATCACTTGCGGCATCTTTCTGAAAATAGCGGTCAGCGGAGCCTCGCGCCATCGCACCGAGAGAGCCCATGCCCCTGTAAGCCTTGAAGCTCCGACCTTGGTATAAGATTACTTCTCCAGGACTTTCATCTGTGCCAGCAATCATGGATCCCACCATTACACAGGAAGCACCAGCAGCTATGGCTTTAGCGAAATCTCCTGAAAATTTTATGCCGCCGTCAGCTATCACAGGAATTCCATCTGGTTTTGCCGCCGCATTACAGTCTAGGACTGCGGTTAGCTGTGGTATCCCCACACCAGCTACCATTCGCGTTGTGCAAATAGATCCAGGTCCAATACCCACTTTAATGGCGTCTGCTCCTGCGCCAATCAGAGCTTGTGTGGCAGCTCTGGTCGCTACATTTCCCGCCATTATTTGAGTTTTACCAGCCACATCTCTGGCGCGTTTGACTGCGCTTATAACACTATCTGAGTGCCCATGTGCTGTATCAATGACTATTATATCTACGCCAGCGTCAATTAGCGCCAAAGTTCGTTCAAAACCCGAATCGCCTACGGTGCTCGCGGCGGCTACCCTTAAGCGGCCAAGTGCGTCTTTACTGGCATTGGGGTTAAGAACAGCCTGCTCTAAATCTTTTATCGTTAGCAAACCGGTTAGNTTTCCAAACTCATCTAAAACTAATAACTTCTCAATGCGGCGATCCGCCATCATTTTTTTGGCTTCTGATAAATCTGCAGGTTCTTGCAATATAGCAAGGTTATCTTTCGTCATCATAGCCTTAACAGGTGTAGTTTCATCAGTTGCAAAACGCATGTCACGGTTTGTAACAATCCCCACTACCAATCCCTCTTGTACCACTGGGAAGCCAGTCACCCGGTATCGTTCTTGCAAAAATTTTGCATCAGCTAAAGTTTGATCTGGCGTCAATGTAATTGGGTCAAAAACAATTCCACTTTCAAAACGCTTTACTCGCCTAACCTCTTGTGATTGTTCCTCAATATCTAGGTTGCGATGTATAACACCCATGCCCCCGGCCTGTGCCATGGCTATTGCCATTTTTGCTTCCGTCACCGTATCCATAGCTGAAGATAGAAGCGGTATATTCAGATCAATTGATTGGGTAACTCGGGTCCTTGTGTCTGCAGCCTTTGGTAGGACTGATGATCGTGCAGGGACTAGTAAAACATCATCGAAGGTTAATGCCTCGCGAATCTCCATTGGAGTTCCTCCTAAGCGGGTGTCACNTGGCCATTTCCTATCGCATGACTTCTGACAAACCTAAAGGGGGTATCTTCGAATAGATAAGCCTCTAATAAAAAAGACGAGTATTAGTGTTTGTTTGTCTCAAATCATATAAAATTTGTAAATTAACAATGTTTGGCGCTGATGATACATTTTCAGACGCAGATGTTCTTTATCAAGATTATATGAAGCGTAGATTGTGGATATAAACATTAAAGGATTATCGTATGGTACAAGAGCATTTGGTCCTTTTTACACCGTCGGGTAGACGGGGACATTTTGAAACAGGTACGCCTATTTTAACTGCCGCAAGGCAGTTGGGGGTTGATCTTGATTCAGTCTGTGGAGGCCGTGGAATTTGTTCCAAATGCCAAATCACTCCCGGATATGGTGAATTTCCTAAACACGGTATCATCGTTAAAGAGGGAGCCTTATCTGATTGGAATGCGGTTGAGCAGCGTTACCAAGATAAGCGTGGATTGATTGAGGGACGGCGATTGGGCTGTCAGGCAACTGTACAGAATGATATAGTCATTGATGTTCCCCCCGAAAGCCAAATTCATAAGCAGGTAGTGCGTAAGCGTGCTGAGGTTCTTGATATTACCTTAAATCCCTCTGTCCGTTTGTTTTATGTTGAGGTCGAGGAGCCTGACATGCATAAACCGTCGGGAGATTTAGAAAGATTAATAGCAGCTTTAGAAAGCCAATGGCCCTTAAAAAAACTACAAGCTGACCTAAGTATTTTACCAAAAATGCAATCTATTTTGCGAAAAGGGGACTGGAAGGTTACCTGCGCAGTTCACCATTCGGATGAACATGGTATCCCCCAAATTATTCATCTATGGCCAGGGTTTTATGAAGGTTCAATTTACGGTATGGCTGTTGACCTAGGTTCCACAACAATCGCAGCACATCTGTGCGATCTTCAAACTGGCAACGTTATAGCTTCATCAGGATTAATGAACCCACAAATCCGGTTTGGTGAAGACCTAATGAGTAGGGTCAGCTATGCAATGATGAATACAAACGGTGATCAAGAAATGACCAGGGCCGTACGCGAAGGCATGGACGAATTATTTACAAAAATAGCCTTTGATGCTGAAGTTGATAAAGAACTTATCATGGATGCAGTTTTTGTTTGTAATCCGGTGATGCACCATCTCTTTTTAGGTATTGATCCATTTGAGCTTGGGCAGGCTCCCTTTGCATTAGCCACCTCCAATTCTATAAGTTTGCATGCGATGCAACTTGGTATAAATATTCATAAAAGCGCCAGAGCCTATTTTTTGCCGTGTATTGCTGGCCACGTCGGAGCCGATGCTGCTGCAGTTGCTCTTTCAGAGGCTCCAAATAAATCTGACGATTTAGTTCTGGTTGTAGACGTTGGGACTAATGCTGAAATTTTATTAGGTAATAAAGAAAAAGTTTTAGCTTGTTCCTCTCCGACAGGTCCCGCCTTTGAGGGTGCTCAAATTAGCTCCGGCCAACGAGCAGCACCTGGTGCAATTGAAAAAGTTGAGATTGACCCTTCCACCAAGGAACCACGGTTCCGAGTTATTGGCTGTGATCTCTGGTCAGATGAAAAGGGATTTTGGGAAGAAACCAACGATACAGGCATAACTGGAATTTGTGGGTCGGGAATAATTGAAGCAATAGCAGAGATGCGGATGGCAGGAATTTTGGATCCATCAGGACTTATTGGCTCTGCTACACAAACGGGTACTGCACGTTGCGTGTTGGATGGTCGAACTAACAGCTATGTAATGCATGATGCATCTGAGACTGGTGGGCCTAAAATTACAGTAACTAATCCAGACATACGGGCCATTCAAATGGCCAAAGCTGCATTGTATTCCGGCGCAAGGCTATTGATGGATAAATTTGGAGTAGACACGGTCGACCGAGTGGTTCTAGCAGGCGCCTTTGGCGCTCATATCTCGCCCAAGCATGCTATGGTTTTAGGCATGATCCCGGATGTTCCTTTTGAAAAGGTTACTTCAGCCGGTAATGCGGCTGGATCGGGAGCCCGTATCGCGTTGATCGACAAATCCCAGCGGGCAGAAATTGAGGAAACTGTTCGCCGGATAGAAAAAATTGAAACAGCAATAGAACCAAAGTTTCAGGAACATTTTGTAAATGCTTCGGCCATCCCAAACTCAGGTGATCCGTTCACTTTACTTAAAGAAAAAATACCACTACCCACAGTAAACTTCAACACTGGTGGTGGCGATGGAGCTGGCTCTGGTCGGCGACGACGTAGACGATAGATTGTTGGCAATAGATCTAATGAGTGTCTTTTTTGTTCGTTGACGGCCTTAACGTGGGGTAATACCAATTAGCATCAGGCGGGTATGGTGAAAAGGTATCACGCGAGCTTCCCAAGCTTAAGTTACGGGTTCAATTCCCGTTACCCGCTCCAAAGTTTATCCAAATAATTCTTGACAAAATTCTAATCCGTCTACGAGTTTATCAACTTCACCTTTTGTGTTATACATTGCGAAGCTTGCACGACACGTGGAAGAAACCCCCAAGTGTTCCATTAAGGGCTGAGCACAGTGGTGCCCTGCCCTCACCGCAATGCCTTTTTTGTCCAAAACAGTCGATATATCATGCGCATGCGCGGGACCGTTTAAGGTGAACGAAAATATGGCAGCTTTGCTGAGAGATTTTCCTTGGATGTTCAGCCAATTAAGCCCATCTAAGCGCTCCCGTGCGTAATCACGTAAAGCTTTTTCATGAGAAGCAATGTTTTCCATACCAATATCCATCATGTAATCTAACGCAACGCCAAGTCCAATTTGTTGAACTATTGCTGGGGTCCCTGCTTCAAATTTCATTGGGGCATCATTATACGTGATGACCTCACGACCAACGTCACGTATCATATCACCGCCGCCCATAAACGGTCGCATTTCAGCCATACGCTCTGGTTTAATATAAATAGCCCCAGAACCACTGGGACCNTAAAGTTTATGTCCAGTAATAGAGTAAAAATCACAGTCAATATCTTCAACATCAATAGGCATATGAACTGCCGCTTGGGANCCNTCTACCAAGACCACCGCACCTAAATCATGTGCTGCCTTAGTTATCGTTTTTACATCTACTACTGTTCCTAAGACGTTGGAAAGATGNGTAATTGCTACTAATTTAGTGCGTTCTGTCATCGCTGCAANNATACGTTCGGGATCCAGGTCACCATTGGCATCCACATCGACCCAAATTAATTTAATGCCCATTCGTTCACGTAAAAAATGCCAAGGTATNATATTTGCNTGATGCTCCATAATAGAAAGCACTATTTCGTCTCCAGCCTGCAGTCGCGGCATTGCCCAGGCATAGGCTATTAGATTTATACCCTCGGTTGTACCGGAGTTAAAAACTATACTATCTTCCACGCTCGAATTAAGGAATTTAGCAACCTTACTGCGCACCGATTCATATTTGTCTGTCGCGAGATTAGAAAGATAATGAAGTCCTCGATGTACGTTTGCATATTCAGAAGAATAGGCTTGGGTAATTGCATCGATAACAACCTGAGGTTTTTGGGCAGACGCGCCATTATCAAGGTAGACTAGAGGTTTACCATTTACTTCACGCTTAAGGATAGGAAAGTCTTCACGGACTTTAGTAATATTGAAAGTCATAACGTCACCTATGCTGGGCTAAAGCCAATGGACACTAATATAATGGACCCACAAACGCTTAAACCAATTAAACCTAACACAAAACAAAAAGCAGCTCGCCATACACTAGCTAGGCTGAGCCAGGAATTGATCAAGCCAAATAGCACCCAAAATAAAAGTCCCGAACCAAATAGGCCAATAATACCAGCTAGAGCTACGGAAAAAAGTGACAAAACTATTTGGCATACTTGCAAGATAACCTGGAGCATTTGCACCCAAGCAAATAGTAAAACACCATCAGAAAAGGATCCATTAGCTCGAAAGATCCGGCCAGCCAATATTATGGTGCCAATTAAGGCGAGGTTTCCAATACCTACTATTAAAACAACAAAGATTGGATATAGAGGTGGAATGCCTGGTAAAAGTACGACTAAACCAAAACCATTAAACGCAAAGATCATAATAGACGCGAATATAATCGAAACTGTAAATGCGCTTAGAGCTGCGTTAATGCTTAGTCTTAGTGCAAGCAACTTCACTCCCGCGGCACTTGGGTCTGAAAAACTCAGTTTAAAAAGATCTATCAGGAAGTTCATTGCTCTGCCTCAATAAGAGAATTAATCAAAATCCATAAAAATATAAAAAACCAAACAGCACCCACTAAAGAGTTTGCAACCCCTAGCCCCATAAATCCTTTCACCAATCCAGAGAGTATGACTGCGGGTGACGCTGCCAGCAAAGCCCAAAAGAATGCTAAACGTGCAGTGTAATAATCAGCTTTTGCTCCAAAAACTCTTGAAATCAAACGTAATAACCCTGCAATACCATACGCAAGTAAAGGTAGTATAAAGATCAAGGCTAACACATCATGTTGAATGTAGTCGGTCAAAGCTTGACCGCTCAGATGTGACTGACGCGACCGGTAAGGCCATTGAGAAATAAACAATATAATGCAGCCCCCAAGCAGCATTGCAAAAACGCGGTCTTCGCGTTTTCCTATCCTTAGCAGTCGTGCCATTACCCGACGGGGTCTTATATGAGATTCCATAATATCTAATGTTATGGCCATTTTACCTGACCTCTAAGACAGCCGTAAGGTACATCAAAAGAGCGTCTGCCAACTCGGAGTTTTCTACTTCTTCAATTGATTCAGCAATGAAGGAAAGAGTCAACAAATCAATGGCTTTAGTCTTCGGCACACCGCGAGAGCGAAGGTAGAAAAGAGCTTCTTCATCAATAGCTCCAGATGTTGAGCCATGTGAGCAAACAACATCATCCGCGTAAATCTCAAGCTCAGGTTTTGCTAGAAACTGACAAGTATCATCCAGAAGCAAAGATTGACTAATCTGATATCCATCAGTCTTTTGAGCGCCTTCCTTGACCAAAATTTTGCCTTGGAAAACACCCACAGCGCCATCCCGAAGTACTTTTTTGAATACCTGCCTACTTTCACAATTAGGCGCCCCATGGGTGACAAAAATGGTATCGTCATGGTGAAATTTATCATCGCCAATACAGGCGCCAGCAACTGTAGCACTGGATGAATCACCCAGTAATTCTAAAATACATTCATTACGTGTTACAGTACCACCCACCGAAAGGGTGAAGGATTTAAAAGTGCTATTTGAACCTAATCGTCCAAAAATATGCGTAAGTGAATTATGCTGCTGGCCATCCTGCACCCGAATGTGATGAAAGCTGCCATCCTTCTCTACTTCAACTTCTAAAACTACATTCGCTCGAGCGCCATAATGACCCGTTTCAATCAAGGTAACCTCTGCACCTGGCTCTACTTTCACAATATGATGGATGGTGGAATCTATACTGCCATTGGATACCGCACTAATTTTAATTGGATTTTTTACTTTTCCTGAAACAAGTAATAGCAATCCTTGCGAGGCTGTTGCCGTATTTAATGCTGCCAAAGAGCGTTTTACAGGGTCCTGACCCGCTGCCTCCGGCACTCCATAGACAGCACCTGCCCAATGTTCATCTAGCTTCGCAGCATCTTGCAAGCTTTCTATAGAACACCCTGGAACGACTGGAAGTTTTTTTTCTTTTAAAACGCCGTCTTCATAATTAATTACTGTCGATAAGTTATTGGAAAATATACCAAAAGATTTATTTGATACAACGTCAAAATCAACCTTCTCTTTTAGAAAGGCATCTGGCCGGGTATAGTTCCAATACTCATCACGACGCTTTGGTAAGCCTTGGCCTTCCACACGTTTGGCGGCGCTCAGTCGCGCATTTTTTATCCATTGGCCACAATTAGCCCACAAGCTTTCATCTAAACACAACTTTTTGGATATGTCGCTGCTCGGTGAAGAAGCCATTAAGCCGTTTCTTCCAATAAGTCGGCATACCCATTCTTTTCAACTTCGAGTGCAAGTTCAGGTCCACCTGATTTAATGATTTTTCCAGCCGCCATAATATGTACAATATCTGGTTTAATATGGTCTAAAAGGCGTTGATAATGTGTAATAACTAAAAAAGTACGTTTGTTATCCCGAAGGGCGTTAACGCCCTGTGATACTAACTTCATCGCGTCGACGTCTAAACCACTATCTGTTTCATCCAAAATACACATTTTTGGCTGTAGCATCGCCATCTGCAAAATCTCATTCCGCTTTTTTTCTCCTCCAGAAAACCCAACGTTTACGGGGCGCTTTAACATATCCGGTTCAATTTTTAAATTCTGTGCTTTAGCCCGAACAGCCTTAAGAAAATCCCCGGCCGTCATTTCGGGTTCCCCGCGCAATTTTTGCTGAGAGTTTACTGCAGACCTTAAAAAGGTCATGTTTCCTACGCCCGGTATTTCCACTGGGTATTGGAAAGCTAGGAACAAACCTGCGGCCGCACGCTCCTCTGGAGCCATGGCCAGAAGATCATTTCCTTCTAGATGGGCTGAACCAGCTGTAACCTCGTAGCCTTTTTTTCCGGAAAGAACATACGAAAGTGTAGATTTCCCAGAGCCGTTTGGACCCATAATAGCATGTACTTTGCCAGCTTCTAGAGAAAGGTTTACACCCTTAAGGATTTTTTTATCTTCTTCCTCAAGCTGAACATGTAAGTTTTTTATTTCTAGCATTTAATTTTTCCTACGGCCGTCTTGGCCCAATTTATTACATATAGCAAAGAGTGGAAGTGAGAAACTGAGAATAAAAGTTATTCTTAAAAAATTAAACTTTTACTCAACTTCATAATTATCCAATTACCCGACCGAACCCTCAAGTGAGATAGCTACTAATTGTTGTGCTTCCATCGCAAATTCCATTGGAAGCGCCTGTAACACTTCTTTACAAAATCCATTTACTACCAAAGCCACGGCGTCTTCCTCACCCATTCCTCTAGAACGGCAATAGAACAATTGATCATCATCCACTTTTGAAGTTGTGGCTTCGTGTTCTACTCGGGATGAATTATTTTTTACTTCAATGTATGGCACTGTGTGGGCGCCACATTTATCACCAATTAGCAAGCTATCGCATTGAGTAAAATTACGGCTATTTTTTGCTTTTGGATGCATTGAAACAAGTCCACGATAGGTATTTTGCGCTTTTCCGGCACTAATCCCTTTGGATACTATACGAGATTTAGTATTCTTTCCTAAATGCACCATCTTTGTGCCGGTGTCCGCTTGTTGCATGTTATTGGCAATGGCAATCGAATAAAATTCTCCTTGGCTGTCATTGCCCCGCAGAACGCAGGACGGGTATTTCCAGGTAACTGCAGATCCTGTTTCTACCTGTGTCCACATAACTTTAGAGCGATCTCCACGACAATCAGCTCGCTTAGTTACGAAGTTATAAATACCACCCTTGCCACTTTCGTCTCCAGGGTACCAATTCTGTACGGTCGAATATTTAATCTCTGCGTCGTCTAAAAGGACTAGTTCTACAACAGCAGCATGCAGCTGAGCTACATCACGTTTTGGTGCAGTGCAGCCCTCAAGATAGCTGACATAAGATCCTTCATCTGCGATTATCAATGTGCGTTCGAATTGGCCTGTATTTTCAGCATTAATCCTAAAATAAGTACTGAGTTCCATTGGACAGCGAACACCCTTTGGAATGTAAATAAATGACCCATCTGAAAAAACTGCTGAATTTAATGTAGCGTAGTAGTTATCAGAAACTGGAACCACTGTTCCAAGGTATTTTTTAACAAGCTCTGGATAATCTTTAACCGCTTCCGAAAATGAACAAAAAATTACACCAGCTTTTTTCAATTCTGCTTGAAATGTGGTACCAACTGATACTGAATCAAACACTGCATCTACAGCTACTTTTCGTTCCCCGTCAGGCGCCTCAACACCTGCTAATAAAGCCTGTTCTTTAAGAGGAATACCCAATTTTTTATATGTTTCAAGAAGTTTTGGGTCCACATCGTCTAGAGACTTTGGTTTTTCTACCATACTTTTGGGACGCGCATAATAATACTGATCTTGAAAATCAATCGAAGGATAATCTACCATCGCCCAATTGGGCTCTTTAAGCTCGAGCCAGCGTTTGTATGCCTGCAAGCGCCAGTCCAACATCCATTCTGGTTCGTTGTTTTTTTCAGAAATCAGACGGACTATGTCCTCAGATAAGCCCTTTGGAGCATACTCCATTTCAATTTCTGTATTCCAGCCGTATTTATAGGTGCCAGAAAGCGCTTTCACTGCCTCAACAGTTTCTGAATCTACACCGTCTTTTACATGAACATCATTCATTTCTATTCCTATCAAGCGGCCCTGCGCGCTAAAAAACTGTCGTATGCAGAAAGCCAAGTCGTGGCAAACTGTTGAATTTCGATTTCTGTTGTTAACAAACCAAGTGATACCCTAATTGCAGAATTGGAGATATTGGCCTCATATCCCATCGACTTTAAAACTCGGCCAGATTTTACTTTTCCAGATGAGCATGCAGATCCGGCCGATATGGCATAACCTGCTAAATCCATCTGCATTACTTGTGTTTCACCTTTCCAACCAGGAGCTGAAAAACACGATGTGTTTGGCAGCCTGGAGACATCCTTCCCTATGAAGGTAATAGGTTTACCGCTGGCTTCCAGTGTCTCTTCTAATATATTTCTAAGTTTTTCAATTTCATGCCATTTTCCTTCAGCAAGATCCTTAGCCGCAGCCTCAGCAGCAGCACCGAAACCAGCGATGCCAACAACATTTTCAGTTCCAGCACGTCGGCCCCTCTCCTGCCCACCTCCTTGCATCTGAGCTGTGAGCGTTTGGGTGGGTTGCAAAAGCAAACATCCTATTCCCCTTGGGCCGCCCAGTTTGTGTGCTGATGCACATGCCATGTTAGCACCTGTCCAAGCAAAGCTCGTTGGAATTTTTCCAAATGCCTGTGTCATATCGCTAAAGCCCAAATTTTTCGGTAGAGCCTGAACAATTCCTGTTTCAGAGTTAGCCATTTGTAATGCTGTTTTTTCTGGAGTTTCAACAGTGACTTTGCCGGACTCAATGTTTAAATCTGATGAAACCCAGGCAGAAACGGACTCATGTTCGATACCCCCCGCTTCGAATTCACGACCGTGAAGGGCTAAAGCTGCAGCTTCAGTCGCGCCACTTGTAAAAACGATATCATGAGCCCCTACACCAAAAGCATTAGATATTTGAGAGCGAGCCTTCTCAATTATCGCCTTTGCAGCGCGTCCCTCCAAATGTATGGATGAAGGATTTCCAACTACGTCAAGTGCTGAAATCATTGCCGCACGGGACTCTGGCCTTAAAGGGGTTGTAGCGTTATGGTCTAAATAGATGCGTTTTGGCATTAATCGATCACTTCAAACAAATTTGGTACTGCTGGACATGGCGACAATGTGTTTTCAACTACGTCTGATAGACGAGTTTGATGCAAAAACACATAAACCTGTGCACTCATAACTTCCCATAATCTATTGGTAACACTTTGAGCCCGGCTGCCGGATACCCCACCTGAGGCACCAGCTCCCTTATGAAGAGCATCCATGGTTTCATCTAAAGCTTTCAGTATATCTACTATTCGAATTTCCGTTGCGGGCCTAGCTAATCGGTAGCCACCATTTGGACCACGCACAGAATCAACCAGGCCGGAACGACGTAGTTTTACAAATAATTGTTCCAGATACGGTAATGATATGTCTTGTCGGCGAGAAATGTCAGACAACGAAGCCAACTCAGAGCTATTTAGCAAAGCCAAATCCGCTAATGCTACCATTCCGTATCGACCTTTGGTAGACAGTTTCATGCCAAATCACGCTCTCATTAGGTGGTGAATTTTCATTTTTAGTTCAAATTAATTGACCTACGCTCGCCGGTTGCGTAGTCCGGTGCTTAGAGCGGGAAGCCGCAATCTGATTTAGAATGGTTCTAAGCTGACACTTGTCTAACGTCAAGCCAAGCTAGGCCTTAAACATACCAAAGGAATAAAATGCCTGAAGTCATATTTCCCGGCCCAGAAGGCCGCCTAGAAGGTCGTTACCACCCTCAAAAGACTAAGGACTCGCCAATTGCAATTATATTGCAACCACACCCACAGTTTGGTGGTACTATGAATAACAAAGTAGTCTATAATTTACATTATGCCTTTTATAATATGGGGTTTACTGTACTCAGGTTTAATTTTCGAGGTGTAGGTCGTTCGCAAGGAGAATATGATCAAGGGATTGGCGAACTAAGTGATGCCGCTTCAGCTTTAGATTATCTACAATCTATGAATACCAACGCGAAGCAGTGCTGGGTTGCAGGTTTTAGTTTTGGGGCGTGGATTGGAATGCAACTATTAATGCGTCGGCCAGAAATTTCTGGTTTCATTAGCGTAAGTCCACCAGCAAACATGTATGATTTTAGCTTTCTCGCCCCCTGCCCGGCTTCAGGCTTGATTATTAATGGGCTTGCAGATCGAGTAGCGCCGCCTGCAGATACAGTTATCTTGGTAAACAAGCTTCATGAACAAAAAGGCATTACAATCACGCATGAAGAAGTTGAGGGGTCCGGTCACTTTTTTGAAGATCCTCATATGGACCCAATGATAAATTCAGTTCAAACGTATGTGAAGCGCAGAATGACAGAAAATACTCGTTAGGAGTCACAATTATTTGGATTGAAGTTAGAGTGCTTACTTATGTCCCTACAAACAAAGCAGTTGTCCGTTTATTTTATCGACTTTTTAAGAATGACTTTAAGGTTGTTAAAAAATACCTATGCCATGATTTTTGATCATGCACGGACCACATCTAAAATATAACTTTGAAAGCTTTGAGATGAGCAGTATTGGAATTGGAATAGTTGGTGGAGGGTACATGGGCAAAGCCCATTCCGTAGCATTTTCC
>JGI20160J14292_10001642_pt1 | contig 18647 bp, 20 predicted proteins | sample COG_10_FD_14292 | JGI IMG/M metagenome (IMG submission 14292) | reverse complement strand
GAAATAATAACCATAGTTGATTTTCTTGCACTTAAAACCCCTTCAAGCCATCTGATAGAGTTTATGTCAAGGTTATTGGTAGGCTCATCTAATAAAAGAATTTCTGGATCTGAAAACAGAGCTTGCGCTAAAAGAACTCGAAGCTTCCAGCCAGGAGCAATTTCACTCATTAGCCCATAGTGTTGATCTAAAGGTATATCAAGACCTAGAAGTAACTCACTAGCTGATGATTCTGCTGAATAACCATCCATTTCAGCAAATTCCATTTCTAATTCAGCCACCTTTATTCCATCTTCCTCACTCATTTCAGGAAGACCATATATCCTGTCTCTTTCCTCTTTTATCTTCCATAGCTCTTTGTGACCCATGATTACCGTATCTACAACTCGATACTTCTCAAAAGCAAACTGATCCTGCGATAAGACACCAAGTCTTTGGCCTTCTCCAACCAAAACAGAGCCATGAGTGGGCTTTAATTCTCCAGTCAATATTTTCATTAAGGTTGATTTTCCACAACCATTTGCNCCAATNAAGCCGTATCTATTACCAGCTTGAAATTTGACTGAAATATTCTCAAATAAAGGCTTTTCACCAAATTGCATGGTGACGTTAGCAGTAGAAATCATTATTTAAATAAAATTTATAAAAAAGACAAGATTATCCCATATAGACTCCTTAATAGCTCAACTATTAAACACATGGGTATCTAGTAGAACTTTTTTATAAATATAAGTATAAAATATATTTGATTATGAAATTTAATCCAAACATGCGAACAAGGCAAATGCCGGATAAGACATTGTTGTTAACAATTATGTCTCTATTAGTTTTTGGATGGATTATGGTTTTTTCAGCCTCCTTATCTGCCCATTCAAGCTATCTCTACTTTATTAAACAAACCATATTCATATGTATGGGATTGAGCGCTGGATTAATAATGTTAAATACACCCATTTCAGTTCTTCAAAAATATTCAATTCCATTGTTTTTATTAACTCTAGTTCTTCTATGTATTGTTTTTACCCCAGTTGGTCATGAAGCAAAAGGCTCTACTCGTTGGATTAATTTTGTTTTATTTAAATTTCAGCCGTCAGAATTAATGAAATTATCAATGGTTTTATTCATGGCTGGTTTTCTTGTTCGTCAAGAAAAAGACCTTAGAAAGCCCTGGATGGGCTTTTTAAAAACAATTGCCATAATTGGTATAACAGGATTCTTAATATTACTAGAGACCGATATTGGAGCTACCCTAATAATATCATTAACCGCAATGGCGATGCTATANGCTGCTGGTTCATATATAAANCAACTCACAATAGTGACATCGGGGCTTTTTGCACTGGTTGCAATTATAGTNATGATAATTCCAAATCGATTCGAAAGGTTTATTTCTTTTTGGGCTGAAGATTTTTGGTTAAGTGATAATTCTAAACTTGACCAAACTAAAGCCGCCTTAATTGGAATTGCCAGAGGTGACTTATTTGGAGTCGGAATAGGTGCAGGTATTCAAAAATTTACTAATAGAGGATCTACAAACTCACTTCCTGAGAGGCACACAGATATGATTTTTGCTGTAATAGGAGAGGAATTAGGCTTTATAGGAATGATGTTTGTTTTACTATCCTTTCTTTTTATTCTCTTAAAAGGTTTCTCTATTGCTAAAGTTGCTCTTCAAAAAGGGCGTCAATATAGCTCTTATGTTGTTTTTGGAATCTGCACATGGTTTTCTATGCAAATAACAGTAAATATTGCAATGAATCTTGGCCTCATACCTCCTAAAGGTTTTACATTGCCGCTATTAAGTTATGGTGGCACTTCTATGATTTTTGCAATTATTTCTTTGGCAATTATTTTGCGAGTTGATATGGAAAATAGAACAAAGTATTCAAAACAGCAAAATTATGTCTAAAAAAATTCTCATTATGGCCGGTGGTACCGGTGGTCATATTTTTCCTGCACTAGCTATTGCAAAAGAGCTTAAAGAAAGAGGTGTAGCTGTAGAATGGCTTGGTGGTAAGAATAAAATGGAAAGTAGACTAGTTCCTGAGCACGGCTATAAATTTCATGGTGTCTCCAGTAGTGGACTTAGAGGTAAAAATTTACTAACTATTCTAAAAGCTGTTTTTCTTCTAAGCTATGGGTTTTTGCAAACTATTGTTGTCTTTTTTAAGTATAGGCCAAACATTGTCATCGGAATGGGTGGATATGCCTCAGGAATTGGTGGTTTAATTTCTAAATTTTTTTTTGTGCCTTTATTTATTCATGAACAAAACTCTGTTCCTGGAACAACAAACAGACTTCTGAGCAGGCTTGCTTGCAAATGCTTTCAAGCATTTGAAGATACTTTTCCTGAGAATGTAGAGGCAATTACTACAGGAAATCCGATACTGTTTAACCCAATCCCTAAAAGTGAGCCTGAATCAGTTAAAAACTTACTCGTTCTGGGTGGCTCTTTGGGTGCCAAAAAAATTAATCAAACCATCCCTCAGATTAAATCAGGTGTAAACATTTGGCATCAAACCGGAGAAAGTCATATTGAAGAAGTAAGAGCCTTATATAAAAACTCACTTCATTCTGGTGCAAAAATTGAGCCATTTATAGGAAATATGGCAGAAGCTTACGCTTGGGCCGACCTAGTAATTTCTAGAGCTGGTGCCATGACAATCTCTGAATTGATAGCGTCAAACTCGTTAGCTATACTCATTCCTTTTCCCTATGCCATAGACAATCATCAGAAAGTTAACGCTGAGATTCTCTCTAAAAATAAGGCTGGTATTCTTTTAGAAGAAGAAAATCTTAATCCCGAAGCAATCGACAGAAAAATAGAGGCTCTCAGTAAAGACAAGCTTTATGAGATGGCTAAAAAATTAGAATCACTTAAAGTGTCAGCTCCTGAGCAACAGATTGCTGATCAACTTCTCCATTGATACCAAGACGACTAAAAAGAAGCTTGTCATTTGCGACCGTTGGATTATCTGTTGTTAATAACTGCTCACCATAGAAGATTGAGTTTGCGCCAGCAAAAAAACATAACGCCTGCATCCCCTCTCCCATATCGAGCCTTCCAGCTGAAAGCCTAACAACTGACTTAGGCATTAAAATTCTCGCTACAGCAATTGTTCGAACAAATTCACTTTCACTGGGCGGCTTTACATTTTCAAATGGAGTTCCTGGAATAGGAACAAGAAGATTTATTGGGACACTATCCGGATGTTCTTCAAGATTAGCTAGAGATTGAAGCATAGAAGCCCGATCAGTTTCTGTTTCTCCCATTCCTAGAATTCCACCGCTACAAACGCTAATATTGGCATCTTTAACCGCAGCTAGAGTGTCCAATCTATCTTGAAAAGTTCTAGTCGTAATAACATTAGGGTAGTTTTCTTTTGATGTGTCAATATTATGATTATAGTAATCAAGGCCTGCCTCTTTTAGAGTGGAGGCTTGTTTTGGAGANAGCATACCNAANGTAACACATGTCTCCATTCCCATAGCCTTNACACCTTGAATCATTGGTATGACTTTATCAAGACTCTTGTCTGTTGGGTTTCTCCAGGCAGCACCCATACAGAATCTTGTCGCCCCCTTATTCTTTGCATTTTGAGCTTGCTGTAATACCTCATCAATTTCCATTAATTTTTCTCGCTCAAGGCCTGTGTCATATTTTGAGCTTTGGGAGCAATAAGAACAGTCTTCGGGGCATGCGCCTGTTTTAATATTAAGTAGAGAGCTCACTTGAACCAGATTTGGATCAAAATTCTCTCTATGTATTGAATGTGCTTTAAAAAGAAGATCATTAAAAGGAAGTTCAAATAGGGCTTTAATTTCGTCCAATTTCCAATCATTTCTTGCTTTAATCATTTTATGTTTATATTAATTTTGAATAATTTAAATTTTACCGGATACCAACCAGCTTTTTAGACAATAAAAAAGCCGCAAGGAGCGGCTTTTTTATTTCAAGATATTGATCTAATTAACAGCTGTAATATAAATCAAATTCAAGTGGCTGAGGAGATGCTCTCATAGCAGTCACCTCTTCCATTTTGAGATTAATAAATGAATCAATAACCTCATCAGTAAATACACCACCCTGCTTAAGGAATTCACGATCATTATCAAGCTCTTCCAAAGCGATATGAAGCATTGAACTTACTTTTGGTATCGAAGCATCATACTCTTCATATAAATCTTGGTCAGCTGGCTCACCAGGATGAATCTTATTCTTGATACCATCAAGGCCTGCCATCAATAAAGCCGCAAAAGCAAGATATGGATTTGCTGTTGAGTCTGGGAAGCGAACCTCGATACGTCGTCCTTTAGGATTTGTAACAAATGGAATTCTTATTGCTGCTGAACGGTTCTTAGCAGAATAAGCAAGCATTTCTGGCGCTTCAAACCCTGGAACTAAACGTTTATATGAGTTAGTTGATGGGTTTGTAAAAGCATTCAATGCTCTTGCATGTTTGATAATACCACCAATATAATAAAGAGCGGTTTCACTTAAGTTTCCGTATCCATCTCCATCAAATAAATTCTTACCATCTTTCGCAATCGACATGTGAACATGCATACCATTACCATTATCAACTGCAATTGGTTTTGGCATAAACGTTGCAGTCTTACCGTAAAGGTGAGCAACGTTGTGTACACAATATTTAAGAATTTGTGTTTCATCAGCTTTTTTAACCAATGTATTAAATAATGCACCTATTTCACATTGACCAGCTGTACCAACTTCATGGTGATGAACTTCTGTTGTGACACCCATTTCTTCAATTGCTAAACACATTTGAGAACGAAGGTCATGCAATGAATCAACCGGTGGGACTGGAAAATAACCCCCTTTTACTCTAGGACGGTGACCTTTGTTACCACCTTCTAAATCAATCTTTGAAGACCAAGCCGCTTCTTCCGAACTGATCTCATAGAAAGCTGTACCCATTCCAAAACCTGTATCCCATTTGACACTGTCAAAAACAAAAAACTCAGGCTCGTTACCAAAATAAGCTGTATCACCAACGCCTGAATCTTTTAAATAAGCTTCGGCTCTATGAGCTATTGAACGAGGATCTTTAACATAACCCTTCATGTCTGAAGGTTCAATAATATTGCATCGAATGTTAAGTGTCACCTCTTCAGTGAAAGGGTCAATAATCGCTGTATCACAATCTGGCATTAAAATCATGTCAGACTCGTTAATATCTTTCCAGCCTGAAATTGAAGAGCCGTCAAACATTTGACCTTCTCCAAGTTTTTCAGCATCAATTGTGTGTGCAGGAACACTTACATGTTGTTCCTTACCTTTTGTATCTGTGAAACGAAAATCTATAAACTTAACATTCTGTTCTTCGATTGTCTTCATTACATCTTTTGCAGACATAGCTATACTCCCTATAAAATAGTAAATTTAAAAAATGACAGGCATTGTCAGAAGTCTGCGTCGTTGCAAACGGATGTTGACTTACTTGAAATCAACATAAGATGTTTCAAGCGTGGATTATATCCTAGTTTTTAAAACTTTAAAATAGAAATTAATTCAAGTCTAGATGACCTGTATCAAATCCAATCTTTTGGTTTCAAAAAATAATTAGTTAGTTTGTCTTCTGCGCTTTTTGATTCAATTTTGTATTGGTATACCCACTTTACTGTTGGAGGTAATGACATCAAAATAGACTCAGTTCTTCCTCCACTTTGAAGCCCAAATAGCGTTCCTCTATCTTGAATTAGATTAAATTCAACATAGCGCCCTCGCCTAAAAAGCTGAAACTCTTTCTCTTTGGGCGTGTAAGGAAAATTCATTCTTTTTTCAACAATTGGTAGGTAGGCCTTGATGAAATGATTCCCAACACTTTGAAGAAATTCGAAGCATTTTTCAAAACCGCCTTCATTTAAATCGTCAAAGAATAGGCCACCGATGCCTCGCTGCTCATCTCTATGGCTTAAGTAAAAGTAATCATCACACCACTTTTTATAATTATGGTATGTTTTATCACCAAATGGCAGACAGGCATTTTTTGCAGTTTGATGCCAGTGAATTGCGTCTTCATCAAATCCATAATAAGGGGTTAAATCAAAACCTCCTCCAAACCACCAAATTGGATCCTTACCCGCCTCCTCAGCAATGAAAAACCTTAGGTTAGCATGCGTTGTTGGAATGTAAGGATTATCTGGATGAAGAACCAAAGAAAGACCTAGTGCAGTGTAATTTCTGCCTTCTAAATCTGGCCTAAGAGCTGTTGCTGATTTCGGCATTTTATCGCCGGATATAATAGAGTAATTCACCCCACCTTTCTCAAATAAGCTCCCATCTGAAATAACCCGTGTTATCCCACTCCCTCTTCCATCGTCCCTTTTCCATATATCGGTATCAAAATTAGAGATTTTGAATCTAAATTTCCAAACTCCTCACATATGTCAACCTGAAGATCCAGTAAGTATTTTTTAATTTGTTCAATCATTTACATTAAATTTTAATGAATAAAAATTTAGATAAACTCATCTTAATCGTTCACCAGTTATCAAGTTAATAATTTTTGAAGGCTCTGAATTATACATATTAGGAGGAAGCTCGAATGCAAGGTCATTACCAAAGTACCTTTTTAACTCTAGCGTGCTTGAAGCAACCTTTCTACCCTGAAGATTGGCACTTGTTGAAATTAATGCTGAGCCAGTATTTTCACAAAAGTAAGTAATAAGTGGGTCAGAGGTTATGCGAACAGCTAAGAGTTCATTATCCCCATTGAGTAGAGGTGATAATTCCTCTGACTTTGGAACCAAATATGTAGTTGGAGTATCTGTTGGTTTAGCTAGTTTTTTTAAGAAGCTTGCTATTCATATTTGAATCAATATAAGGCATCAAAAAACTAATGTTTGAGGCTAAAAGAATGAATCCTTTTTTAATATCTCTTTTTTTTAGATTTACGATAGTTTGAATAGCGACCAGGATTATTTGCGAGACAACCTAGACCATAAATCGTATCTGTAGGATGAGCAATAACTCCAATCTTTAAATGATGCAAGGCAAGCTTTATTTTAGAATTAATTATCATTTTTTCGCTCTTGGATGAAATTCATCATAAACTTTAGACAATTCTAAAAAATCAAGGTGCGTATAGACTTGGGTGCTTTTAATACTTTTGTGTCCCAAAAACTCTTGAACAGACCTTAAGTCATGGCTTGACTGCAAAAAATGTGTAGCTGCTGCATGTCGAAGCATATGTGGATGAACATTGATTGATACTCCCACCTCTAAAGCTCTTTTCTTAACAACATTCTGAACTGTTCTCGGAGAAATCCTTATGTTTTTTTGATTTAAAAATAACGCCTCTGAATTGCAACTAGGTCTCTTTTCTAGATATCTTTTAAGGACACCAATAGTTGTCTCTCCTACTGGAGAAAATCTTGCTTTTGCGCCCTTACCCATAACTTTAACAAAACCCTCATTCAGATCGAAGTCTGCAAGATTAATGCCTACTAGTTCAGATACGCGTAAACCGCAAGAATATAAAAGCTCAATCATTAAGACTGAGCGCAACTCTTTGTAGCTTGAAGTATTTAACGTCATCATGTTTGTTAAATCATCGAAGTTAATGGTTTTCGGTAATGAGCGTTCAAGCCTTGGAGTTTGAATAGACTGAGCAGGATTTTTTTGGAGAATATTATTTGCAATCAAGTAATTAAAAAAAACTCTTATTGATGATAAGTATCTTTTTAATGACTTGCCAGAAGCATTACTATGCCTAAGCTCCATGACAAAAATATTTAAGACGTCTGAATCAATTTCACTCCATTCTGATATGCTTCGGCCATTCAAGAAAGAAAGAAACTTCAACAAATCCCTCTTGTAGGAAGAAATGGTATTTAAAGCATAATTTTTTTCTACCTCTAGGTACTCAGCAAATGCTTCAATTTGATCAATTAATATTTCTTGATCTGACTTGTTTTTTTCGTGATTGACCATATCTTTATATTTTAAGTTAAAACGATAGGGGATTTTGAATGAGTCAAAAACAAACACATGAATTTCAAACGGAAGTATCACAACTCTTACATTTGATGATTCACTCTCTTTATTCTAATAAAGAGATCTTTCTCAGAGAATTAGTATCTAACGCATCGGATGCGATTGATAAACTCAAGTTTGAGTCTCTATCTAATGAATCACTTCTAGAGGGAAAAGAAGAGCCCAGCATTCATATTGACATCGATAAAGACGCTGGAACAATTAGCATTAGAGATAACGGTATCGGAATGACACAAGATGAAGTCATGGAAAATATTGGTACTATCGCTAATTCTGGAACTAGAAAATATCTTGAAAGTCTTGATAAAAATCAAACACAAGATTCTAATCTGATCGGACAATTCGGTGTTGGATTCTATTCCGCTTTTATTGTTTCAAATACTGTAACACTTCTCAGCAGAAAAGCTGGTGATGATAAAGCGAACGGAACTAAGTGGGTTTCCAAAGGTAAAGGTGAATACTCAATTGAAACCGTTGATCTTGAGAATTATGGCACTACCATCATTCTTGATGTTAAGAAAGCTGAAAAAGAATTCGTTGATGATTATCGTCTCGTGGCATTGTTTCTAAATACTCAGATCACATTACCGTTCCAATAATGATGGCTAAGGCTTCAGAAGAAGATGAGAGTGAAATTGTCTATGAAACAATAAATAAAGCGACAGCTTTCTGGATGAAAGATAAAAAAGAATTATCTCAAAATGATTACGATGAATTCTATAAGTCTTTGACCTATGACTTTGAGGGTCCATTGACGCAAATTCATAACAGAGTGGAGGGAAAACTAGACTACTCATCACTACTCTTTATACCCAAAAAAGCGCCCTTTGATATGTGGGAACCTAAAAGAAAAGGTGGTGTTAAGCTTTATGCTAAGAGAGTTTTTATCATGGAGGGTAATGAAGAGTTGCTTCCTCAGTACCTTAGGTTTATCAAAGGTGTAATTGACACTGCTGATCTTTCATTAAATGTTTCAAGAGAGATACTTCAAGGTAGTAAGGTTGTTGATACAATCAAGAAAGCCTCTGTTAAGCGTATTCTTTCTGAACTCGACAAAATGTCTAAAAACAAACCGGAAGATTATGCAACATTCTGGAAAGAATTTGGAATGGTTATTAAGGAAGGTGTGGTTGAGGACTTTGCGAATAAAGATAAAATTTCTAACCTTTTAAGATTTGCATCAACATCAACTGACTCCTCTGATCAAACAGTCTCCCTTAAAGACTATATTGGTCGAATGAATAAAGATCAAAAAAATATATACTATGTCACGGCTGATAATTATGATGCAGCTAAAGGCTCACCTCACCTTGAAATTTTTAAGCAAAAGGATATTGAAGTTTTATTGCTCTCAGACAGAGTTGATGAGTGGTTGGTGGCAAATTTTGGTGAATTTGAAGAACTCTCTCTGAAGTCAATTGCAAAGGGAGACCTTGAAGACCTTGATTCAAAAGAAGATAAGAAGAAGAAAGAGAAAACTGTTAAAGACTATGAAAAGGTTATCTCTAAAGCACAAGAAATTCTTGATAATCAAGTTAAAGAAGTTAAAGTTTCAAGTCGTTTGAGTGAGTCACCCTCTTGTCTGGTTGCCGATGAAAATGAACTAGGTGGCAATATGGAAAGAATAATGAAGTCCCTTGGTCAAGATGTTCCAGACACAAAACCTATTCTTGAAATTAATCCTACCCACCCCCTGGTTATGAAGCTTAAAACAAAAGTAGACGAGGATGTTGTAAAAGTCCTATTTGACCAAGCTGTTCTCAGTGAAGGTGGTCAAATCAAAGAGCCTGCAGAGTTTGTCAAAAGGATGAATAAACTGATGCTTGGCTAAGCAAAGGTGGTATTAACGAAAAAGCCCGTTTTCGGGCTTTTTTCATTTAAGGCTTATAAGGGTTAATTTTATTAAGAATACCCCTTAAAATTGCAACTTCCTCTTTCTCAGGCATACTTCTTCCAAAAAGTCTCCTTAAGCGCCTCATTAACAAACTCTGCGGTTTCTTTGCATCAAAGTAATCAATATGCTCAAGTACTTGCTCAAGATGCTTATAAAAGCTATTTAAGTCATCAAAGTTTGCTAATTCTCCAGGAGCATTTTCAAATCCACCCTCTAGAGTGCTTACATAATTCTGATAGGCAAATACTTGAATTGCAGATGCTACATTCAATGAAAAATATTTAGGATTTCCAGGAATTGTCATTAACGTTGAACATAAATCTAGCTCCTCATTAGTAAGGCCAGAATTTTCAGTTCCAAAAACAACAGCAACTTTATGGTCTTCTTTGGAAACGATCGATTGTATTTCACTGCATGTTTCAATAACATCCAGCTGCCTCCATTTAATATTTCTTTGACGAGCACTCGCACCAATCACGAGATTAACGCCCACCAAAGCCTCCTCGAGTGAAGAACAAACTGTTGCGCTTGATAATACGTCATCCGCACCACTTGCCCTAGCAGTTGCAACTGCTGATGGAAAATTAGATGGNGCAACAAGATATAACTCAGAGAGCATCATATTTTTCATGGCTCTAGCAGCAGCGCCAATATTCCCTGGTTCAGTCGTATTCACCATGACAATCCTTACTTTATCAAAACTCGTCAAGGTATAATTCCCCTCTTTATTTATTTGGCTCATTTACCATGCATCCTACCGTCAATATTGCAGTTAGAGCTGCCAGAGCAGCTGGTGATGTTATTTTAAGGTATCACAATCAGGTCGACATACTTACCATCGAAAACAAGTCTATTAATGACTTTGTTTCAGAGGTTGATAAAACGGCTGAAAAAGCCATTATAAACGAGATTAAAAAGGCCTTTCCAAAACATTCTATTTTGGCTGAAGAGAGTGGTAAAACTCTTGGTGATGATGATTTTCTTTGGATTATTGACCCTTTAGATGGAACCACCAATTACCTGCATGGNTTTCCTCAGTANGCTGTCTCAATAGCNCTTCTTGAAAAAGGAGTGACTACGCACGCTGTNATCTATGACCCATTCAAGGAAGAGCTCTTTACAGCCTCTAAAGGAGAAGGNGCTTATCTCAATAATGAAAGAATTAGGGTGACCATATCAAAAGGACTAGAGGATACTCTCATTGGAACTGGATTCCCATTCAAAAATCCTCAGCATTTAGATTGTTATCTTGACACATTTAAGGCAATTTTACCTCACGTCTCAGATATTCGAAGAGCGGGAGCTGCTGCTTTAGATTTAGCTTATGTAGCTGCAGGCAGACTTGATGGATTTTGGGAGATTGGACTTAACTCCTGGGACATGGCGGCTGGTGCTCTTCTTGTTAAAGAGGCTGGAGGATTTATAGGAGATTTTTCGGGCAGAGATAAATACATGGAAACTGGAAACGTTGTCGCTGGAAATGCAGACGCCTATAAAGAAATTCTCAAGAAAATTCATCCACATCTTACCAGCGACCTTCAGAGGTAAATTAATCTGANATTGTTAACTGCTCNCCATTTATTTTTGGACTTGAGCTAGACAATAAGTGGACNATTGCCTGACTTTTTTCTTCGGGCAAAGGAACTGTTGAGGAGTCTTCAGCAGGATATGCTGTCCTTCTCATCTCAGTTCTCAATTTTCCAGGGTTGACCGTGTTTACACTAATTTGGGTTTTTTCAAGCTCCTCTGAGAGAGTTTTAGCAAAACCTTCAATCCCAAACTTACTAACGCTGTAGGCACCCCAATAAGCTCTTGCCTTCCTACCGACTGTTGAAGATAAAAAAATAATTCTTGCATCATCTGATTTTAATAGAGCAGGAATCAGGAACTGGGTCAGCATGAATGGGGCATTTAGATTAATCTGGATTGTTGAATACCATAATTTAATATCATACTGCTCGATCGGCATCTGAGTACCCAATATTGAAGCGTTATGGACCAGTCCATCTAACTTCCCAAACTCGTTAAGTAGGTTTTCTTGAAGCTCTTGATAATTTTCAGGTGTTGCGCCCTCTAAATCCAGAGGGTAAAGAATAGGCTCTTTCAGGCCAGCATCAACAACAGCGTCATAAGCATACTCAAGCGAACCTAAATCCCTTCCTAGCATAACGACAGTGGCACCAGCTCTAGCAAGGTCCATGGTTATGGCAAGCCCAAAACCCCTATTTGCACCCGTTACTAGAACGACTTTCCCTCAAATTCATCTTTTTTTATATTATGCTCTTTGGCAACTATCATTCACTAATTTCCTTATTTGATTTAACCCCAAGCGCTTTAAGTCTTTCTGCCCTACTAATCAAATTACCCTTGCCTGTTGATAACTTATTCCTAGCACTTGAAAAGCCTTCCTTGGTTTTTTCAAGTTGATTCTCAATCTTATCTAAATCGTCAGTAAAAAGGGCAAGCTTGTCATACATTCCAGCAGCCTGGCGCGCAATCTCGTCAGCATTTTTATTTTGTTTATCTGTTTGCCACATAAAGTTAACAGTTTTTAGACTCATACTCAGCATGGACGGTGAAACGAGCATAATGTTNTTCTTGAGAGCATCATCAAACAAACTATGTTTATGTTGNAGCGCAAGAAGAAGAGCCCCCTCAATAGGAATAAAAACAAAAATAAAGTCTAGACTCCTCACNCCTTCAAGGTTTTCNTACTCTTTGATACTAATGTTTTTTATTTGGTTTTCAATCGAGGCAATATGTTTCTTTAAAGCTAACTCATTTGATTGGTCNGCGACATAGTCGACGTAATCTTTTAGCGACACCTTAGAGTCAATAACAACATCCTTTCCCTCTGGCAAATGAAGAATAACATCAGGCTTAAATTTTTCACCCATTTCATTTTTATATTGCTTTTGAAGATCAAACTCAACCCCCTCTTGGAATCCATAACTTGATAAAAGAGAGCTTAATATCTCTTCTCCCCAGTCACCCTGAATCTTATTGTCATAAGTGAGCGCATCTGTTAAATTCTTTGCCGACTGCTGTGTTTCAAGGTTTGCAACATGAAGAGACTTAATTTGCTCTTTTAAGGTCGTTCTCTCCTCAACCTGCTCCTTTGTAATTGTCTCAATCCTATCTCTAAAACTTTTAAGCTGAGTTTGAAGCGGCGTCAATAAGTCGGAATTATCGACCTTAAGCTTGTCACGGTCTGTCTTCAAAATTTCTGAGGCGATAGTCTTAAACTCACTATTTACTTGACTCTTTAGATGATCGACTAGTTGAATTTTTTCAGCATAATTCTTTTCTTTTTCATCCAGCTTTGTCTCGAGCTGAATATTTTTTTGAGAGATGGAAAATAATTTCTTATTCAGTACATAGTAGCTAAATGCAGCTCCCACGAGTAAAGAAACTATGCCAATAATAATATTCATAAGGTTAGATTTGAATCCATTATTAATGGGTGTTTTATAGCAATCATAAAATAGGCATACCAGTGTGTTATAAACTTAGTAAAATTTTATATAGAATTATAACGCTTAGATATCTATAAGCCATGATACTTTTCAGATCACTATTGTACTTTGTTGGTTCAATTATTAGTTTAATTTTGATCACTTTTATTGGGTTTTTACTTGTCTTTTCAAGCTACCCAACTCGTCAAAAATTTCTCTCTCAATGGGCTATATTTTGTATATGGTGGTTAAAAGTAACTGTGAACATTAAAACCAAAGTCATTGGTCAAGAAAATATAATTAAATCTTCGTCCATCATAGTCTCTAACCACCAATCTACCTGGGAAACACTGGCATTTCAAACAATCTTCCCAGCCCATACTTGGGTCTTAAAACGTGAACTTTTATGGCTTCCTGTATTCGGATGGAGTCTTGCGCTACTAAAACCAATCATTATTAATCGTGGTGACAAACTAAACGCAATTAAAAAAGTCATAAATCAAGGGGCAGATCGACTCAATAAAGGCATCTCAGTGGTTATCTATCCTGAAGGAACCAGGCAACCTTACGGTGAATTAGGGGCTTACCAAAATGGTGGCAGTGCGATAGCAAAGAAAACAGGACATAGCATTACGCCCGTGTATCATAATGCTGGAAGGCTTTGGCCTAAGGGCAGCTTTTTAAAAAAACCTGGAGTAATTACCGTCGTTATTGGTGAGGCAATACCCAATTCTAATTTAAAGACTTCAGAGGTTACAGATCAAATTAGGAAGTGGACCTTAGTACAAGAAAATAAATTTAAATAATCGTGATTAAAGAGTATAAAAATATGCCTGAAACAACCTATAAAATTTTCCATAATAGAACTGCTGAAAACATCAAGTTTGAAATTGGCAGATTAAGAGAATCTGCACTTAAAAGCAACAATCACTCAACTCAAAGTGACAGTCTTGAATTCATCGAAACTTTGCTAAACGAACAAATCCTTGACTTTAAAGCGATAAATCCATCCAAAGATCAATTAGCTACTAGAGCCGATTGGCATGACTTTTTAATTAATAAAACCAAGTTAAGTTTTAATGAATGTCTACTGATCCTTTTGGGCATTAATCCTATTCATGCTAAAAGGCTAGATTCTGATTTATTCAAAACTAAACTGAATGATGTAACCAATATGAAAAAAAGCTTATTAAATCTAATTTTTTTTCAAAGGGTAGAGAATCACCTTTTAAGGGAAAGATTCCAAAGTAACTCTATCAATAAAGAAGAGTTTATTAAGTGGGCTATGGATTACAAATATTTAAGAAAAATTGAAGACTAATCCTTCAGTTCAAACTTATGAGAATTAAATATTTGACAGAACAGCTCTGATGTTTTTTGCGTATCGTAGAGCGCTGAGTGTGCCTCATTATTATCCCACTCAATGTCCATTTTAGATATCGCTTTAGCGAGAACTGTTTCGCCGCAACAAAGGGCAGACAGACTTACCGTATCGATCGTTGAGAATTGATGGAATGGACTTTTTAAGTTTGCTCTGAGCGTAGCCGCCTTTACAAACCCAAGATCAAAAAAAGCGTTGTGACCAACAAGGATGGCTCTCGAACACTCTTCAGTTTCTAGCTCCTCATTAATGTGATCAAATATTTCTGACAATGCCTTCTTTTCAGGAACAGCAAGCCTAAAGGGATTATCAATATCAATGCCATTAAATTTAATTGCCGAGGCTTCAATATTTGCCCCTTTAAAAGGCTCAACATGATAATGAAGGGTTGTTTTTGCAAAAAAAGAACCCTCTTCATCCATGCCCAGAATAATTGCACAAATTTCCAAGAGAGCGTCCGTTTGCTCATTAAATCCTGACGTTTCAACGTCTATGACAACAGGAAGGTATCCACGGATTCTATCTTTAAGTTTCATTAATTAGCAGGACTAAAATATATTTTAATTAAAATAAATCTAGATTCGCCTAGAATAAATAATAGATTTTCTTAGGTCATCATAACTCTTTTGTCTTGAATCAGGAAGAAAACTTAATTCACTCTCAACAAACTCAAACCTAAAGAAGAATCTGCCGCCATACTTAGAGAGCGCAAAAATTGAACTTAGATTTAACTTAGAAGCTTTATCGATTAATAACTCCATTAATCTTGTTGATGTATCTGTATTGTGAAAACTCTTATTCACAACAAGTGCATATATTTCGCCAACGTTCTCATCTTGATATAGTTTTAGACCAGCACAGGCAATAATTTGATTATCTTTCTCTATGCAAACAAAGTCATCAATACAACTGTCAATGGTTTCATAGCTTCTTTCTAATAACCTACCTTCTTCAACAAAAGGTTGCATTAATTCGATAATTTGCCTTGCTTTACTCAACTTGAAGCCTTAATTGCTATTAGAAGCGGGTTATTTTAGTCTAAAATTTGTATTTTTTTGATAATTTAAAAGCAATGTCAAACACTAGAAAATATTCCTCAGTTGTAATTGATGGTTATGAGAGAGCTGCATCCAGAGCAATGCTTTACCCTGTTGGCTTTAAAAAAGAAGATTTTAAAAAGCCACAAGTTGGAATTGCATCAACCTGGTCAATGGTTACGCCATGCAATATGCATATCAATGATTTAGCTAGCGAAGCCGAAAAAGGCGTAAATAGTGCTGGAGGAAAAGCTGTTGTTTTCAATACAATCACTATTTCAGATGGCATCTCAATGGGGTCGGAAGGCATGAAATATTCACTTGTTTCTAGAGAGGTGATTGCTGATTCAATTGAAACAGTAACTGCCTGTCAAGGGTTTGATGGGGTTGTTGCAATTGGTGGATGTGATAAAAATATGCCTGGATGCGTCATGGGGCTTGCTAGACTGAACCGCCCTTCTGTTTTTGTTTATGGCGGAACCATTCAGCCTGGGGCTAATCATACTGATATTGTGAGTGTTTTTGAGGCTGTTGGTAAAAGAGCGAATAATGATATTAATGATATAGAACTTGAACAGATTGAGTCCACTGCCATTCCTGGCCCAGGCTCATGTGGCGGAATGTATACAGCCAATACTATGGCCTCTGCAATAGAGGCACTTGGAATGAGTCTTCCAAATTCGTCCTCTCAGGATGCAATATCTGATGACAAAAATACAGATTGCTCTAGGGCTGGTGAGGCTGTATTAAACCTATTAGAGAAAGATATAAAGCCGAGTGACATTATGACCAAGAAAGCCTTTGAAAACGCCATCACTCTGATTATTACACTTGGTGGATCAACGAATGCTGTGCTCCATTTAATCGCCATGGCGGATGCTATTAATGTTGACCTTACCATCGATGATTTTACGCGAATTGGTGCCAATGTCCCTGTTCTAGCAGATCTTAAGCCATCGGGCAAATACATGATGAGTGAACTGGTTCAAATTGGCGGAACATTGCCGTTAATGAAAATGCTTTTAGACGCGGGTATGCTTCATGGAGAATGCATGACAGTAACTGGTAAAAGTTTAGCTGAAAACTTACAGAATGTTCAGCCGTATGATGCTGACCAAGAAATTATTATGCCTTTAGATAAACCCATCAAAAAGGATTCTCACTTAAGAATTCTAAGAGGCAATCTTGCAACTGAAGGTGCTGTTGCTAAAATCACTGGCAAAGAAGGTTTAACTTTTAGAGGTAATGCTAAAACATTTGGATGTGAGGAGGACGCCCTTCAAGCTGTCCTGAAAGATCAAATTGTTGAAGGTGATGTGATTGTTATTCGATACGAGGGGCCTAAAGGAGGTCCAGGCATGAGAGAAATGTTAGCTCCTACTTCAGCTGTTATGGGGAAAGGTCTCGGCGGAAAAGTTGCGCTCATTACTGATGGAAGATTTTCAGGGGGAACTCACGGATTTGTAGTTGGGCATATTACACCTGAGGCATACACAGGTGGAACTCTTGCTGTTATAGAGGATGGCGATGAAATTCTAATTGATGCTGAAAATAATCGTCTTGAACTCATCGTGGATGAGTCCATTATTAACCAAAGACTTTCAAATTGGAAGCAGCCCAAACCAAGGTACACAAAAGGTGTTCTTGCTAAATATGCAAAGCTTGCTCAATCGGCTTCTCGAGGCGCAATAACTGAATAACTTTGAAAATGATTAATGAACTGGAACGAATTCAATCTTCCTATCATCAAGATTGACTGAGGCCACTTTAACTTTAATCGTATCACCTAAACGATAAATTTTTCCGCCTCTTTGGCCCTTAAGTTGATGATGAACGTCGTCAAAATTAAAGTAGTCTTCCTTTAAATCGCGAACACTCACTAGGCCCTCAACAAAAATATCTGAAAGCTCTACAAATAGTCCAAATCCAGCAACACCTGAAATGACGCCGCTAAAGCTTTCTCCCACTTTATCTCTCATATATTCACACTTAAGCCACTGCTCAACATCACGTGAAGCATCATCTGCCCTTCTCTCAGTCATCGAAAGATGAGTACCCATTTCAGCCATTCTTTGAGATTGCTCACGTTTTTTATTTGATAGAGACCTTTTAATAGCTCTGTGAACTAGAAGATCTGGGTAGCGACGAATTGGCGATGTGAAATGAGCATAATCTTCAAAAGCTAAACCAAAATGACCTTCGTTCTTGGGGGTATAGGTTGCCTGTTTCATGGTTCTTAAGACGACAGTTTTAATAATATTCTCGTCTTCTCTGCCTATCGCCTTTTTAAGTAATTTGGCAAAGTCACTGGTGTCTGGCTCAAGCCCTCCATCCAGCCTAAGATCAATTGCAGTTAAAAATTGCCTAGTAATTTCTACCTTTTCAGGGGTTGGCTTTGGATGAACGCGATACAAAAAGTCTTCATTTTCACTTTGAAGATATTTCGCAGCTGCCTGATTAGCCATCAACATACATTCTTCAATTAACTTGTGGGCATCATTCCTTTTGCGGGCAACAATGTTTTCAATTTTTCCTTTGTCATCAAATAGAATTTGGCTTTCAATTCTATCAAAATCCATGACACCTCTTTTTTGCCTTGAAATCCTGAGGGTTTGGTAAAGTCCATACAAATAGTCCACATTTTCTTTAACATTGATGTATTTCTTTCTGAGTGGACTCTTCTTATTCTCTAGCATCTCATTAACCTCTGTATAGGTTAAACGGGCATGGGATAGCATAACTGCTGGGTAAAACTTATAATTCAAAAGTGCCCCTAAGGAATCAATCTCCATTTCACAAGCCATACATAGCCTTTCGACCTTTGGGTTAAGAGAGCATAGTCCATTAGATATTGCCTCAG
>JGI20160J14292_10001639_pt1 | contig 18650 bp, 18 predicted proteins | sample COG_10_FD_14292 | JGI IMG/M metagenome (IMG submission 14292) | reverse complement strand
AAAACACAATGGAACTTGTTAATTCGGTTTTTGCTACTGGGAAACCGCTGAAAACAGAGTTGAAGATACAGCACCCCAATGGCAATAGTCAAATCATGTTTGGTGTTGCGCTCTCTCCAATCTTCCACGGAACCCGTGTAATAACCGTCATTTGTATTGCCCGCAATATCACCGAGACAAAAGCCATTGAAAAAAACCATCGAGAAGCCCTGATTGAAGGACAGGAGAACGAACGAATGCGTGTTTCGCAAGAGTTACATGACGGGCTCGGACAACTCTTTACCGCTATAAAACTCAACCTCCAACATTTAAAATCGGGTGTTGATAACCAAGATGAGGCAGGTGAACTTAATGCGAGAGTTCACGCATTGGAAGAAAACATTGGCGTAGCTATTTCTGAGGTTAAAAATATTTCGAGAAACCTGATGCCTGATGTGCTTTGGCACTTCGGTTTAAAGCCCGCTCTTGAAGATCTAGTAGAAAAATGTAATGCCACAGTTGACTTGAAAATATCGCTTGAATTAGTCGATATGAATGAGCGTTTCTCCGCTGAATTAGAAAAAGCGATATTCCGAATGTGTCAAGAGTTATTAAACAACTCTATTCGCCATGGAAAAGCCCAACAAATCTACGTTCAAGTAATAAACCATGGTAGTTCAATTGTACTAATGGTAGAAGATGACGGCATTGGGTTTGACCCAAAAAGTGCTTCGAGCGGGCTTGGGTTGAGAAATATTTGGTCACGAGCAGAAGTTTTTCAAGGACAAGTAGAAATAGATTCTGGATTAGGTAAGGGCACAGTTACAACAGTTGAGATACCTTTAAGCAATTCTTTAAGACAATGATTCGAGTACTGATAACTGACGATCACGAAATGATTCGGAATGGACTTTCCGCTCTTTTGAGAGGAGAACCGGAGATTCTTGTGGTAGATATGGCGCGCAATGGCAAAGAAGCATTGGACATCTGCGCTTCGCGACAAATTGACGTGGTTTTAATGGATATTATGATGCCTGAAATGAATGGCGTTGAAGCCACTCGAGCCATACGGAATCAGCATCCGGATGTGAGGGTTTTGGCAGTTACCATAAATGATGAACCACGGTTTATTAAAGAAGTCCTTCAGGCAGGCGCTTCAGGTTATATTTTAAAGCATTCTACCAAAGACGAAATAATTCGTGCAATTGTTGATGTGGCTGAGAAAAGGCAACATTTTAGCAGCGAAGTGCTGACCAAAATTTCTGGGGAATTTGCAATGGGTGCACAGTCGTCTACACCAATGCTTACCAAAAAAGAAGGCGAAGTGCTAAAATTGATAGCACAAGAATTTACCAATCAGGAAATTGCAGAAAAGCTAGATTGTGGCATCAGAACGGTTGACACCCACAAACGCAACCTTATTAAAAAGCTAGAGGTAAAAAACGTTGTTGGCCTTGTGAAGTACGCGCTGAAAATGGGCGTGGTTGCAGGTTAACCCTAGAATAGTATCCTGTATTGAAGAAGTGGATAAATGCCTAATTGGTTCACATTTACCAATTGATTTTTATCTGGGTTGTACTGATTATACAATGGGTTTGCTTTATCAGTCACATTCTGACAGGAGGCCGTGAATTCTTGAGTAACCTTTGGCCGACTCATCCTATACGTGAGTCCTAAATCTAATCGATAATAAGGCTCAAACTGCTGAGAATAAGCAGATTCATCCACATAAACAGCACGCTTTGCAATGGCGGAAGCATCAATGTCAATTGGTGTGTATCGTGAGCCACCGGCTAGTGTAAACTTCACATCAAACTTGAGTGAGTGTTTTGTAGCTAGTCGGCTTTCCTGTTTCTTATTAAAGCGTTTAAGCTGTTTTTCGTTGTAGTTTGGATTTGGGTTTTTTCGGTTCAATTGTAGCTCATATCCGCCTAATACGTTTACCACATAGTTTCCGTTGAAAACGGTATTTCGTTGCACGCCATCGCTTGCTATATACTTAGAATCGTAGAACGAAGCTGTAAGCAGCCAATAATATCCGTTTGTGAGGAATTTCTCAAAAGTGATTTCCAAACCGTAGTTGGTTCCCGTTCCGCCATTAATAATATCGTCTGGTCCATCTTGGGTAAAACTTCCAACATTTAGGGATGAGTAAGAACTGCTATCGCGATCAATTCCAGCATTGTAGATGTACTGATAATACGCTTCAACTTTGAGGCGCATATCAAAAGGCAAACTCCAATCGTAACCTATAACTGCGTGATGACTACGAACAAAATCGAGGTTGCGGTTTGGGGTGGCTCTGTTTCCTAACGAATCTTCCATCACCAAGAAATATCTGTCTAACGCTACCATTTGACTGTGCAAACCATAAGCAAGCGAGAGTCTGTGTCGCGGATTTACTTTCCACTGCAAACCTAATCGCGGCTCAACTGCAAACGAGCCGTTCAGGGTCAGCACCTGTCCATGAACACCTGTATTTAGCGTCCACGAATCATTCCAACGCCACTGCCATTGCGCGTAGGGTTGAAGCAAGGCTGTAAAACCATCAAAATCTGTCAGCGTTTGGAACGAATCCCAAGTAGGAATGAAAGCACTGTCCTGCAAAATGGAATAGAATACCGTTGCTCTCGTTCCGACTTTCAAATTGTGCTTGGCATTGAATTTCTTTTTATAAAAAACCGAACCTTGAAAACGGTGGTCTTGGAAATTCTGTCTATACCAATCAAAAGGATTCTGATTGATATCTACACTGTCTACAACATCCTGATTGAGCTGCGTACTAGCTGCTATGGTTGTTTTCAGGTAGCTCGCATTCTTGAACAAATATGTGTGTGAGAATCCTACAACACCTGTTTTAGTTCGGTCATAAACATCAATGTTGCCTTGGGTGTAGAAGTTATTTCCTCCCGCTTCCTGTTCACTAGCAATGAATTCAATACTTGAAATTCCGCCCATTCCGAACATTTCGAAAATTCCAGCCTTTTTAGTTGGAACGCGCACCTTAAAGCTAACATCAGCGTATTGTGGCGTGGCATCTCCTGTTCCAAAATCTACACCTCCCAACTTAAATAGCGCCAAGGTTGAATAGCGGAAATTGACAAGGTAGGAAGCGCCACTTTTCTTGGAGAACGGGCCTTCTGCGCCAAGCTCAACTCCGTTGAAACCAATCTGTCCGAGGAACTCATGTTTCTCGTTATTTCCATGCCGCATTTTCAAGTCGAAAACACCTGAAATTCCATTTCCATATTCTGATGGAAAAGCTGCTGTTAAGAAATCAGAATTAGAAAGGACATTACTGTTAAGCATACTTACAGGACCACCTGTTGAGCCCAAATTTCCAAAGTGATTTGGATTTGGAATATCAATACCTTCTAGTCTCCAGAGTAAGCCGGTTGGCGAATTTCCTCTAATTACAATATCATTTGTAGCATCGTTTGCACCACGAACACCAGCAAAGTTGGTGGCCATTCGAGAAACATCATTTCGTGTTCCAGCATATCGCGAAGCTTCTTCGGTAGAAAAAACACGTGCCGAAACGGTTGTCATGGTATTCAGCACTTCTTCCTTCCTTCGGGATGCCTTGACAACCACCTCGCCTTGCTTCATTACCATTTCCTGCATCTCCACATTCAGCACAAGTTCTTTACCGCTAAACAACTCAATGGCAGAAAGCGAGCGAGGAGCATATCCCAAATAGGTAATTTTCAAGTCAACACGTCCGACCTTAACCTTAGGTAGACTGAATTTTCCATCCAAATCGGTAGTGGTTCCTATAATTGGGTCGCTATCTACCACAACAACCGCAGCCCCGATGATGGGCATTTTACTTTCCTGGTCAATAACCACGCCTCTAATAGTCTGGGTTTGCCCAAAGAGCAAACTCGAAACAAGGAGAAATAAGATGCTAAAAACTATGCGCTTTGTACCGAACATAAGGAGCACAAAATTAAAGTTTGAAAATTCAGTAGGATACGTTGAAGTTCGTAAACAACGATAGGATAAAGTTGTTTACCGAAAAGCCTGTAATTAGAGCACAAAAGCCATCTGAATAAACCCCGCCACTGCCCCAAGCACAGCTCCAACAAGAATGAGAATATGCTCGTCTTCCTGAAAGATAGGATGCAACACATCTTCAAAATCGAGCTTAGATAATGACTTCAGCTTATTTTCTAAGGTTTCTCCAATTTGTAGCGATTTATCAGCATAATCGAACATAGTTGTGATAGAAGCTGGAAGTGCATGCACAAACATTTCAGCCGCCACGGCCTTCATCTTTTCATACTTCGTGTTTCCGATTGCTAGCTTAAGAATCAGTTTTCGCGTTGACCCAGTCGTTGTGTCAACAATATTTTTCACGTGTTTTCGGCACAATTCAGCCAGCACATCCATTCCATTTGTTCGTACTATAAATTCGAATATTTGCTCCGAAGTCAACAACTCAGTCGCTAGAATATTTGCGTATTCCTTCGATACTTCGTCCTGCCGCTTCATAAATAGGCCTTGTATAACTATTGGCCCAATCTTAACCGGATGAACAGGACGGAAAATGAGTTTCAGCGCCAAGAAATTGGTCAGGTAGCCTACTACAAGACCACCAATGGGTAGCAGCCACCAAAACTGATAGTAATTCCAAACCAACATCTGAATCAGACCAAAAACGAACCCGAATATTCGGCCTGAATGTTCAATAAACTTGAACTCTTTCTCGCCACATTTCAGAAAAATTCTGTTCAGCATTTCCGGGTCTTTGGTCAAACCCTCAACCAGCATTCGGTTTACGTCTAGAAGCTCGTGAATATTTGACTTCACCTCTAGTAATACGTTAGAAATAGCTTCCGGAAATTGAGCAGCAGTTTCCTTATACAACTGTTCTTTCTGAGTTCGGGGCAACAATCTCCACACAAGGGGTAATTCTTGTTGCATTACCGAATCTATGATGTGCTTGCTCAGCACGTCCAATTGTGGACGCATTTCCCCCACAATTTCTTCCGCATTAAGTTTTTCGAATTCCTCTTCTACAGAAATTAATTTGGAGGTAACTAGCTCAACCGCCTTGCTGGCCATTTTATGCGCCTTGGAAGGAATAATACCCTGCCAACCAAAAGGACGATTTCCTCGATATTCCAATGGATAAAACGTCATCCAAACAGCAAGCTTATTGGTAAGCCAGCCAACAAGGGCGGCAATTATGGGAATACTTAGTAAGAAGATGGAATCTAGGCTCACGGAAATCAACTTGCGTTCTAGAAGGCTGAAGGTAAGTGAAAAGTTACGGTGATTTCAGTTAGCGAAAACGCTGTTGAATCACCCACCAATAGACACCATCTTTCTATTCTTACCGTGTTCTTCAGGGTTTGCGAAGTCATCAAAGGACTCCATACCAGAGCGAACAGCTTTCTTATTCTGAATAGATGACTGAATAAGCGGAAGTATGTCTTCTCCTTTTCTCATCGCTGAAAGTAGATCCGATTCAGAATTTGAGAAGAGACAGTTTTTTAGTTTACCATCAGCCGTTAAACGAATACGATTGCAAGAATCGCAGAACGGATTGGTTACCGTACTGATAATGGCGAAAGTTCCTTTCCCGTCTGTCAGACGATAGTTCTTGGATGTGTCGTTCGGTCTATCTTCAATTCGTTCAAAACCAAATGGTCCGAAATGCGCTGAGGTTCGCTTCAGTATTTCATCCAACGAAACACCTTTACTCCAATCCCATTCATTGCCATCAAATGGCATGAATTCAATGAAACGTACATGCACAGGAGCTTCTTTTGTCCATTCGATGAAGTCGATAACCTCATCATCATTCACGCCCTTGGTCACAACACAGTTAATCTTTACATCGAATCCTTCATCAAGAAGTAACTGAATGTTCCGCATAATCCTTTCGAAGTAGTCTCGTCTCGTGATAGCAAGCATCCTCCCCTGTTTCAACGAATCAAGACTCACATTCACGGATTTTACCCCGCACGCTTTAAGCCTTTCAATGTGTTGGTCTATCAAGATTCCATTCGTAGAAATACTCAATTCAATGGGAAGTGTTGAAAGCATTTCAATCACAGCTCCAGCATCCTTTCTTACAAAGGGCTCTCCTCCTGTCAGACGAATTTTTTTGACTCCCAATTTGACAAAGGTTTGTGCGATAGAGAAGATTTCTTCCGTTCGCATAAACTGCTCTCTTGGGCGAAGAGCAATGCCTTCCGCAGGCATACAATAGGTACACCTTAGATTGCACCTTTCCGTTAGCGAAATCCGCAAGTAATCGTGCTTTCTGCCGAACTGATCGACCAGTATGTTGGTTTCTGTGCTCATTTAATCGTGGCGAGCACCTTTTAGGATTCCGAAAATGTGTAACAAAGGCGGAAACAGCGCATCCATACTTTCCTTCGCTCCGTTGGTTGAACCGGGCAAAGCCAAAACCAGCGTTTCGCCAATTACTCCCGAAACCGTACGAGAAAGCATAGAATAAGGCGTGCGATCCTGCCCGTAACTGCGAACAGCTTCAGCAATTCCCGGAATGTTGCGGTCCAACATTGGAATAATCGCTTCAGGCGTTACATCACGTTTCGAAAGGCCTGTTCCGCCAGTAAAAATGACCATATCTGCACCGCGTTCAACTGCCTTATTTACCTCAGATTGAATTGAATCTACTTCATCTGGAATCACCAAATACTCGGCAATCTTCACATCGCAACTTTCCAGTTTGGAGATGATTGCTTTTCCCGCTTTATCTTCTTTTTCACCTCTTGAAATGGTATCTGAACAGACCACAACTACTGCTTGCAGGTCTTTCCGAAAACGGTTGGTGAAATCCGACTTTCCGCCCTTCTTTTTCAGCAGTTTAATGTGATGGATTTCCACTCCTTTGTCGATGGGTTTGAGCATATCGTACATCGTCAGCGCAACCACACTGGCTCCGTGCATCGCCTCCACCTCAACCCCCGTTTTATAAATGGTTTTCACGTGCATCAAAATCTTCACGTCTAATCCACTGACTTCATATTCAATGCTTGCCTGTTCAATCGGCATTGGGTGGCAATCTGGCAGTAAATCTGGTGTCTTTTTTACGCCTAAAAGCCCCGCAGCTTTGGCCATTTCAAACACATCGCCTTTCGGCACGGTTCGGTTCTGCAATGCCTCAATAGTTTCGGGTTTGCTAACGCGAACGATTGCCTGTGCGGTTGCTTCACGAAGCGTGCTCAATTTATGGGTAATATCTATCATTTGTTCTCTTTCCAAACATGCGTTTCGTCCTCAAAAACCTCTTTGCCGAAAATGGGTGCATTCGCTTTTATCTCTTCTACCAAAAAACGTGTTGCTTCCATACATTCTCTGCGATGTGCCGATGATGTGAATACGAACAAGCAGATTTCGCCCGCATTTACCCGTCCCAGACTGTGGTAAATGTGCATACACGTAAGGTCAAATTTTTCGAAGGCCGCCTCGCGTATTTCGTGAAACTTCTTGTTTGCCATCTCTTCATAAGCTTCGTAGTCGATGGCTTTCACTGTCTTGCCATTAATTTCATCAGCCCGAACCTGACCAAGGAAAATATCGTGGCCACCGATGTTGGTTTTCACCTGATGATGCGCGATGGATGTGGCAATCTTCTCAGGCGTAATCGGCCCTTGAACGAATACGTTTTTCGGTTTCTTTTCTGTGCTCATAGTGTAGATGTATGATGATGGAAAGCAGCCATACCGCCTTCCAGATTTATCAGTTGGTTCGGGAAATTGTACTGCTTCATAAACTCAAGTGCGTGCTGGCTGCGAATTCCGTGCTGACAGATCACAACAAGTTGTTTGTCTGTCGGAATTTCGGCTGCGCGATGGGGGATTTGACCAAGAGGAATCGAAATCACATTAGGGTGATTGAGCTTAGGTATTTCGTGTGCTTCGCGAACATCAAGAATATTGATACTTCGGTTCTGCTTAATCCATTCAGCTAGCTCATTTGGATGAATGCTTTCGGGAGCAGCACACGATTCGTCTGTGTACGATTCTGATAGGTCAATTTTCATTGCCTTAGAGACCTGTTCTTCATTCCGAGAGAACGAAATAATCTGTTCTGAATTCGTTAGTAGATTGATCAGTTTGAGTTTACCAGAAAGCGGTTCGCCAATGCCGAGAATCAACTTGATTACTTCAGTCGCTTGTAGCGTACCGATTACACCAGGTAACACGCCTAAAACTCCAACTTCAGCACAATTCGGAACCTGGCTTTGCTGCGGGTTTTCTGGAAACAGACAACGATACGTTGGCCCACCATTGAAATTGAATACCGAGACCTGTCCTTCAAATTTGTGAATGGCGCCATAAACGAACGACTTATTCAATTTCACACAAGCATCATTTACTAGATATCGTGCTACGAAATTGTCTGTTCCATCTATCACAAAACCATAATCGCAAACAATTTCCAAAGCATTCTCAGCACGAAGATTTTCAGGATAAATGTTGATAGAAACATTCGGATTGAGCGCTTTGAGTCGCTCTTTGGCCGCCTCTGCTTTTAGTCGTCCAACGTCTGAAGTTGTGTAGAGAATTTGTCGGTGCAGATTGCTCTCATCCACCGTGTCGCCATCAACAATTCCGATGGTGCCAACACCTGAAGCGGCCAAATACTGAAGCGCGGGGCAGCCCAATCCGCCAGCACCAATAACGAGCACTTTCGCGTTCAGCAATTTCTGCTGTCCGCTTTCACCAACCTCATTTAACGCTATGTGGCGAGCATATCTCATCCGCCTGCAAATGGGGGTAAAATGGCAATCTCATCGCCTAACGTGATAATTGCTTCGTCAGTTGCAATCACACGATTGACGGCAATTTGATACGATGAGCTGTTCAATCCTGGAATCCGTTTCTCAATCTCACTTCGCAGTTCCACAACGCTGGTTCCAGAGAAGTCCAATTGGCCATTCTCCGAACCAGCCCATTCGGCAATCATTCCAAAATATTTTACGTTTAGTTTCATGTAAAAAAGAGTTTAGCGCAGGCAATGATTAGCACAAAAGCAAGCATGCGTTTGAGTACCAAATTATTGAACCGAATACTGCCAAAATAGCCTCCCAGTAATCCGCCCATAAGGGCGATTGCTATTAGAATATACGCCTGAGGTTCAATCGTAATTCCTCGACTTAAATGACCTGCTAATCCAGCGGCAGAATTAACCCAAATGAACGCGGCAGATACAGCTGCGGCCTCTTTCATTCTGCCCCAACCCATGATGAGAATGACGGGACTGAGGATGATTCCACCTCCAATGCCAATCATCCCAGAAAACAGTCCGATGGCTGCTCCAGCAAGCAATCCTTGCCAAAAAGGAACGTCTTTGATCTGGTCGCTTTCTTTTCCGAAAACGCCCAACATTTTCAGCACAGCAAAGACCAACAAGACCGCCAAGATCTTCTTGTAAATGGATGCGTCAATCTCCATCATTCCGCCCAAAAATGCCATTGGAACAGACGCTAAAGCGAACGCCAAGAATAATTTGGAATTGAAATGTCCTTTCCTCGCGTAAGCGAAAAAAGAAATGGCCGCTACGAACAAATTAAGCACCAAGGCAGTCGGTTTCATCACAGAAACAGGAAACGACCACAAGGCCATGAGCGCCAAATAGCCACTGGCACCACCGTGACCGACTGCAGCATACATGAATGCCACAATTGGCAACAGCGCCAAAAACCAGCCAATTCCATCTATTTCAAATAGATTCATGCCTGCTCGTTTTTGAGTTCATCTTTCAGAAATGAATGACAATTTGCGTTGATGCGTTCGTATAATGCAACGGCTTCTTTGCCAGCTTCAGTAACGGACGTGCCGCCACCTCCGCTTCCGCCCGTGGTGCGAATAACCATTGGTTCATCAGCCAGGGAATTCATATCATCGATGGTCTGCCACGCCTTTTTGTACGACATCTGCATGCTCTTAGCAGCAGCGTTGATGGATCCAAAGGAATCGATTGCTTTCAGCAGTTCAACCCTGCCTTTTCCAAGGAAGAATTGACCGTTTTTCTCGATCCAAAGTTTATTTCCGATAGCGATTTCGCCCATGTCGTTATATCCGATAGGAAATAACGAAAATAGCTTGGTTGAATCAAGTGATATGTGACTGATGTCGCATTAATATGGCAAGAGATGAACCTCAACCAAATTGCCATCTGACTTAGGTTCGCAATTGGCTTCCACNTAAACCAAGGAGTTGGCCAACGCAAAGGTGTTGAGCATGGCCGAGCTTTGTCCTTCAAGAATTTCAACTGAACCACTCTGAATCGTTGCTTTTAGGAATTGAGCGCGACCTAATGGACGAATGGAGTTTTGTTCGGCAAGCGGCAATTGAAACGAAGGAAGCCAAACATCCTTTCGGCCATACAATTTGCGGAGAACAGGCAGCACGTATTCGTAGAAACACGTAAGACTTGCGGCTGGATTTCCGGGTAATGCGAAAATGGCTTTCCCATCTTTCGTTCCGAAAAAGAGCGGTTTACCGGGCTTCTGAGCCACTTTGTAAAACACCTGTTTCACTCCGAGTTCTGACAAGGCAGCTCCAACGTGGTCGTGGTCGCCAACAGAAATTCCACCTGTAATAATGATGAGATCGTTGGTTTCAAGTGCTTTGCAGATAGTGGCAATCGTTTCATCCAAACTATCGGATATGCGATGGCTATCTGAATCGGTTCCTTCTCGATTCAAAGAAGAAATCAACATCTGCGAATTACTCTCGTAAATCTGGCCGTGAATGAGTTCAGTTCCAGGCTCAACCAGTTCATTTCCCGTAATCAGAATGGTAGTTTTTGGCTTGGCGTAAACGTTTACGGAAGTGATTCCTAGCATTTGCAAAAAACCGATGGTGCCGGGCGTGATGAGCGTGCCTTTTTCAAGCGCCACTTGAGTTGTTTTCATCTGTTCTCCCTTCAGTCGGATATGCATCATTTCGGCTACTTCGCGCTGAAGTAGGATGGCATCTCCATCGCGCTCAACCCATTCTTGTTGAACTATTGCAGCGGCACTTTCTGGAACAGCCGCGCCTGTAAAAATCCGAACGCATTCACCTGCTTTCAATTCAAATGGAATAGAACTTCCTGCGGCAACTTCTCCTATCAAACGAAAACTAGAACCCTGACTTTTCGAACCTACGCCTAACGCATATCCATCCATGGCGCTTTGCAGAAATGGCGGCATATCGATGGGCGAAAACACGTCATCAGAAAGCACATATCCGACACTATCTGGTACGTTCAGAGTAATAGACTTAAGTTCAGGGCTGAAATCTGCGATATACTTTTTGGCTTCTTCGACTGATATCATTGCTTTCGTACGATTCTATAAACTCAAAAGTAGAACAATGAAAAAGGCAGGATAAATCCTGCCTTCTGAATTTCTAAAATCAGAACTCTTTTAGGAGCCTGATTTAAACCCGTAAAAAAGCTGTTTCCAAAATGAGTGAACTGGGAATTTCTCTATTCCAGGAAACCCGATTCTGTAAGAACCATCTTCACTTTGCGGCACATAACTGGTGCCAAAAACGTAATCCCAAAGACTGAGACTGATTCCGTAATTCATTCCATAAGGATGATTTTTGGGAAGGTCATAAGCATGATGATACAAGTGCATTACCGAGTTGTTGAAAATGTATTTCAGCGGTCCCCAAGTGATGCGAACATTGGCATGATTGAGGTGACCAATTGTGATGGCTACGAAGTGAATGAAGAACGCTTGTTCAGGCTCAAATCCACCTACAAGCATCACGGCAATTGTTTTCAAAGGCTTATAGAACACATTCTCCATCCAGTGGTAACGGAGGTGGGCAGCAAAACCCATTTCCTCTACCGAGTGATGCACTTTATGGAATCTCCACAGAATAGGAAATCGGTGAAGTAGCACATGTGTGAACCACTGCACGAAATCGTTCAGAATAAAGAAGATGAGAATCTGCGCCCATGCTGGCAAAGCCGTGAAATCAAAGAAACTCAACGAACTCATCGTTATACCGAATGATGCAAAGGCATGTTCGAGCACAGCATAAATGCCAATGATCATCAATCCGAAAATGAAGAAGTTGAAATACATGTAGAATCCATCTAGCCAGAAATCCTTACGGACGATTGGCTGGTTTTTCCTCCACGGAAAGGCCATTTCCAAACCCCAAACGATTAACGATAATAATGTCAATCCCCAGAAATAATTCTGGTACCACGGTTTATAGTCGTAATTGAAGGTTACTTCGCTTACTATCCAGCCCCAGTAATTACTGATAGCATTTATTATGATTTCCAAAAATTCGCTCATTCTGTTTCAGGTAAGTTAACGCCCTTTATAAGGATTGAAGTTCCCATGGCTAGTAACCAAACGACTTTCACATAAAAAACAGGTTTATATACCTCAAAGTTCACTGGTATCAGCATAACTATACCCATTGCTGTCAACCCTAGAAGGATTGTGAAAATGGACAACCATGAATCAACCACTTTCCACTTAAGTAAACCAGCCCCCATTAGCACTAAACCTGCGCCAGCAAATACTTTTCCGAAGCGAGCAAGGCAAGTGATATAATGTGTTGTAAACAACACGCTATCCAACCAAACTTGAATCTCTTCTGGGGTTTTGTCCATTGTTTGACCAATTCCCCAAGCTCCGTAAGAGTAGTAAAATGCAGTAGAAAGTGCGGAGACGAATGTCCCGACAATGATAATTCCAGCACCAGGCGTAATTAGAGATCTATATGGCTTTCTGAATGTTATTGAGGCCAATCCCATCATGCCAGCCCCCATAATAACCCATCCGAAAATGTGCATTCTATACAGCCATACCCAAAGCCAGAAATTCTCATTAATCGCAGGGAAATCTTCCGCAACGAAATGCTCTCCAACGTGATGCGGCAACAGAACCCAACCTATTAACAAAAAGAGGGCGCCAACAATCATTGCTAACCCTGTAAATTTTGTTTCGAAATCCTTTTTCATTCTTATGATGGTTTTAGAATAGTTTGTAAAACTACCGCCCACTTATTCTTCCTACTGTGACAATAGTTACCTAAGGTTTTGGCCGTTGAGGTGACTCCACTCTATCCAAGAGCCATCGTAATTTTTGATGTTACGATAACCGAGAAGCTCTGTGAGAACGAAAAGCGTGTGTGCCGACCGAACTCCAGAGTGACAATATGTGACAACGGGTTTTGTGCCGTCAATACCAATTGCAGCGTAGCGGGCTTTCAATTCTTGCGCACTCAGAAACTTCTGAGTACCATCATAATCTACAGCCACAGCCCAATCAAGGTTTATGGCTCCTTTAATATGACCAGGATAAGCAGCACCACTCTTATGAAATTCTCCAGAATATTCTTCCTTTCCTCTTGTGTCGATTAGTAGTAAGGTTGAATCACTGCTAGACCTGACAGATTGAAACATCATGAGCATGCTAGAATCTGGCTCTGATTCAAACCTATAAATGGTAGAACGAAAGGGATGGTTGTCGATTGCTAATTCCTTGCCCAATCGTTTCCATGAAGCAAGTCCACCATTGAGAAGCTTTGTATTCTGATGACCGTAGAATTTTAGAATCCACCATAATCGTGCAGCATCGCACTCAGCCTTTTCGTCATAAATTACAATTGTGTCTTTAGGGGTAATGCCTAAGCGACTTAGCAGTTGCTCCATGTGACCCTGAGTAGGCATCATTCCTCCATAAGCGTATGAAGTGTCCGTTATGTCGGTACGCCAGACGTTAACCGCTCCTAAAATGTGTCCTTCTTTAAATTCTTCCGGTTTACGCAAGTCGATTAGTTTCCATCCTTCACCTGAGTTTACAAACTCATCAACTTCCGCCAGACTTTCAACAGAAGCATATTCTGTGCCTTTTGATTTTGGCTGTTCGAAATTCCCGCAGCCAATTGAAAGCAGTATAGCGAACAGTAGAAGACTTTTAATCTTCCAGTTCATACCAATCGATGTTGGTAAGGGGTTTTCTACGACCTGATTCTTCTGGTGCATAATACTTGGCAAGGTAATCCAGAATAAGTGGTTCGTTTTCGCCAAGGTCCCATAGGTTTTGCGTTTCCTGCATCCAACTAATCATTGTTTTCCAACCGTCTCGCGTGGCGCGATTCTGCGTTACCATTTTGGCTGAGTGACAACTCGTACAGTTATTGATGACTAGCTGCAGGTTTTCGCCTTCTTTAAAGCCAGTGGCTAAATGAATTCCGTTCTCATATTCTGGCAACGGAGCTTCTACCTGTACCAGTGGTTGCTCCTCTGGAACATCGAACACGAGAATTGAGGGGTTAAGGATGTAATACACGAGCGCCATAACGCCAATAACGAGAACGTATATTCCTCGGGTAAAAACTTTAAGCTGCTCCTGAACCTCTGCTAGAACTTTGTCCTTTCGTGAGTCAATCATTCTATTTGACCTTTACCGCAATCCTATGACAAGCATTGTTCAAATATCCCTTCGGATTCCAATTTGGTAAAACCATTGGCTGAGCATCTCCATTACTATCCGTAGCGCGCGCCCAAACTTCATAGTATCCGTCTTCAGGAAACGATACTGTTGCACTGAAATGTTGCCAAGCCAAACGATTGGCTGGTTTTTCGAGCTTACATGGTTTCCAAGTAGATCCAAAATCGATGGAATAATCCATTTTGGTTACTTCTAAGTCTCCTGCCCACGCGTGACCACGAATGGCCAATGATTTCCCTTGATTAATCATTGCTCCCGTTTTAGGGTATGTGATAAGTGATTTCACAGGCATCGATTCGATGATGCACATATCCTCATGTGCCACTTTCTCGCCTGGAGCAACTGGCTTGCAGGGAATACGGTAACTCGGTGCCTCCATCTTAGCACCATCATGTACAATATCTCTTACCGCAATTCTCTTGAGCCATTTTCCAGACACGGAAGCAGGCCAACCACCCGCCACCAATCTTAATGGGTAACCGTGCGCCAAAGGAATGTCCTCGCCATTCATTTTAAAAGCAAGCAGCGTTTCTTCTTGCATTGCTTTGCTCATGGGACAACCTCTAGAAATGACCACTTTTTCGGGGTTTCCGGTTAGGTGAAGATCGGCTCCATAATAGCCTATATAAACCGCATCCCCTTTTATGCCAACATCTTTTAGAACATCAGCCAACCGAACACCGGTCCATTCGGCACAGGAAACCGCTCCGTATTCCCATTGATTTCCTTTTGCGGGCGGATTGAATTCTTTTCTCCCATTACCTCCACATTCTAGCGTTAGTTGATAGGTGTGCTGTGGAAATTTCGTTTTCAAGTCCTGCAGCGAATATGTTTTAGGCGCAGAAACAGATTCTCCATCAATTGTTAAAGTCCATTTAGAAACATCGATACCTTCAGGCATACGACCGTTATTTCGGATGAACATCTTTTCGTTGGGAGTAACCTTGTCATCCAATAAATGCGGTAACGTTTCGATATTCCAAGGCCGGTTGTTTAGAACCACCATGTCCTTGTGTTTTCCGAACATTTCGTACGGGTCCGCGTCTTGTAAAGCCACAGGCAAATACCCTTTCGGAAGGTTGTTTCCAAACACTATTCTAGAGCCAATAAGGGCTCCTAATGTCGCTACCGATGCTCTTTTGATGAAGTTTCTTCTGCTTTTCATAAGCCAAATAAACCATNAAGGTATTGGAATGCAACTAGCCACTTTGTGACAATAGGCACAGAAGTCAGAGTGTACTGTTCTTANTAAGACAGAGAAAAAAGTAGCCTCGCCCAGGATCGAACTGGGATCAATTGTTTAGGAAACNNCTATTCTATCCATTGAACTACGAAGCCATTGTAATAACTGATTATCTGATGCTTACGGATTTTTTACTATCGAAAATTGATGCGTTTTTCGACAAATGTTCGATAAAATCTGAATGCATTAAGGTTTATAAATCAGATTCCGTAAAATTATAAAAGATGGGCCGCTATGCTTGCCGAAGTACGTGAGATGATGCTCATTCAATACATTATTCTGTATAGTCTATGACGGCAACTTGTGTTTTATGCAGGGTCGAAGCCTCATATTTTAGGGTACAAAAAAGGTCGTCAACTTTAGCTGACGACCTCTCCATACTAACCAACTTATTAATCTCAGTCTCTATAATCCTTCAAGTCCTTCATCAAAGATTGCTTCGCAAAATAGATGCGGCTTTTAACAGTTCCGATTGGAATGTTCAAGTGCTCAGCAATTTCCTTGTACTTAAATCCCTTGAGGTGCATTGTAAAAGGAATTCTTGTGCTGTCATCTAACAAATCAATCACCTTGTTTATCTCCTTTGTAGCTCGAACACTTTCTGGCGTGTATTCCGTAGCTGCAGGAACAAAGTCCAATACATCCACGTTGTCTTTTGTAGTGATAACGGTATTAGCACGTTTCATCTTTCTATACTGATTGATAAACGTGTTTTTCATAATGGTATGTAACCAGGCCTTCATGTTCGTGTTCGGCTGGTACTTGTCTTGGTAAGTAATGGCCTTTACCATTGTCTCTTGAAGAAGGTCTTGAGCATCTTCTCTGTTTTTGGTTAGACTAAGGGCGAAGTATTCTAACACATCGCTCATTTTCAAAAGTTTGTCGTTAAATGTAAGTGCTGACATGATATAGATATTTATGTTTTGTTTATTCTTTTGATTGATTTCTTCAATAAACATATATATCAATGTTTAAACACACAAGTTTTTGTTTGACTTTTTGAGTCTTTTGTTAAACAAAAAAGTCGCAAGTCCCGCAAAGCCTTGTGCAGCAAGGGATTGCTGCAATTGTTAAGTTTTTAAAAAAATGCGGATTTACTACAGTTATGACTCTGTACAGACAACAAATTAATGGACATCATCCGTTTTGATGATGTTTTGGGACACCTCTACTCGTTAGCGAGACTGTTCGGAAAAAGGACACCTCAACAAACAAATATCAGTTACTCAAGAGTTATATGTTTAGGAAATACGATTCAATCAATTGAACTACTGAACTGGAGGTATAACAGCAGTTATACCTCCAGCACATAAAGCAAGGAGCAGAAAAGAGCAGCTAAACTTGACGGTTAGTTCTTCACAAAACGGTATTGCTCTGCATTCGCGGTACTCAGTAACCGGAGAACGTACATTCCGCTAGAAAGCTGATTAAGGTTAATAGGCGTTACCCCCGAAGCTCCCAAAACGCTTGATTTGATTACAACACGTCCATCCGCAGCCAAAACTTCCAGTTGAACAACATCATGACTTGTCGGAAACTCAACGTTAAGAATATCGCTTGCCGGATTTGGCCAAAAGTTGATTGTCTCAGTACTACGATCAGCAATTCCCACAAAAGTTACATCGTATGGATCAGATTCGCTTACACAGCCATTGTTGTCCGTTACTTCTACTGTGTATGCTCCGCTACCCTGAACAGGAACCTGCGCTGTTGAACCAGAAATTGGCTCTCCATTCAAATACCATTGATACGCAGCTCCATTGGCGTTGGCATCTAATTGACCCCCGTTTTCAGTAATTACTGGTTGTGTTAATGGATACTCGCTCATGTTGAATGTAGAAGAGACGACACCACAACCAAATTCATTGTAAGCAGTTAACGTGTATTGTCCACCACCAACAAACTCGCCAACGGCAGAAAGATCTCCATTGCTCCATTCGTACGCATCATATCCAGATGGCGCAGCAAGTCGGGTGCTTTCGTCTGGACAGATATTAAATCCACCACCATTAAATTGAGCAAGTACAGCCCTTGCTTGGTTACTGTTAACAGCACTGTTAATGGTTGCACCAATATCTGAGGCCACCATAACCACCGGAATAGTCACTGCGCCACCATCAACACCAGCACCAATATCCATTGTAACACCACTGGCTTCGTTGTTTACGAGTATAACGCCAATCGCCCCAGCATTCTGCGCGTTTAGCGCCTTAGTGCCAAACTCGCAAACACCACGATAAAGCACCGCAATTTTACCTGCAATATTCTGAGGATTAAGAGCTGCTCCGCACATTAAACTGTCTCCATTTGCACTTCTTGCCATGGTCATATCTCCTTCTGCACTTAGCGCGTTAAACGGCAAAAACCCCCATCCCGTGGTTGGTGCTTCGTACGAATAATANCCTTCTATTGGAGCCGGANTAAGCACTGCAAATCCAAGGTCGTTTTGTGACATTACATCAGGAGCNNNTGGGTTTGGATTGACATCTACTTGTACCGTTTCTTGGGCCGTACAGCCATTTAGTGTAGAAGAAACGGTATAATTNGTTGAAGCCGCAGGCGATGCAGTTACAGAGGCCGCAGAACCACTAGAAAGACCAGTGGTAGGATTCCAGCTATAGNTTGATCCGTTACCAGACGCAACCAAGTTGATTGATTCTCCATCGCACAAGTCAACNTCNGTTTNNTTCAATTGCAAGTTNGGAGANGCATTNACCGTAATGAAAGATGACTGCGAAACTTGGTCGGAACCAAAGTTGTTNGAAACCGTCAGAGATACGGCATACGTTCCAGGTGTATTGTACACGATATTCGGAGCCGGACTGGTACTAGAACTAGGCGTTCCTCCAGGAAAAGACCACTGGAAATTTGTTGGAACATTTGCGCTTTCATCGTTAAAAGCAACCGTTTGACCCGCGCAAAGCGAAGAAACCGAAGCTCCAAAATCTGCTACAGGAGGTTCTTGTTCAA
>JGI20160J14292_10001623_pt1 | contig 18777 bp, 16 predicted proteins | sample COG_10_FD_14292 | JGI IMG/M metagenome (IMG submission 14292) | reverse complement strand
ACTTACAGTATTTTAGATTTAGTTTATCAAGTCGCAGATTTTTATAATTTAGACAAATCATTGATAAATCCTGTTACTTCAGCATCTTTAAAACAGCCTGCTAAAAGACCATTAATTACAGGGTTTGATATTGGTAAAGCAAAGAGAGATTTAGCATACAACCCTGTAGATTTTACAGATGGAATAAAAATAATGCACCAACAAATAAAGAAATATGAAGTTTAAAATATCTACCATCTTTTTAATGATATTACCAAATCTTATTTTGGCACAATCCCATGAAGCTATTGAAATGGGGTTAGATCAAAAAATTGATAAAGCCTTCAAACCTTTTTCTGATTTTATTTCAAACGTTGTGTTTTTTGAGGTGTTTAATGGAGCACCATTTGTAATAGTATTATTAGTTTTTAGTGCCATGTTCTTTACGCTATATTTTGGGTTCCCAAATATTAAATATTTCGGAAAAGCGATTGGTGTAGTAAGAGGTAAATACGACCATGTAGATAAATCTAGCTCTGTAAATTCAGATTTGGCAGTAGATGGGGATATTAAAGACACAATTTCTGACGAAAGTAAACAAGGTGAGGTTACGCATTTTCAGGCATTAGCTACGGCCGTTTCAGGGACTGTAGGAAATGGAAATATTGCTGGTGTTGCTCTTGCAATAGCTCTTGGTGGACCGGGAGCAACTTTCTGGATGATTGTTTGTGGATTATTGGGGATGTCTACAAAATTTGTGGAATGCACATTAGGCGTTCAGTATAGAGACATTGGTGAAGATGGTACTGTTTATGGAGGTCCAATGTATTATTTAAGCAAAGGATTAAAAGAAAAAGGTTTTAAAACCCTTGGGAAAATAACTGCAGTATTATTTGCGATTTTTTGTATTGGAGGTTCTTTTGGTGGTGGCAATGCAGCACAATCCAATCAAGCTACAATAGTTATTAAAGACTTACTGGGATTAGACAGTACAAGTGCAGGGGCAATAATTGGAATTATTTTGGCATTACTTGTTGGCATTATTATTATTGGTGGTATAAAAAGGATAGCATCAGTTACAGAAAAAATTGTTCCTTTTATGGCAGTACTTTATTTACTGGCTTGTATATATATAATTGTCCTTAATTTCAATTTGGTGGACGATGCTTTTAGTTTAATAATTACCCAAGCATTTAACCCCAAAGCAATAGGCGTTGGTGGAGTTATTGGTGTTTTGCTAGTAGGTTTTAAAAGGGCTGCTTTTTCAAATGAAGCTGGTGCAGGTTCTGCATCAATTGCCCATTCTGCGGTTAAAACAAAATATTCTGCGTCTGAAGGACTTGTTGCTTTATTAGAACCATTTATCGATACGGTGGTTATTTGCACAATGACAGCTTTAGTAATTATCATTTTCAATTTTGGTGGTGCATTTGAGTATGGAGGCACCAATGGATCTGTTCTAATTGACGGTGTCGCTTATGAGGGAGCTGGAATAACCTCTATGGCATTTGCAGAGTATATTCCTTATTCTAATGTTTTTCTCACAATTGCAGTTGTGTTATTTGCCGTTTCAACGATGATATCATGGTCTTATTACGGTCTTCAGTCATGGAAATATTTATTTGGTAGAGGAAGAGCAGCAGATTTAACTTATAAAGTTCTTTTCTTAGTTTTTGTTATTATTGGTGCTGCAGCAAGTATGAATTCTATTTGGGCATTTTCAGATGCTATGATATTTGCTATGGTTTTCCCAAATATGGTTGGACTTTATTTTTTATTCCCAGTGGTCAAAAAACAACTTGCTAGATATTTAAGCGCTATTAATAGTGAAAAAGAATCTTGATGTTAAAATTGGGCAATGAAGTTTAATTTACTTTACTCGCCTTCTCAGCGTAGAGGAATTTTCTTTCTTCTTGTAATTTTCATCTCTTATTTTGTTTTTCTTTTTTTCGAAAGAAATTCTAAAGAAAACATTTCTCCAATTGTTGTTGTGGAGAGTGAGATAATAGAGACTTTAGAATTTGAAAAAACAGTTGTTATTCCCAAAAATAGAAATCCTAATTTTTGGAAAAGAAAAGACTGGAATCAGTTAGGTTTCTCTAGTTCTCAAATTCAGATAATTGAAAATTATCAGAAAAAGTTAAATATTTTCACTACTAAAAAACAACTATTGAAATGTTATGCATTTAATGACATAGAAAGAAAAATGTTAGATTCGATCGTTGTAATTCCTAAGAAAGAAACCAAATCAGATTTTAAAAAGTCCTTTTTATTTCTTNTAAGATCTAAAAGTCCTAACTATGATTTAAAAAACTATTTTGACACAATTTATTANAATAAAANCTCTAAAGGGGTTTTCAGCTATTATGCTTCAAATTCCAAAATAAATAACTTTTTAGCAATCAAGAACTGTTTAAATGGTCAAAAGCCTAAAGTTTACAGTCTAAATCCTAGAAACTTGAGAATGATTTTAAGAAAACCTAAAAAAATTTATAATTCTAAGCCTTCAAAAAAATCAAAATTTATTGTAAATATTAATTTGGCTGATAGCTTACAGTGGAGAAAGCTTCGTGGAGTTGGTGCTAAAAGATCCATACATATTTTAAATTATAAAAATGCTCTTGGTGGATTTGTTGGGATTTCTCAGGTAAATGAAGTATTTCAGTATTAATGATAGTCTTTTTAAAAGCTTCGAGAGATTTCTTAGCATAAAAGATTCTAGTTTGGTAAAAATTAATATAAATACTTGTTCAGTAAATCAATTAAAAAACCACCCTTATATTAATTGGAATCTTGCAAATTCAATAGTTAATTTCAGGAATCAACATGGGGGGTTCAAATTATTAGAGGATTTAAAAAAAATCCATATTCTAGATAATAAATTATATTATAAAATCGTACCTTACTTGACCATAAAGTAATGCTGTAGAATTGAATTTAAAACAGGAAATTAAAAGTCATATAAGGGATGTAAAAGATTTCCCTAAAAAAGGTATTGTTTTTAAAGATATCACCCCAGTTCTTAAAAACCCTCTGCTGTGCTCCAAAATAGTTAAACAACTCTCTAGTTACTTGACTCCTAAAACCACCCATGTAGTTGGGGTTGAAAGTAGAGGATTTCTATTTGGTTTGCCTTTAACAATTGAAAATAAACTTTCCTTTGTTTTGATAAGAAAAAAAGGCAAACTTCCCATATAAAACCATATCAACTGATTATGATTTAGAGTATGGAAAAGCAACCATTGAAATGAATATTGATGATGTAGGTCCAGGAGACAGAGTTGTGATTCACGATGATTTGCTTGCTACTGGCGGGACTGCAATTGCTGCTGCAAAATTAGTAATTCAACAAGGGGCAATAGTAGATGGATTTTCATTTGTCGTAGAGCTTGATTTTTTAAAAGGAAGAGAAAGATTAGATGAATTTTCAAAAAATATAAACAGTATTGTTAAATATTAAAACTAATTTGATATGAATTTTGACTATTCAGAAGACCAGCTGATNATCCAGAAAATGACTCAAGATTTTGCAAAAAAAGAAATTTTGCCAAACATTAATGTNTGGGACGAAAAACAGTATTTTCCAATAGAGCTATTCAAGAAAGCTGGCCAACAAGGATTAATGGGAGTTTTAGTTCCAGAAAAGTTTGGAGGTTCTGGATTAGGTTATGAAGAATATATTTTGTTATTAAAGAAATTTCTAAGGTATGTGGTGCTATTGGCTTATCCTTAGCAGCTCATAATTCCCTTTGCGTTAACCATTTACTGAAGTTTGGAAATGATAATCAAAAAAATAAATGGCTGCCAAAGTTGTCTTCTGGTCAATGGATTGGAGCGTGGGGACTTACAGAACCCAATACTGGTTCAGATGCAATGAGAATGAAATGTGTTGCGGAACAAGATGGAGATTATTGGGTGATTAATGGTTCTAAAAACTTTATTACTCACGGAATTTCAGGAGATATTATTGTAGTGATAGTGAGAACTGGAGATTTGCTTGACTCTCATGGAATGACTGCTTTTGCTGTAGAGCGCGGGACAAAAGGCTTTCTTTCAGGAAAGAAAGAAAATAAGTTAGGAATGAGAGCCTCGGAAACGGCAGAAGTAATTTTCGATAATTGTAGAGTCCATAAAGAAAATATTATTGGCAATATTGGTGAAGGATTTATCCAGTCTATGAAAATTTTAGATGGTGGAAGAATTTCGATTGGAGCTATGGCATTAGGCATGGCAGAAGGGGCTTTAGAAGCGTCAATATCCTATTCAAAAGAAAGAGAACAGTTTGGTAAGCCAATAAGTAAGTTTCAAGGTATATCCTTTAAATTAGCAGAAATGGCAACGGAGATTGAAGCATCTAAAATGTTGCTTTTCAAAGCAGCATCTAGAATGTTATCAAATTCAAAAGATGCTAATTACCATTCTGCAATTGCCAAATTTAAAGCTTCTGAAGTGGCTGTTTCTGTTGCTAACGATGCAGTTCAGATTTTTGGTGGTTACGGATATTCAAAAGAATATCCAGTTGAAAAATTTTATAGAGACTCTAAATTAAGTACCATTGGAGAAGGGACATCCGAAATTCAAAAGCTAGTAATTTCAAGAGCTTTACTAAATAATTAAATTTCTTTTTGGAGATTTATTTTAATTGTATACATTTGTCGCCTATAAAAATTAAACATGTTACAGATTCCAGTAAAAGAAGGAGAGTCAATTGAAAGAGCTCTTAAAAAGTACAAAAAGAAATTTGAAAGAACAGGTGTTCTCAAAGAGCTAAGGGCTAGAAAAGAGTATACCAAAAAATCTATTGTACGAAGACAGCAAGTAATAAAGGCTGAATATGTAGAAAAGCTGAAAGCTGCAGAATAAAACATTTAAAATCTTATTTTAAGAGGGCTTAGTGCCCTCTTTTTTTTTATATTACACTAACTAAAATTGTTTTTATTGGGTAATATAACTCTAATCAAAAATTTTCTAGATTATTTAATAATAGAAAAAAGATACTCTGTTCATACAACAGTCTCTTATAGAAATGATTTAAATCAATTCAATTTATATCTTTCGGAATCTTATTCTGGTATAGAATTTCATAAAGTTGAAATGATTCATGTTAGGAGTTACATGGTTCATTTGTTAGAGGCCAAATTAGCGAAATCTACCGTTGCTAGAAAGGTAAGCACCATAAAGTCACTTTACAAGTTTTTGAAAAAAGAACAACTTATTTCTTCTTCTCCTGTTCAATTATTAGAAACACCTAAACTAGATAGTCGTTTGCCTGTTTTCTTAAAAGAAGAGGAGGTGGTAAATTTATTTGAAGAATTTAAGTTCGAAGATTCTTTTAGTGGCAAGAGGGATAAAATGATACTGTATCTTTTTTATCAAACTGGAATAAGACTTTCAGAATTGATAGGCTTAAAAAATGTGGACGTGAGAAATGGAGAGTTAAAAGTTCTAGGTAAAAGAAACAAAGAGAGAATAATTCCTTTGTCTAACAATATTCAACCTTTAATAGATCAATATCTAAGTTTGAAAGACGAGTTGGGGTTTAAAAAAAAGTACTTTTTTGTTACTGATAAGGGCAATAAACTTTATGAAAAGTTTGTTTACAGAAAAGTAAATCATTATCTTTCTATAGTGTCAAGCAAACAAAAAAAGAGTCCACATATACTAAGGCATACTTTCGCTACCCATATGCTAAATAATGGTGCTGATTTAAACTCAATTAAAGAAATTTTAGGCCATGAAAACCTTTCAGCGACACAAGTTTATACCCATAATACTTTTCAAAAATTAAAATCTATTCACAAACAGTCACATCCTCGTGGCTAAAAATTTATATTATGCAAGTAAAAGTTCAATCTATCCAATTTTCAGCCGATCAAAAATTATTAAATTTTGTAAGTCAAAAAGTTAACAAACTCAATTTATTTTTTGGAAATATTCTAGTTTCTGAGGTTTTTTTAAAAGTAATTAGGGCTAATTCAAATAATAATAAGCTTGTTGAAATTAAAATTAATATTCCTGGCAAAGAGCTTTTTGCAAGAAAAAAATCCAAATCCTTCGAAGAGGCAACAGATGAAGCTGTTAATGCACTTAGAAGACAAATCAATAAGCATAAAGGAAAAAACAGCATAAAAAACTAATTTTTTTCCTCACTTTGTAAGATATACTGTTTCTTTTTATAAATTTGCACACCTTTTCTGCGAAGCAAGGGTAAATTGCCGATGTAGCTCAGCTGGCTAGAGCAGCTGATTTGTAATCAGCAGGTCGTGGGTTCGAGTCCCTCCATCGGCTTTAAGTTCTTTACATAAAAGTATTTCAGGGGAGATACTCAAGCGGTCAACGAGGTCAGACTGTAAATCTGATGGCTTCGCCTTCGCAGGTTCGAATCCTGCTCTCCCCACCTAAGCCAATACCAATGTGGCATAATATCATTATTTATATGTGTAGATATGTTATTATGTATTACATTTGTGGTCCATTTTGCGGGAGTAGCTCAGTTGGTAGAGCATCAGCCTTCCAAGCTGAGGGTCGCGAGTTCGAATCTCGTCTCCCGCTCTTTTTTAATGGAACTGCCGATGTAGCTCAGGGGTAGAGCGCTTCCTTGGTAAGGAAGAGGTCACGGGTTCAACTCCCGTCATTGGCTCATTTGCTTAACGCATTTAATAAAATAAATAAAAAATAAAAAAAATAAATTAGTAACTAAACAACAAAAGAAATGGCAAAAGAAAATTTCGAAAGAACCAAACCGCACGTAAACGTAGGTACCATAGGTCATGTAGATCATGGGAAAACCACCCTTACTGCAGCAATTTCTAAAGTGCTTTCTGATGCAGGACTGGCTAGCAAGCAAGATTTCGATCAGATTGATAATGCACCTGAAGAAAAAGAAAGAGGTATTACAATTAATACCGCTCACATTGAATATGAAACTGAAAATCGTCACTATGCGCACGTTGACTGTCCAGGTCACGCCGATTATGTTAAAAACATGGTTACTGGTGCAGCTCAAATGGATGGTGGAATTTTAGTATGTGCAGCTACAGATGGTCCAATGCCACAAACAAGAGAACATATTCTTTTAGCTAAGCAGGTAAATGTTCCTAGACTTGTTGTATTTATGAATAAAACTGATTTAGTAGATGATGAAGAATTAATTGAATTAGTAGAAATGGAATTGGGTGATTTATTGGAATCTTACGATTTTAATGATACACCTATTATAAAAGGTTCTGCTTTAGGAGCTCTTAATGGTGAGCAATCTGGTGTAGATTCAGTTATGGAGTTAATGAAAACGGTAGATACTTGGATTGAAACTCCTGTTAGAGATGAAGCTAAAGCTTTTTTAATGTCTGTTGAAGATGTGTTTTCTATTACGGGTAGAGGTACTGTTGCAACGGGTGCTATTGAAACTGGAATCATTAGAACTGGAGATCCTGTAGATATCGTAGGTTTAAGTGAAGAGAAAATGTCTTCTACTGTAACTGGAGTTGAAATGTTTAGAAAAATTCTTGATGAAGGTAGAGCTGGTGAAAACTGTGGTTTGCTTTTAAGAGGAATTGAAAAAGAACAAATTAAAAGAGGAATGGTTATAGCTAAGCCAGGTTCTATTACTCCACATGCTAAATTCAAAGCTGAAGTATATATATTGAAAAAAGAAGAGGGTGGTAGACACACTCCGTTTCACAATAATTACAGACCGCAGTTTTATTTCAGAACATTAGATGTTACTGGAACAATTCAACTAGAGTCTGGTAGAGAAATGGTGATGCCTGGTGATAATGTTACTATAGATGTAGAACTAATTACTGGCGTTGCTATGGATATAGGTCTAAGATTTGCTATTAGAGAGGGTGGAAGAACTGTTGGTGCAGGTCAGGTAACTGAGATTTTAGATTAATATAAATAAAAGTTTGTGTTGTTGTTAAAGGTGCTCTAGAAATAGAGTGCCTTTAAACGCATAATACGGATGTAGCTCAGCTGGTAGAGCACTGGTCTCCAAAACCAGGTGTCGGGAGTTCGAGTCTCTCCATCCGTGCAAACGAGTTAAAAGATTATAATAGTGGCTGGAATAAAAAATTATATAGAGGAAATTGTTCATGAACTTTCAAATAAGGTTTCTTGGCCTACTTGGCAAGACCTACAAACTAGCTCAATTATTGTTTTAGTAACTAGCATTATTTTAGCCTTAATCATTTGGCTAATGGATTATGTTTTTGGAATTTGGCCTGTAGCAGATAGTGCTCAGTCTTTTAGCTGGAGAGGAATATTAGGTTTTATTTATCACTTTATCAATAATTAGATCATGACAGAAATATCCAAAAAGTGGTACGTTATTAGGGCTATTAGTGGCAAAGAGAAGAAGGTTAAAGAATTGCTCGAATTAGAAATTGATCGTCATAACTTAAACGATTATGTAGAACAAGTTCTGATACCTACTGAAAAAATATACCAAATAAGAAAAGGAAAAAAAATCTCTAAAGAGAAAAATTACTTTCCAGGATACGTTTTAATTCAGGCTGCTTTAATTGGTGAGGTAGAGCATGTTATCAAGTCAATGACTAACGTTCTTGGTTTTCTTGGTGCAACTAAAGGAGGAGATCCTCTTCCAATGCGTCAAGCTGAGGTAAATAGAATCTTAGGAAAAGTTGATGAATTAGCTGTTAGCGATGAGGAAATGGATATTCCATATGTAGTTGGCGAATCGGTGAAGGTAGTAGATGGACCGTTTAATAATTTTAACGGCGTCATAGAAAATATTAATGAAGAAAAGAAAAAACTTACAGTTATGGTGAAAATCTTTGGTCGTAAAACACCTTTAGAACTAAACTATATGCAAGTAGAGAAAGACGGATAATAAAGAAATTGTAAAGCAATACTGTTAGCTTCCCTGTGGCGTTTTACATGTTTAATAAATAAATAAAGATGGCTAAAGAAATAAGTGGATTAATAAAACTTCAAATTAGGGGTGGTTCTGCAAATCCTTCTCCTCCTGTTGGACCTGCGTTAGGTGCAAAAGGGGTGAATATTATGGAATTTTGCAAGCAATTTAATGCACGTACTCAAGAAAAGGCAGGAAAGGTATTACCATGTGTAATTACTGTTTACTCAGATAAGTCATTTGATTTTGTTGTAAAAACACCCCCAGCGGCTGTCCAATTGTTGGAATCTGCTAAGATTAAAAAAGGTTCTCCAGAATCTAATAAAATCAAGATTGGGTCAATTACATGGGATCAAATAAAAACTATCTCAGAAGATAAAATGCCAGATCTAAATTGCTTTACTGTTGAATCCGCTATGCGGATGATGGCAGGTACAGCAAGAAGTATGGGTTTAAATGTAAAAGGAAAAGCTCCTTGGAGTAATTAATCATAAAATTTAACAATAATGACACTCTCAAAATATAGAAAGGAAGCCTTATCGAAGTTCGACGTAGAGAAATCTTACTCGTTAGAGGATGCCTCAAAAATTGTTAAGGATATTACAAAACAAAAATTTGATTCAACTGTAGACCTTGCGGTAAAGTTAGGAGTAGATCCTAGAAAAGCCAACCAAATGGTTAGAGGGACAGTATCTCTTCCTCACGGTACAGGAAAAGATGTTAAGGTTTTAGTTTTGTGTAGCCCTGACAAAGAAAAAGAAGCAACCGATGCGGGTGCAGATTTTGTAGGTCTTGATGAATATATCGACAAGATCAAACAAGGTTGGACGGATGTAGATGTAATTATTACCATGCCTTCAGTTATGGGTAAAGTTGGTGCTCTTGGAAGAATTTTAGGACCAAGAGGATTAATGCCAAACCCAAAAACTGGAACTGTAACCATGAATGTTGGACAAGCTGTAACAGACGTTAAAGCTGGTAAAATCGATTTCAAGGTTGACAAATATGGTATTATTCATTCTCCAATCGGAAAGGCATCATTTGAGTCAAATCAAATTATTGACAACGCAAAAGAATTTTTAGCTGCATTAATCAAGTTAAAACCTTCATCATCCAAAGGGACTTACTTTAGAAGTGTTACAATTTCTAGTACAATGAGTCCTGGGGTTAAAATAGAACCTAAAAGTGTTGAAGCTTAATCATCAAAACATTATAGAATGAAAAAAGAAGAAAAACAAGTAATGATTGATGACCTAAGCAAAAGGTTAGATGAAAACAATATTATTTATATTGCCGACATCTCCAATCTTGATGCAGTAGCTACTAGTTCTTTAAGGAGACAGTGTTTTGCAAAAAACATAAAACTTAGCGTTGTTAAAAACACATTGCTTAAGAAGGCAATGGAAAATGTACAGGGAAAAGACTTCACAGAATTGTATGATATTCTGCCTGGCCCAACAGCAATTATGTTGTCGGATACGGGAAATTTACCTGCAAAACTGATTAAAGATTTTCGTAAGAAAAACGATAAGCCAGTTTTAAAAGGTGCATTTGTTGAAGAATCTATATATATAGGTGATGATCAATTGAATTTACTAGCTGATATTAAATCTAAAGACGAACTCATTGGAGAAGTCATCGGATTATTACAATCACCAGCTAAAAATGTAATTTCAGCTCTAACTTCAAGCAAAGGAAAAATTGCTGGATTAGTTAAAACCCTTTCAGAAAAAGAAGCATAAAAAATTAAATAAAAAACAAATTTTAAAAACAAATAAAATGGCAGATATAAAAGCAATGGCAGAAGAGTTAGTTAACTTAACTGTTAAAGAAGTAAATGAATTAGCAGCAGTCTTAAAAGAAGAGCATGGTATTGAGCCTGCAGCAGCAGCAGCAGTAGCAGTAGCAGCACCAGGTGGTGGTGGAGATGCTGGTGGTGGAGAAGAAAAATCAGAATTTGATGTTATTCTTACTGCGGCCGGTGGATCTAAACTTCAGGTAGTTAAAGCTGTAAAAGAACTTACAGGATTAGGACTTAAAGAAGCTAAGGAATTAGTGGATGGAGCTCCTAAAGCTATCAAAGAAGGTGTTGGAAAAGACGAGGCTGATGGCATTAAAAAAGCTTTAGAAGAAGCTGGTGCTGAGGTTGAATTGAAGTAATTCAACTTTTATAGAACTATAGGTCTAAGAATTCTTAGACCTATACCCTTTTTTTAATACATAATAACTAAATTTACAAGACATTGGCTAAATCAAATAAAACTACAGAAAGAATAAACTTTGCATCCAGTAAGCACCGTTTTTCGTATCCAGATTTTTTAGATATTCAAATAAAATCATTTCAAGAATTTTTTCAATTAGAAACCACCTCCGAAAATAGAATTGAGGAAGGGTTATTTAAGGTTTTTTCCGAAAATTTTCCAATTACTGATACTAGGAATCAATTTGTGCTAGAATTTTTAGATTATTTTGTAGATCCACCAAGATATACCATTACAGAATGTATAGACAGAGGTCTTACATATTCCGTTCCTTTAAAGGCGGTAATGAAATTATATTGTACGGATCCAGAACACGAAGATTTTGAAACTATTGTCCAGGAAGTCTATTTAGGGACAATTCCATACATGAGTCCAAAAGGTTCATTTATTATTAACGGTGCAGAAAGAGTTGTAGTTTCTCAGTTACACCGATCTCCTGGTGTCTTTTTCAGTCAAAGTAGACACGCTAATGGAACTAAATTATATTCGGCGAGAGTAATTCCTTTTAAAGGTTCTTGGATAGAATTTGCTACAGATATCAATAGTGTTATGTACGCTTACATTGATAGAAAGAAAAAATTACCTGTTACAACACTTTTCAGAGCTATAGGCTATGAAAGTGATAAAGATATTTTAGAAATATTTGATTTAGCTGATGAGGTAAAAGTCACCAAGGCAAATCTTAAAAAAATTAATGGCAGAAAACTTGCTGCAAGAGTGCTTAAATCTTGGGTAGAAGATTTTGTAGATGAGGATACAGGTGAAGTTGTATCTATTGAGAGAAACGAAGTTTTAATTGATAGAGAAACAATCATTGAAGACGAGCATGTTGCAATGATTGAAGATGCTGGGGTGAAAACTGTTATTCTTCACAAAGAAAATATTAACTCAGCAGATTTTGCAATTATTTACAATACTTTACAAAAGGATACATCCAACTCAGAAAAAGAAGCTGTAGAACATATTTACAGACAACTTAGAAATGCTGAGCCACCAGATGAAGAGACTGCAAGAGGGGTAATTGATAAACTATTTTTCTCTGAACAAAGATATGACCTTGGTGAAGTAGGAAGATATAGAATTAACAAAAAATTAGGTTTAGATATTGAAGAGACACAAAGAGTACTTACAAAGACAGATATAATTTCAATTGTAAAATACTTAATAGAGCTTATTAATTCTAAAACTGATGTTGATGATATTGATCATTTAAGTAACAGAAGAGTAAGAACTGTTGGTGAGCAGTTATATTCTCAGTTTGGTGTAGGTTTAGCTAGAATGGCAAGGACTATTAGAGAAAGAATGAATGTTAGAGATAATGAAGTCTTTACTCCAATTGATTTGATTAATGCAAAAACACTTTCAAGTGTGATAAATTCATTTTTTGGAACCAACCAACTTTCTCAGTTTATGGACCAAACCAATCCCTTGGCAGAAGTTACTCATAAAAGACGACTTTCTGCTCTTGGACCTGGAGGACTTACAAGAGAAAGAGCTGGTTTTGAAGTTAGGGATGTTCACTATACCCACTATGGTAGATTATGTACTATTGAGACACCTGAAGGTCCAAATATTGGTTTAATTTCTTCTCTTTGTGTATACGCAAAAGTAAATAGACTTGGTTTTATTGAAACGCCTTACAGAGAAGTGAAAAAAGGTAAAGTTAATTTAGGATCTGAACCAATTTATCTATCTGCTGAAGAAGAGGATAANAAATATATTGCGCAGGCAAATGCACAAATCACAAAAGATGGTGTTTTTGAAAATGACAATGTTATTTCAAGATTTATGGGAGATTTCCCTTTGCCACCTAAAGAAGAAATTAACTTAATTGATGTTGGTGCAAATCAAATTGCTTCTATTGCAGCTTCCTGTATTCCATTTTTGGAGCACGATGATGCAAACAGAGCATTGATGGGATCTAACATGCAGCGTCAAGCAGTTCCCTTACTTAACCCAACTGCTCCAATTGTCGGAACCGGAATAGAAGAATTAGTTGCTAGAGATTCTAGAGTTTTAATTCACGCTGAAAAAGACGGAGTAGTTTCTTATGTTGATTCGAAAGAAATTCACATAAAATATAAATTATCGAANGATGATATACTGGTAAGTTTTGATACAGANACTACTATATATAATCTTATTAAATTTCAGAAAACAAACCAAGGATCGTCAGTCAACTTAAGACCAATAGTTAAGAAAGGTGATAAAGTTGTAAAAGGTCAGGTTTTAGTTGAAGGTTATGGTACTGATAATGGTGAATTAGCCTTGGGTCAAAACTTGAAAGTAGCTTTTATGCCTTGGAAAGGATATAACTTTGAAGATGCCATTGTTATTTCTGAAAAAGTAGTAAAAGATGATATTTTCACTAGTGTTCATGTAGATGAATATAGCTTGGACGTAAGAGATACCAAAAGAGGTCTTGAAGAGCTTACTGCAGATATTCCAAATGTGAGTGAAGAAGCTACCAAAGACTTAGATGAAAATGGAATTATTAGAGTTGGAGCTGAAGTAAAAGAAGGAGATATTTTAATTGGTAAAATCACTCCAAAAGGAGAGAGCGATCCTACTCCTGAAGAAAAATTACTTAGAGCGATATTTGGTGATAAAGCAGGTGATGTTAAAGATGCTTCTTTAAAAGTTTCTCCATCTGTTACGGGTGTTGTTATTGATAAGAAACTATTTTCAAAGGCTATTAAAGATAGAAAGTCTAAAGCAGCCGATAAGCCTATCATTGAGCAATTAGATGCTGAAGAGGTAATGAAACAAGCTGAACTGAAATCAACTTTAATTGAAAAATTACTTTCAATTCTTGGAGATAACAAATCAGAAGGTGTNATTAANGTTTTCAAAGAACAAGTGATTAAAAAAGGTGTGAAGTTCACAGAAAAAACACTAAAATCAATTGACTTTATTCATATTAATTCTAAAAATTGGACTAAAGACGATCAAGTAAATGATTTAGTTGATACAACTTTACATAATTATAATCTAAAGGCTACAGAGCTTATAGGAGATTACAAACGTAAGAAGTTTCAAATAGTAGTTGGTGACGAATTGCCAAATGGTATTATACAAATGGCTAAAGTTTATCTTGCTAAGAAAAGAAAACTTAAGGTTGGTGATAAAATGGCTGGTAGACACGGTAATAAAGGGATTGTTGCTAGAATAGTTAGAGAAGAAGACATGCCATTCTTAGAAGATGGAACGCCAGTTGATATTGTTTTAAATCCACTTGGTGTACCTTCAAGAATGAACTTGGGACAGATTTATGAAACTGTATTGGCTTGGGCTGGACAGAAATTAGGTCTAAAATTCTCTACTCCTATTTTTGATGGAGCTTCTTTAGATGCGATTGACAATTACTCAGACGAAGCTGGTATTCCTAGAAATGGAAAAACATATTTATATGACGGCGGAACTGGAGAAAGATTTGATCAGCCTGCTACAGTTGGTATTATTTACATGCTTAAATTAAGCCACATGGTTGATGATAAGATGCATGCGAGATCCATAGGTCCATACTCATTGATTACCCAACAACCTCTTGGAGGAAAAGCTCAATTTGGAGGTCAGAGATTTGGTGAAATGGAAGTTTGGGCATTAGAAGCATATGGAGCCTCTAATGTACTACAGGAAATTTTAACGGTTAAGTCCGATGATGTTCAAGGAAGAGCAAAGGCATACGAATGTATTGTAAAAGGTAAGAACTTACCTAAACCTGGAATTCCAGAATCATTCAATGTACTGCTTAATGAACTACAAGGATTAGGATTAAATATAGATTTAGATTAATATTCACAATAGATAAATTAAAAAAATGGCTTTTAGAAAAGACAAAAAATTCAATAGTGATTTTAGTAAAATAACAATCAGCTTAGCTTCCCCAGAATCTATACTAGAAAGATCTCATGGAGAGGTTTTAAAGCCTGAAACCATTAATTATAGAACTTATAAGCCAGAAAGAGACGGTTTATTTTGTGAAAGAATTTTTGGACCAGTTAAAGATTACGAGTGTCATTGTGGAAAATACAAGAGAATTAGATACAAGGGAATTGTTTGCGATAGATGTGGTGTTGAGGTTACTGAAAAAAAGGTAAGAAGAGAAAGAATGGGTCATATTGCACTAGTTGTCCCAGTTGCTCATATTTGGTATTTTAGATCTCTTCCAAATAAAATTGGATACTTGCTAGGTCTTCCGACCAAAAAGTTGGATCAGATTATTTACTACGAAAGATATGTAGTTATCCAAGCTGGTGATGCTAAAAATGCAGAAGGTGAGCCACTCAAGAAATTAGATTTCCTTACAGAAGAAGAATACTTAGATATTTTGGATGTTTTGCCAAAGGAAAACCAGTATTTAGAAGACACGGATCCTAATAAGTTTATTGCAAAAATGGGGGCAGAGGGTCTTCATGATTTATTGGGTAGAGAAGATTTGGATTCTAAATCTTACGAGTTAAGACATCAAGCTAATAACGAAACATCACAGCAAAGAAAAAATGAGGCTCTTAAAAGATTACAGGTAATTGAATCTTTCAGAGATGCTAATAGTAGAATCGAAAACAATCCTCAGTGGATGATTGTAAAGGTTGTTCCAGTTATTCCACCAGATTTAAGACCATTAGTTCCTTTAGATGGTGGAAGGTTTGCAACTTCTGATTTAAATGATTTGTATAGAAGGGTTATAATTAGAAACAATCGTTTAAAAAGATTAATAGAGATAAAGGCACCAGAAGTTATTTTAAGAAATGAAAAAAGAATGCTACAAGAATCTGTAGATTCACTTTTTGACAATTCAAGAAAATCTAGTGCTGTTAAAACAGATAAGAATAGACCTTTAAAATCCCTATCTGATAGTCTTAAGGGAAAGCAAGGTAGGTTTAGACAAAACCTTCTTGGAAAAAGGGTAGATTATTCTGCAAGATCTGTTATTGTTGTTGGCCCGACTTTAAAATTACATGAATGTGGTCTTCCTAAAGGGATGGCTGCTGAGTTATTTAAGCCGTTCATCATTAGAAAAATGATTGAAAGAGGAATTGTAAAGACTGTAAAATCTGCTAAAAAAATAGTGGATAAAAAAGAGCCAGTAGTTTGGGATATTTTAGAAAATGTATTGAAAGGACATCCAGTTCTATTGAACAGAGCTCCTACCTTACACAGGTTGGGGATTCAGGCATTTCAACCTAAATTAATTGAAGGAAAGGCAATTCAGCTTCATCCTTTGGTTTGTACTGCCTTTAATGCAGATTTTGATGGTGATCAAATGGCCGTTCATGTTCCTTTAGGAAATGCAGCTATTTTGGAAGCACAGTTATTAATTTTGGCTTCTCATAATATTTTAAATCCAGCAAATGGAGCTCCAATAACTGTTCCTTCTCAGGATATGGTTTTAGGATTGTATTATATTACCAAAATTAGAACTTCCACAGAAGACCATATTGTCAAAGGGGAGAACATGACTTTTTATTCACCTGAAGAAGTTAAAATTGCTTACAATGAGAAAAAGTTAGATCTACATGCTCCAATTAAGGTTAAGATAAATAACTATAAAAATGGTGAAGATGTTACTGAAATGATTGAAACCACCACTGGTAGAATATTATTTAATGAGTTAGTTCCAAGAGAAGCAGGCTATATCAATGAACTTTTAACTAAAAAGGCACTTAGAGATATTTTAACTAAAATTATCAAAATTGCTGGGGTTCCAAATACTGCTAAATTTCTAGATGACATTAAAGATTTAGGATATCAAATGTCATTTAAAGGAGGCCTATCTTTTATTCTTTCTGATGTTGTTGTACCAAAAGAAAAGGACATTTTAATTGAAAAAGCTAGAAAAGAAGTAGACGAGGTGAAGTTGAACTACAACATGGGTCTTATTACTAACAATGAAAGATATAATCAAATCATTGATATTTGGACACATACCAATTCAAGATTAACACATACTTTAATGGAAAAGTTAAAATCCGATCAACAAGGATTTAACTCTATTTTTATGATGATGGATTCTGGAGCTAGGGGTTCAAAAGAACAGATTCGTCAGTTATCTGGTATGAGAGGGTTGATGGCCAAACCTCAAAAATCTGGTGCTACAGGTGGACAAGACATTATTGAAAACCCTATTTTATCTAACTTTAAAGAAGGGTTGTCCATTTTAGAATATTTTATTTCTACTCACGGTGCAAGAAAAGGACTTGCAGATACTGCTCTTAAAACTGCAGATGCTGGTTATTTAACTAGAAGATTGGTAGACGTTGCTCAAGATGTGGTTATCAACCATCCTGATTGTGGTACTCTTAGAGGACTTACAGTAGGGGCACTCAAAAAGAGTGATGAAATAGTAGTGAACCTATACGATAGAATTTTAGGTAGAGTTGCTTTATTTGATATTGAAGATCCGGTTTCAGGAGAAATTATTGTTCCAGAAGGAGAGGAAATTAATGAAGATTCAGCAGTTGCTATTGATGAGGCAGGCATAGATGAAGTACAAATAAGATCTGTATTAACTTGTGAGTTAACTAGAGGAGTTTGTGTAAAATGTTACGGAAGAAATTTAGCTACTGGCAAGATGGTTCAAAAGGGAGAAGCTGTAGGAGTTATTGCAGCTCAATCTATTGGAGAACCAGGAACACAACTTACTCTTAGAACTTTCCACGTTGGAGGAACTGCATCAAACATTGCTGATCAAGCTGAGATTTCTGCCAAAACAGATGGTGTTATTGAAATGGAAGAATTAAGAACCATTGAAAGAACTACAAGTGAAGGTGAAACTGAAATAATAGTTATTGGAAGAGCTGGAGAATTAAAGATTACTGATAAATCTAAAAATGTCTCAATGACTGCCAATATCCCTTATGGTTCTAAATTATTTGTATCCCATAAAGACAAGCTTAAGAAAGGCGATGTTATTTGTAAGTGGGATCCATATAACGCAGTAATTATCTCTGAATTTGAAGGTATTTTAAAATTCAATAATTTAATTGAAGGAGTTACCTATAGAGAAGAAGTAGATGAGCAAACTGGATTTACAGAAATTGTAATTAAAGAAAATAGAGATAAAAAGATGATTCCAACTATTTCTGTTGAGGATAAAACAGGGAATGAGCTCAAATCTTATAACCTTCCAGTAGACGCTCATATTATAGTCAAAGATGGTGATAAAATTACATCTGGTGATGTGATGGTTAAGATACCAAGAATGTCAGGGAAATCAGGTGATATTACTGGTGGTCTTCCAAGAGTAACTGAAATGTTTGAAGCAAGAAACCCTTCTAATCCTGCTGTTGTTTCTGAAATTGATGGCGTTGCATCATATGGAAAAATCAAGCGTGGTAATAGAGAGGTTATTATTGAAGCTAGAACTGGAGAGATTAAAAAATACTTAATTCCATTGTCTAGACATATTTTAGTTCAGGAAAATGATTTTGTGAAGGCAGGTCAAACTCTTTCTGATGGAGCTATTACACCAAAAGATATTCTTTCAATTAAAGGTCCTACTGCTGTTCAGGAATATATTGTTAATGAAATTCAAGAAGTCTATAGATTACAAGGTGTAAAAATTAATGACAAGCACTTTGAAGTTATTGTAAGACAAATGATGAGAAAGGTTCAGATTAACGAAGCTGGTGACACTAAATTCCTTGAAAACAATGCAGT
>JGI20160J14292_10001622_pt1 | contig 18778 bp, 16 predicted proteins | sample COG_10_FD_14292 | JGI IMG/M metagenome (IMG submission 14292) | reverse complement strand
GCCACCATGACGGCTAAGGCAAGGTAAGATCCAACAAAAGCGCGCTGTGGAATCCAGTTTTGAGCGTACTCAACAACATTTGGACCGACAAAAGCGCCGGCAACACCGGATAATAAAATGGCCGATATAGCCTTTGGTGCCAATTCTTTGGGCACACTTTCTGCTGCCGCAAAGCGGTAATGTTGCACGAAAGCGTAGCTCATTCCCAAAGTCAAACAAGACAGGCCATAGAGCCAAAAATGACTGTGCCATAATGCGAAAGCACCAACTAAGGCAGACCCTGAAGCCACGATTGATGCACCAATAAAACCAAACCTGCGGCCTTTTTTACTCATTACTATGGCGGCAGGAACGGTGCCCAGTGCAGTACCTACCACCATAGCTGCAACAGGCATGGTGGCCCATGATAGAGACGGCGCTAATTGGGCACCAATAATACCCCCTAAAAAAAATGTAACAGAGGCGCCGGCAAAAGAAAAAATGTGGGCGATAGACAATAACCACACATTTCTACTGAGTGTTGGAAAAGACATAAAGCGAACCTAATATTTTTGCTACAAATAACCGGGTTTGATGGCGTAATTACTGGCGTTATTAACGCGTAGCTAAAGGGTAATTAAACAGCAACCAAGCAGTGATTGTATAGCCACTCACCCGAATTACCTAATGACTAAACCTGTGCCAATCTTTAGTGACTCTACGCTTGCTAGGGCTGTGCTGCCGTGTTAGTTTTAAACACCTGTATTAAACATAGACCATTAGCCTTAACTTACCATGGCCCACGCTACCACTGACCGGATTCTTGATGCTGCCGAAGTTGAATTTGCAGCCCATGGGTTTGTAGAGACGTCTGTGAGGACAATTACGACCAAGGCCAAGGTGAATCTCGCCGCGGTAAACTATCACTTTGGTTCCAAAAAAGGTCTAATCCAAGCAGTGACAGATCGGTTTTTAGGGCCGCTTTCACAGCACTTACAGATGCAGTTAAATACCTATGAAAGAAGTGCCCATCGGAGCCAGAATAATGAGCACGAACTGCGCATTCTGTTTAATATATTGGCGCAATCTTGCCAATATGTAGCCCAACATAATCACCATAGCCTAGCGGTCTTTGCGCGCCTAATAAACACCGCTTATAGTCAATCTCAAGGGCACCTTCGTAAACATCTTACGAAGCAATACGGTGCTTCATTTTTGTACTTCATGAAAATTTTACGTCAATTTATGCCAGTTATGACGAACGAGCAGTTCTTTTGGCGCTTCCATTATTTGTTAGGAATGTTAGTTTTTTCTCTTTCCAGCAGTGAAGCGCTATTAGCGATTTGTGAAGGAGAATATGCAAGCCACCGAAGTTTAGATCAAATTATGGCTGACCTAGTGCCTGTCATGGCAAGTGCAGCCCAAGCACCAATTTTAGGAGAGAGTTAATGGACATGATGGATCAGTATTTACTCAGTTTAGGTTTAGATTCTTCACCATCAATCTTGCTGAGTAAAATATTTTTACTGGTATTCGCGGTGCTTCTATTTAACTTTTTGGTGCGTAAGCTATTTTCACAGTTTGCAGTAAAACTCCAAAAAACAGAAAACGAATGGGATGACGCATTATTAGATGTTGCTCGTAAGCCCCTAGCTTGGGGCGTTTGGGTAATCGGTATGGCATGGGTGGTGGGTATTGTTAGCCACGCCTTTGATGCAGATACGCTTAATTTCGTCGCGACCTTGCGTGATACTTTGTTAATTATGTTGGTCTCTTGGTTTGCAGTGCGTTTGGTCAACGTGGTGGTCGCCATGTTAGCCCGCCCTGGGAAAAATAGAGATGCCTGGGACAAAACTACAGTAGAGGCCATGGGAAAGTTGGTGAAAGCGTCAGTCATTATTACGGCCATCTTAGCCTTGATGCAACACTTTGGTTTTTCTATTTCAGGCGTTTTGGCCTTTGGTGGAGTGGGTGGTATCGCCATTGGCTTTGCAGCTAAGGACCTTCTGTCTAATTTTTTTGGTGGTTTAATGATTTATATGGATCGCCAGTTTTCAGTGGGTGACTGGATCCGTTCCCCTGACAAAGAAATTGAAGGCACGGTAGAGTATATTGGGTGGCGGATTACCCGTATTCGAACCTTTGACATGCGTCCCCTGTATGTTCCTAACGCAACTTTTGCTAATATTTCAGTAGAAAATCCCTCGCGAATGACGAATCGCCGATTTTATGAGACCTTTGGCCTGCGCTATCAGGATCAATCCAAAGTTCAGGACATTACGGTGGCAGTGAAAGCAATGTTACTCGCCCATGCCGCCATTGATACCCATCAAACCCTTATGGTTAATGTGAATACTTATAACTCTCACAGTGTGGATTTTTTTGTATACAGTTTTACCAAGACTACCCAGTGGGCTGAATTCCATGAAATTAAACAAGAACTACTTGGATTAATTGGAGACATTGTTGTGCAAAATGGAGCGGAGTTTGCATTCCCCACACAAACTATCCAACTGTTGCCGCAACAGGAAGCAGGTGCCAACGGCGTATGAGTAAACGGCACTATATTTTTGGCTACGGTAGTCTAATTAATAGCACCAGTCGACGTTTGACTGGCATTGCGGGTGACTCTTTAGCGGTTCGAGTTCAAGGGCTCGAGCGCACTTGGGTTGGGTGGAAAGATATGGGTATGAGGGCTGTTGCTGCACGACCTATGCTGGGGGCTTGTTGCAATGGTGTGTTATTTGAAGTGCCTGAAACTGAATTAGAAAAGTTTGATGCAAGAGAGCATCACTATGTCAGAGTTCAACTAGATCTAGCGCAAGTTGATTACCTAGAGGGTGCGCAAGCATTGACTGTCAATGCTCAGGTATGGGTGTATTTATATAACCACCAAGAGCAAGGCTTAGTCAGTGCGCCTATCGTCCAATCCTACCTTGATGTCATTCTTTTGGGATGTCAGGAAATTAGCCCTCAGTTTACATTGGAATTTATCCAACATACGCTTAATTGGGAATACTGGCACAATGATCGTCATCGGCCCATTTATCCTCGACCTCAGTCTCATACCGAAGCTGAACAGCTAGACCAGCTAATGGCCAAGCAACTGCCTCAAGCCTTCACTCTNAGACGTTTAGCACCGTAAGATCCACCAATGTGGGCGTGTCCTCAGGAGTTGCCTCTAAAACAATCTCTGCTTCTAGTATNGGCTCTGCTGGCTCATAAGGAATAATTTTAACCAAAAGTACGAGNTTAGGNTGATCTAAATAATGNAGTTCTTTGCTGCGCATCTTGCGCCTTTGNATCAGACTGTAACGCCTTTCTACTGTGGGTACCCAGCTTTGCCATGTCNTTAAAGATCTGGNTTGCNCAGGCAGATCACTTTTATCGACTATACTTGGGAATTGGTTTAAATGTAATTGACTATGAACGTGTAAAAAACGTCCTTTACTGAATCCTAAACTCCCTTCAAGGTGATGGTGCCCGGCCCAAGTACTGCCTGCCTTAATGTCGATCCAGTTAATGGCTTTATTACCTTGGAGGATTTGGCGCCAGCTTTGGTGCATCAAAACTTGATAGCTTTTATTATTATGGAGTGTTTGAACTTCATTGTTGAGCATGCGTTGCTCTGATGGAAGGGCTATAAATTCAACATTCTCTAGTTCGNTAAAGTCGCTTGTGTNTGGGTCAAAGGGAAGCAGAATTCGGCCCTGTGGCCAGGCTATGGAGTCTGGCCGAAATGCAAAGCTTTCCAAAGTTTCAATGTTAGCACCTCGTTTAGCGATAATGACTTCTATTTGATACCAAGTTTCATCTTTCTCTTCTGCAGTCCAAGCCAATGTTGACTGGAGCGTTAAGAAAACGCTCAGCAANATCCAGGTGAGTTGCGAATGTGAAAAGNGTTTAGCTNGCATNTTTAGCTCAATTGTTTAATTAGGTCTTCCATCCGTTGGAAGCGTGTTTCTGTTTTTTCCATGGGTAAAGTAAAACGTAAAACGGTGCCACCTTCAAGTCTAAAGTTCTTGGGCTGCATTTGTACGAGTTTGACTAACACCATGGGATCTATCTGCGTAGTCTTGGCAAACTCCATGCGCCCGCTGCTTGATGATGCTTCAATTCGTTTTACACCCATGGCTTGAGCTTTTAACTTTAAGCGATTTTGACGGAAAAGATTTTTTATTTGATCGGGTAGTAGGCCAAAACGGTCAATCATTTCCACTTGCAGCTCTTTCAGTGCACCATCATGTTCAGCATTGGCAATACGCTGATACATGACGAGGCGATTATGCACGTCGGGTAAGTATGTCTCAGGAATAAGGGCGGGCAAATGCAAATTAACTTCAGTGCCTCGAGATAAGGGTTGGTCTAAATTTGGAGTTTCCCCTTTTTTCATAGCTTCAACGGTTTGGTTAAGCATCTCCATGTATAAGCTAAAGCCAATACCCTGCATCTGGCCACTTTGCTCTTCACCTAAAAGTTCACCGGCGCCACGAATTTCTAAATCATGACTTGCTAGAGTAAAGCCTGCACCAAGGTCAGCAGTGGCTTCAATGGCTTCGAGACGTTTGGTGGCGTCTTTACTGAGTTGTTTTGGATGGGGTGTCATCAAATAAGCATAAGCTTGATGATGAGATCGACCCACACGACCCCGTAATTGATGTAATTGTGCTAAACCAAATTTATCTGCACGTTCGATAATAATCGTGTTAGCAGTGGGAATGTCAATGCCAGTTTCAATGATGGTTGAGCACACAAGAACGTTAGTGCGTTTATGGTAAAAATCACCCATGACCTCTTCTAGCTTGCGTTCACGCATTTGCCCATGAGCTACACTGACCCGCGCTTCAGGCAAAAGCTGGCGCAATTTTTCAGCACTATGCTCAATCGTTTTAACTTCGTTGTGCAAGTAATAAACCTGTCCACCTCGCAGAAGTTCCCGCAATATCGCTTCTTTGATGAGTTTTTTGTCATCTTGACGAACAAACGTCTTAATAGAAATTCGCCTAGCAGGGGGTGTGGCGATGATAGATAAGTCGCGCATGCCTGCCATGGACATATTTAATGTTCTGGGAATAGGCGTGGCTGTGAGGGTTAAAATATCGACTTCTGAACGTAGCTTTTTAAAGGACTCTTTTTGCTGCACGCCAAACCGATGTTCTTCATCAATAATAAGCAAGCCTAGGCGTTTAAAGTTGAGTTTACCTTGCAGGATTTTGTGGGTACCCACCAAAATGTCTAATTGGCCATTCTCAGCCTCGATCATGGTTTTATTTTGTTCAGCAGTCGTTTGGAAACGTGACATCACTGCGACATTGACAGGCCAATTGGCAAAACGATCTCGGAGGGTTTCGAAGTGCTGCTGAGCTAGTAAGGTTGTGGGCACTAAAAGCGCCACTTGTTTGCCACCATTGATGGCCATAAATGCAGCTCGCATGGCCACTTCGGTTTTACCAAAACCAACATCGCCACAAACCAATCGGTCCATAGGTTGATCAGCCATCATGTCACTGAGCACAGATTTAATGGTTTGTTCTTGGTCTGGTGTTTCCTCATAAGGGAAGGCGTCACAAAATGCTTGGTAACTCTCATCTGGTTTTGGAAATGCATATCCATCCCGAGCTTCACGCAGTGCATAAATATGCAGCAATTCAGCTGCTGTATCTTTAATTTTTTCTGCAGCTTTGCGTTTAGCTTTGGTCCACTGCTCGCCACCTAATTTATGTAGAGGCGCATTTTCACCACCTGAATAACGTGACAATAGTTCAATGCCAGAAACGGGAACATAAAGCGTGGCCTCATTGGCATAAAGTAATACTAAAAACTCCGCATCTTGGCCATCTATGGTCAGGCTCTGTAAGCCATTATATCGACCAACACCATGGTCTTGATGCACCACAGCATTGCCAATGTTCAGTTCAGCTAGATCGTGAATGGCTGTATTGGGGTTTTCTGTGGCCTTATCTCGGCGTCGGCGTTGAAGTACTTTTTGCCCAAACAGTTGTGCTTCACAGACCACCAAAAGCCGATGTTCAGGTAAGTTCAAGCCTTGTTCTAAAGGCGCAACACAGATTGCAAACTGAGGTCTTTTAGTTAGAAAATCGAGCCAATCTTCGGCGTCTTCTGGGGCCTCAGGTAGGGTCTTAAATAAGTCCAACAGTGCTTCTTTTCGGCCTGCTGATTCAGCGCAGATCAAAACGCTTTGTTGTTGAGTTTGCAAAAGAGTGGCTAACGCTAGCAAGGGTTTAGACAATTGATTGTTAATCGCCACTAAAGGCGACTGAGCCCCTCCTAAATTATAGCTGCCTTTATTTTGGTCTGGAGCAGTTAAAGCGCCTTCTTGAAGATCAATGATAGGGAATTGATTAAGCCCAGAAAACATTTCATCAGTGAACAAAAATAGTTGTTTAGGTGCTAATAGGGGGCGCTCAATGTCATGGCTATAATCATCATATCGGGCTTCAATGTCTTGCCAAAAATGGATGGCTTGAGCTTCTATATCACCTTGCTTTACCACTAAGGTGGATGCAGGTAAATAATCCATCAGAGTCGACATAGAGTTAAAAAATAGAGGGATGTAATATTCAATCCCGGCTGGGGCATAACCTTGGCTTACATCTTGATAAACGGGGCAGGCTTTTGGGTCTAGATCAAACTGGCTGGTAAAGCTTTGCCTAAAATGGCTAATGGCGGCTTTTGTTAATGGGAACTCGCGTGCGGGTAATAAATTAAATTCGTTTATAACGGCTGTCGTGCGCTGACTATCAGCATCAAAATATCGTAAACTTTCAATTTCATCGTCAAATAACTCGATGCGCAATGGCGCATGACTGCCCATTGGGTAGAGGTCAATTAAGCCGCCCCTTAAGGCATATTCACCTGCTTGTGATACGGTCTCTGTCAGCAAGTAACCGGCTTGATCTAAGCGCTGGCGAAATTGTGTTTGAGGTAGCTCTTGCCCGGTGGATAAGGTAAAGCTATTACCCGCTAGGTAGTTCATTGGGGGAAGACGGTGCAAAAGAGTAGCCACGGGAACAATGACTACTCCTTGGCTTAAATGGTTGATTTGATTAAGGGTACTGATGCGCTCAGACACAATGTCGGGGTGGGCTGAAAAGCTATCATAGGGAAGTATTTCCCAATCCGGTAGCATCAAACAGTCGAGCCCTGTGCCAGTCAGGAAAAAGGTGAGTTCAGCGCAGAGTTTGAGTGCGGCATCAGTATCTTTGACTAATGTGAGAATGGGTCCTTGATGAGATTGGGCCGCTTCAGCAACGGCTAAAGCAGAAGTCGCGCCATGGGTTTGGCCCCAATTGGACTTATGACCGATCTTAGAGGGTATATAGGTAGGTTTTAATAACACGGAAAGTCCTAAAGCGTGGGCCTTATTGGCAAAAAATACCCCGCTATTGTAATGACTTATGTTTTAAGTTGCATTAAAAGCCTGCAAAAGTCAGTGTGGATTAATAAAATAAAAACTTGCTGCAATTGAGTCTAATATAAATGCCATTTTTGGCTTCTTGGTATTAGCGTAAATAATGTTAAATATAAGTCTGCAGCGTTTGCCAAATATGGTTATTTCTAAGATAATATGCGCTCCCAACAATGGGAAATTAAAGGTTAGCCGCCTGAACCAAATCTAAGCCGCTTTTGACCGGCATAAAAAGGGACTCATTGTGAGCCAAGAACAAGTGTTTTCAGACTGGAAAGAACGTGAAGCATTAGCCGAAGCCATGATCCCCTTGATTGGCAAAGTGTATCGAGAGAATAACGTTGAAGTGTCGGTATTTGGCCGCTCTGTTGTCAATCGCTCTGTCATTAGTATTTTAAAATCTCATCGTGCTGCGCGCATGTTAGAACACACTAAGCTATCTGTGCACGAGACTTTTCCGGTGGTTGAGGTGTTGCAAGCCTTACCTTTATCGAACGTGCATGTGGACATCGGTAAGTTGGCCATTGGTTTCCGAGATCATGGCAAGGGTCAAAGTTTGCAACGTTATGTGACTGATGCTTTAAAAGGAGCGGTGAACAAAGATAGCGCTAAAACCCAAGCCGATGTGGTGCTGTATGGTTTTGGACGCATAGGCCGCTTGCTAGCTCGTTTATTGATTGATAAAACGGGTGGTGGCCAGAGCTTGAGATTGCGAGCTATTGTGGTGCGTAAGGGTGGTGACAACGATCTTACTAAACGGGCGAGTCTGTTGCGGCGCGATTCAGTGCATGGAACTTTCCAGGGCACGATTACTGTGGATGAAGAACACAATGCTCTGATTGCTAATGGTAATGTGATTAAGGTGATCTATGCGAGTTCACCCGATGCCATCGATTATACTGACTATGGTATCAGTAACGCTGTCGTGATTGATAATACAGGCAAATGGCGTGATGAAGATGGGCTGTCTTTGCACCTGCGAGCCAATGGCGTGTCTAAGGTCATGTTAACGGCTCCTGGTAAGGGCATTAAAAATGTGGTGATGGGGGTTAACCAAAACGACATCGACGACACAGATACGATATTGTCAGCGGCTTCTTGCACAACAAATGCCATTACGCCCATTTTGAAAGCTTTAAATGATAAATATGGGGTGGCTAATGGGCATGTTGAGACAGTGCATGCTTATACAAATGACCAAAACCTGATTGACAACTACCACAAAGGTGATCGTCGCGGACGTGCGGCGGGGTTAAATATGGTGATTACAGAGACGGGTGCAGCCAAAGCGGTGGCTAAAGCCCTCCCCGAATTAGAAGGTAAACTGACAGGTAACGCTATTCGAGTTCCGACCCCCAATGTTTCTATGGCCATTCTCAATCTAAATCTAGAAGCTGAAGTTGAACGCGAAGAGTTAAATGATTATTTGCGTCATATGGCGCTGCACTCTGATTTACAAAAACAAATCGATTACACCGATTCTCCTGAAGCTGTTTCAAGTGACTTTGTGGGTTCTCGAGCTGCGGGTGTGGTTGATGGTTTAGCAACGGTGGCCACGGGTAAGAAAAATTGTGTTGTTTACGTTTGGTATGATAATGAATTTGGCTATTCTTGTCAGGTGATTCGTATGTTGCAGCATGTTACCAGCACCGCCTTACCTGCATTTCCTATCGAAGATTAGACAGCCTCTTTAAGCGGTTGCGCCTTAAAATGACGATTTAAGCTATGTCATTGAAAGTCAAGTGACTAAGGTCATAAAAAAGGCTGCCTGAGGGTGGCCTTTTTTGTCAGAACGCTGGAAAAATTTTGCGAATTTTCGTATAATAAAGCCGATTTTTTTAAGGGCTTTAGTTGTGTGTGGTATTTTCCGCGCGATAATCCCTAAAGCTAACCAACAACTCTCAATTGGGTACGACTTATGATCAAGATCAGACGCGGTCTGGATCTGCCATTATCTGGCGCTCCACAGCAAAGCATCGACGATGCAGCAGCGGTGAGCCAAGTGGCTGTGATCGGTACTGACTATGTGGGCATGAAGCCAACTATGCTAGTCAGAGTAGGTGATCGAGTGAAACTCGGACAGGTGCTTTTTTCTGATAAGAAAACAGTGGGTGTAAATTTTACGGCACCTGCTGCTGGCGTAGTCAGTGCAATTAACCGTGGCGCCCAGCGCGTGCTCCAATCCGTAGTAATCGACGTTGATGGTGATGGCGCCATCGAGTTTGCCACTTGTGCTGCGGATGATTTGGCTCACTTGTCAGGTGAACAAGTTGCTGCTAATTTGCAGGCTTCCGGTTTATGGTCTGCTCTGCGCACGCGACCATTTAGTAAAGTACCTGCTATAGACAGCAAACCTCGCTCTATTTTGTTACCGCCATTGACACGCATCCGTTAGCTGCAGACCCAGCGCCTATTTTAGCTGCTGAGCAAGAGGCCTTTGCGCAAGGCTTGCAATTATTGACTAAGCTCACAGATGGCCCAGTTTTCGTCTGTGCAGCTGCACAAACGCAAGTGCCAGAAGTTGATGGTATTCAAGTTGAACGATTTGGAGGAGTTCATCCTGCGGGCTTAGCCTCAACACACATTCATATGTTGGATCCTGTGAATGCTAGCAAGACCGTATGGGTGGTGGGTTACCAAGATGTCATTGCCTTCGCAAAACTTTTTGCCACAGGCACATTGCCTACAGAGCGCATTGTCGCTGTGGCTGGTCCCATGGTAACCAAGCCACGCTTAGTTCGCACGCGCCTAGGTGCCTCGACCAATGATCTTTTAGCCGGTGAAACTAAGCAGGGCGAGTTCGACAACCGAATTATTTCGGGTTCTGTATTGGGTGGTTTTACAGCCTCTGGTCCGATGGCGTTTTTAGGCCGTTATAACAATCAAATTACAGTGCTTGAAGAAGGTAAAAAACGGGAATTTATGGGTTGGATGAGCACGGGCCGCAAAAAACACTCGATGTTGAATATTTTTCTGTCTTCGTTCGATCGGGCAAAAAAAGTGGCACTTAACACCTCTACTAATGGTTCGCAACGGTCAATGGTTCCCGTCGGTACATTTGAACGCCTTATGCCCTTAGATATTTTGCCAACCCAGCTTCTGAGAAGTTTAGTAGTGGGTGATATCGTCAATGCACAAGAGCTTGGTTGCCTAGAACTTGAAGAAGCTGATCTGGCCTTGATGACCTATACCTGCGCTGGCAAATATGAGTATGGCGCTATTTTGCGTGATGTTCTAACTCGTATTGAGAAGGAGTGCTGATCATGAGTTTACGTAGCATGTTAGATTCCGTGGAGCCCCACTTCCATAAAGGTGGTAAGTATGAAAAGTTTTATGCCTTGTATGAGGCTGCGGACACCATTTTTTACACCCCAGGCTACGTCACTAAGGCTGGCGCCCATGTGCGTGATGGTATCGATCTTAAGCGAATGATGATTACCGTGTGGTTATGTACCTTCCCCGCTATATTTTTTGGTATGTACAATTTGGGCTATCAAGCTAACACAGCCATGGAAGCAATGGGCATGGTCCAAGCTGAAGGTTGGCGTGGTAGTTTAGTGGCGACTATTGCTGGCTTTGATGCAGCAAGTGTATGGGACAATATGATGCTGGGAGCCTCGTATTGGCTACCCGTGTATATGGTGGTGTTTTTAGTTGGTGGTTTCTGGGAAGTCTTGTTTGCATCCGTGCGAGGCCATGAAATTAATGAAGGCTTCTTTGTCACTTCTATATTATTTGCTCTCATTCTTCCACCAGACATCCCCCTATGGCAAGCGGCCTTAGGCATTACCTTTGGTGTGGTTGTGGGTAAGGAAGTATTTGGCGGCACGGGTATGAACTTTCTGAATCCAGCCCTTACAGGGCGTGCATTCTTGTACTTTGCCTATCCAGCCCAAATGTCGGGTGATGCTGTATGGACTGCCGTGGACGGTTTTTCTGGTGCCACTGCACTGGGTCTAGCTAACGCGGGTGGTGTTGCTGCTATGGCTGATGCAGGCATTACCTGGGCAGATGCGTTTATTGGCAATATTCAAGGGTCTGTGGGTGAAGTATCTACCTTAGCCATTTTTGCAGGCGGTGCAGTGCTACTGTGGACCCGTATCGCGGCTTGGCGCATTGTGGCTGGTGTCATGGTCGGCATGATTGCCATGAGCTTTTTACTCAATTTAATAGGTTCTGATACTAACCCACTATTTGCTTTGCCATTTTATTGGCACCTAGTATTGGGTGGTTTCGCCTTTGGTATGATTTTTATGGCCACAGACCCAGTGTCCTCTTCTATGACACACACGGGCAAGTGGTATTTTGGAATTTTGATTGGCATCATGGTGGTACTGATTCGTGTACTTAACCCAGCCTTTCCTGAAGGTATGATGTTGGCCATTTTATTTGCCAATTTGTTTGCCCCTTTGATTGACTACTATGTCACCGAAGCAAATATTAAGCGGAGGGTTGCACGTCATGTCTAATTTAAAAGATTCGGTCTCACGGACTGTTTTGGTGGCCTTAGTGCTGTGTGTGGTTTGTTCTGTCATTGTTTCTGCGGCTGCGGTTATGTTGCGGGATAAGCAGCAAGCTAACGCAATTAATGAAAAGAAAATGAACATATTGGCTGCAGCTGGTATTGAAGTCATTGATGGTAATTTAGATGCCGCATTTGCCACCATTACACCTAAGTTAGTCGATATGCGCACGGGTCTATTTAGCTCAGCCGAAGATGTCGCAACATACGACATGCGCAAAGCGGCTAAAGATCCTTCTAGAGCGCGCGCTTTAACGGGAGAGCAAGATATTGCCAGCATCCGCAAGCAGTCTTTGTATAGCACGGTATACTTAGTTGAGGGCGACCAAGGCATTGAACGCATTATTTTGCCAATTCATGGCTATGGATTATGGTCTACTTTGTATGGCTTTATTGCCTTGGAAAGTGATTTAAACACGGTTTCTGGCTTAGGTTTTTATGAACATGCTGAAACGCCAGGGCTAGGCGGCGAAGTAGACAACGCGAAATGGAAGGCGCTTTGGCCGGGTAAGAAAGTCTATGCAGATGGATCTTATGAGCCAGTCATTGGTTTAATTAAGGGTAAGGCCCCCGCAGGCGATATGCATAAAGTGGATGGCTTAGCAGGAGCTACATTAACGAGTAATGGTGTGACCAACCTTGTCAAATTCTGGTTGGGTAAGAATGGCTTTTCGCCTTTCTTGGCCAAACTTAAAGTAGGAGAGGCATAACCATGTCTAACACACGAGAAATTTTGTTAGGGCCTATTTTTACGAATAACCCGATAGCGTTACAAATTTTGGGTGTCTGTTCTGCCCTTGCTGTCACCAGTAGTTTGAACGTCACCATTGTTATGTGTATTGCACTCACAGTGGTGACTGCATTTTCAAACTTCTTTATTGCTTTAATCCGCAACCATGTGCCTGGCAGCATTCGAATCATTGTACAAATGATCATCATTGCTTCTTTAGTGATTGTGGTCGATCAGGTGCTTAAGGCATATGCTTATGAAGTGAGCAAGCAGTTGTCAGTATTTGTGGGCTTGATCATTACCAACTGCATAGTCATGGGACGTGCAGAAGCATTCGCGATGCAAAACCCACCCATCCCGTCTTTCTTTGACGGTATTGGTAACGGTCTAGGCTACTCGATAGTGTTGTTATTTGTGGCGACAGTGCGTGAGTTGACAGGCTCCGGTAGCTTGTTTGGTTTTGAAATCCTACCCTTGGTTACTAATGGTGGTTGGTATTACTCCAACGGTCTTATGTTGCTGCCCCCAAGTGCTTTCTTTGTCATTGGTGGCTTCATTTGGTTACTTCGCAATGCGAAAGTGGATCAAGTTGAGGCCGCTGAATATAAACTTGCCTCGCACACTAAATAGGATCTGAAACAATGATTGAAGATTATTTAAGCCTATTCGTCAAAGCCGTGTTTGTAGAAAACATGGCTTTGGCATTCTTCTTGGGCATGTGTACTTTTTTGGCTATTTCCAAGAAGGTTAAAACTGCCATTGGCCTTGGTGTTGCCGTAATTGCAGTGCTCACTATTACGGTACCAGGTGAACAACTTAATTTATACTTACTTTCTTGCAGATGGTGCTCTTGCTTGGGCAGGTCTGCCTAACGTTAACCTAAGCTTCTTAGGCCTGATCTCCTACATTGGAGTGATTGCAGCCATTGTGCAAATCATGGAAATGTTGCTTGATAAGTATATGCCAGCTCTTTATAACGCCTTGGGTGTATTTTTGCCCCTGATCACCGTAAATTGTGCGATTATGGGAGCGGCCTTGTTTATGGTCGAACGAGATTATAACTTTGGTGAATCGGTGGTTTATGGTTTTGGAGCGGGTGTAGGCTGGGCGTTAGCTATTGCCTCCCTTGCTGGCATTCGTGAAAAACTTAAGTACTCAGACGTCCCTGCTGGCCTCCGTGGCCTAGGAATTACCTTTGTGACCGTAGGGTTAATGTCACTTGGTTTTATGTCTTTTTCTGGTATCCAATTGTAACGCGCACTATACAAGGTATTAACGTATGAATAACGAAATCACCCTCGGTGTTTTAATGTTTACTGCAGTAGTTCTTTCTTTGGTAGCGATCATTCTGGTTGCTCGGGCCCAATTAGTGAGTTCAGGTGCGGTGACTATTAGTATTAACGATGATCCAGAAAAATCTATTACCGTAGCGGCTGGCGATAAGTTACTACAAACCCTTTCTGCCCAAGGCATCTTTTTAGCTTCGGCTTGCGGTGGTGGTGGCACTTGTGCCCAATGTCGTTGCATCATCAAAGATGGTGGTGGGTCTATGTTGGCAACTGAAGAAAGTCACTTCACCATGCGTGAAGCCAAAGAGGGCTGGCGCTTATCATGTCAAGTTGCGGTCAAGCAAGACATGGTGATTGAAGTTGAAGAAGATGTTTTTGGGGTCAAGCAATGGGAATGCACGGTTGAGTCAAATCCTAACGTTGCTACGTTTATAAAAGAACTTACTTTACGCTTGCCTGAAGGCGAAAGTGTAGACTTTCGTGCAGGTGGATATGTTCAGTTAGAATGCCCAGCGCATGTGATTGACTACAAGACCTTCGATATTGAAGAAGAATATCGGGGAGATTGGGATAAGTTTAACGTTTGGCAACATCAGTCTGTGGTTGATGAAACGATCATTCGTGCCTATTCTATGGCTAATTATCCAGAAGAGCAGGGTGTGGTTAAATTTAATATTCGGATTGCGTCGCCACCTCCAGGGAGCAGCGGTATCCCAGCCGGTAAGATGTCCTCTTATGTGTTCAACTTAAAGCCAGGGGATAAGATGAAAGTCTATGGCCCATTTGGTGAGTTCTTTGCTAAAGATACTGAAGCTGAAATGGTCTTCATCGGCGGTGGGGCGGGTATGGCACCCATGCGCTCACTCATTTTTGATCAGCTAAAACGTTTAAATTCCACACGCAAAACATCCTTCTGGTATGGTGCACGGAGCATGCGTGAGGCTTTTTATGGTGAAGAATACGATGCTCTTGCGGCAGACAATGAAAACTTCGATTGGCATTTGGCGTTGTCAGATCCGCAACCCGAAGATAACTGGGATGGCCTTACTGGATTTATCCATAACGTATTGTTTGAAAATTACCTGAAAGACCATGAAGCACCTGAAGATTGTGAGTTCTACATGTGTGGGCCGCCGATGATGAACGCCGCAGTAGTACAAATGCTTAAAGACCTCGGTGTTGAGGACGAAAACATCATGCTCGATGATTTTGGCGGATAACTTAAAACTCTCAAAAAAGTGTGGCCTGGCAACAGGGTGGGTATTATTACTCATCGTTTTGCTGGGCTGTTCTGCGTCTAACGAACCGAAAATTGAAGCCCTTACGGGTNTNTCTATGGGCACCAGTTATACGGTNAAATGGGTCAATAAGGACGGTGAAGATAGGNCTGAGGTGTCNCAGGGTGTTGCCACTGAGCTGCGCCGAATTGAAGACAGTATGTCGACTTACATGGATGCCTCNGACCTCAGTGGTTTTAATGGTGCCAAAGTCAATCTGTGGCATGCAATACCAGCAGAAATGGCGGCCCTTGTAGCCCAGTCCCTATCCCTTAGTGAAAAAACCAATGGGGCTTTTGATATCACCATAGGTCCTTTAGTTGATTTATGGGGTTTTGGCCCTCAGCCTATACCTGTAAAAATTCCTAGCCAAGATGCGCTTGATGCACTGCGGCCTGTGGTGGGTTATCAGCTTTTGCAGGTGCGACAGCAGCCACCTGCTATGCGCAAACTTGCGCTCAGCACAATCGACCTTTCCGCCATTGCCAAAGGCTATGGGGTTGATGCAGTCGCTTTATGGTTAGAGGCACATGGCATTGATAATTATTTAGTTGAGGTGGGAGGTGAGTTGCGTGCCCATGGACTTAAGCTGGATGGATCCCCCTGGCGCATTGCCATAGAATACCCAATTGTAGGCGCCCAACAGGTGTATCAGGTGGTGAAGGTAAATAATATGGCAGTTGCAACCTCTGGCAACTATCGCAATTATTATGAGAAAGATGGTGTACGCTATTCTCATACCCTCAATCCTCTGACTTTAAGGCCCGTGACTCACAATTTGGCTTCTGTGACAGTGATTGATGCGAGTGCTGCTCGAGCCGATGCGTTAGCGACAGCCTTAATGGTGATGGGGGGCGAAGACGGAGTAAGTTGGGCTACCATGCATCAAGTACCAGCTTACTTTATAATGAAAAGAGCTGATGGTTTTGTGGCACAGTCTACAGCAGACTTTGATAGTTATTTGGAGAATTGAATGGAAACTATGATTTTATCTTTTGTCATCTTACTGCTAATCGTTGGAGGTATGGCAATCGGTGTGTTGATGGGAGGTAAGCCAATTGCAGGATCTTGTGGGGGCATGACAGCCTTAGGCATGGACGTGGCCTGTGATGTGTGCAAAGGCGACCCAGAAGTGTGCGAAACAGAACAGCAAAAAGCCATCAAAGCCGATAACATATCTCAAACTCCATCAGATGATAATAGTTATGATGTGGGCCGATCAAAATAATGCCCCAATCTACTTTAGTAACCTAATAAAAAAAATCAGCAAAGAGAGAAATACATGGCAAGTTATGAGTACGATTTAGTCGTTATTGGCACCGGACCTGCGGGTGAGGCTGCGGCGATTAATGCGGCTAAATTAGGTCGTAAAGTTGCTGTGGTAGAAATGCGAGATCAGGTGGGTGGTGGCTGTGCCCATAAAGGTACGATTCCTTCTAAGGCTTTGCGTCATGCTGTAAAACAAATCATTGAGTTTAATACCAATACTTTATTCCGTGTTATTGGTGAACCTAAAAACTTCTCCTTTCCTCAGGTTCTCAAAACTGCCAGTGAAGTCATCGCTAAACAAGTAATGCTGCACACACAGTTTTATGCTCGTAATCGTGTGGACGTGTTTTTTGGTTTTGCGCACTTTTTAGACCGCAACAATATTGAAATTTTAGGCAGTGAAGGTAGTGAAAACTTACGCTTTGAGCAGGCAGTCATTGCCACAGGCTCCAGCCCCTATGAGCCGGAGGATGTAGATTTTTCTCATGCCCGCATTTATACCAGTGATACGGTACTTAACCTCAAGCATACGCCACGCTCATTGATTATTTATGGAGCAGGTGTCATTGGTTCTGAATATGCTTCAATTTTTGCAGGCTTAGGTGTAAAAGTTGAATTAGTTGATAACCGTGCTAATTTGCTTGAATTTCTTGACGTTGAAATATCAGACTCACTTAGCTATCACTTGCGAAATAATGGTGTGCGTATCCGCCATAATGAAACCTATAAGACGGTCACAGCAGACGACACTGCGGTATCAATAGAGTTAGAATCTGGTAAACGCATCTGTGCTGACATGCTGCTATTCTGTAATGGGCGCTCTGGTAATACTAAAAATTTGGGGCTAGAAAATGTAGGTATTGAGACCAATAGCCGTGGTCAATTAGAAATTGATCAACGTTATCAAACTAGCGTAGAAGGCATTTACGCAGCTGGCGATGTGGTAGGCTGGCCCAGTTTAGCTTCGGCTGCCTATGACCAAGGCCGATCAGCGGCCACAGACCTACTAGGTTTGCCTGGCGTTCGGTTTGTAGATGATGTTCCGACAGGGATCTATACGATTCCAGAAATTAGTTCTTTAGGTAAAACTGAAGAGCAACTAACCGCAGAAAAAGTACCTTATGAAGTGGGCCAAGCCTTCTTCAAAGATCTTGCCAGAGCACAAATTAGTGGCGAAGTAGTGGGTATGCTAAAGATATTGTTTAATCGTGAAACCTACGAAATTTTAGGTATCCATTGTTTTGGTGACCAAGCTTCAGAAATTATTCATATCGGTCAAGCCATCATGAATCAAAAAGGGGACGCAAATACCATTGAGTACTTTGTGAATAATACCTTTAATTTTCCCACGATGGCAGAAGCCTACCGTGTAGCGGCCCAGTTAGGCCTCAATAGAGCTCGACAAGTTAATAACTAAGCCACAATGATTAGCCTGTCGCGGGGCGGGTCTTTATATCCCAATAGGTAACTTATGTTTCAATCCATTGCTTTGACTGTTGGCCTAAGATACACCCGAGCTCAACGGCAAAATCATTTTATTTCTTTTATTTCCCTCATCTCTATGTTGGGCTTAGTGCTGGGTGTGACCGTGCTTATTTTAGTACTGTCGGTAATGAATGGCTTTGATCAAGAACTCAGGCAGCGTATTTTAGGTATGGTGCCTCATGCGATTGTGCAAACTGCCCAACCGGTGATGGACTGGCAACAACCTGCTGCCTTGGCCATGCAGGTTGAGGGGGTGGTTGGTGTGGCTCCTTTCGTCCATGGTCAGGGCATGTTTAGCAATTTTGGTCGGGTAAAACCTGTCCTGTTTCATGGTATTGAGCCCGAGGCGGAAGCAAGAGTCTCCATATTGCCCAATCACATGACACAAGGGTCTCTTTCAGACTTAAAGGCGGGGGCATTTAATATTTTCATGGGTGACCTGTTAGCTCGTCAATTAGGTGCGCGCGTGGGTGACAAGGTCACTTTGTTTTTACCTGAAGCCTCGTTATCTGTGGCTGGTATTATTCCCAAATTGAAGCGTTTTACCTTGGTTGGAATTTTTAAAGTCGGTGCTGAGTTGGACGCTAATTTGGCCATTATGCATATTGCGGATGCGAGTAAGCTTAAACGGTTAGGTGGTGGGGTAGAGGGCTTGCGCTTAAAGTTAGATGATTTATTTACTGCTCCAGAAAAAGCAAAACAAGTGGCATTGAAACTGCCTGGGCAATATTGGACTAATGACTGGACCCGCACCCATGGCAGTTTATTCCAAGCGATTCAGTTAGAACGGCGTATGTT
>JGI20160J14292_10001599_pt1 | contig 18903 bp, 16 predicted proteins | sample COG_10_FD_14292 | JGI IMG/M metagenome (IMG submission 14292) | reverse complement strand
GGTGAGGTCCTGTGCGATGGCGACAGGAGCGACGTTGTCCTGGACAGTAACCGTCAATGCTGCAGTTGAAGTGTTGCCGTTGACGTCTGTGACGGTCAAGGTCGCAGCGTTGGGGCCCACATCGTTGCAGTCAAACGAGGAGGGACTCACTGAATATGAAGCGATGCCGCAATTGTCGGTTGAACCGTTGTCGGCTTGCGCTCCGGTGATGTTCACATTGCCGCTTGCGTCAAGTTGTGCAGTAAAATCTTCTGCGATTGCAACAGGAGACTCCTCATCGGTTACTATCACGTTGAAACTTACCTGGGCTGCCGTTCTGCCATTCACGTCGGTTGCGTCGTAAGTGACCGTCGTAGTGCCCACCGGGAAAGTGTCTCCCGAAGAGTGACTACTTGAGGTGCTCGCGATGCCACAGTTGTCTGAAACGGTGGGTGGAGTCCACACCACAACAGCAGAGCAACTCTCCGAATCGGTCGTTTGACTGATGTCGTTAGGTGTTTCGAAGACCGGATCTTCGTCATCTGTTACCGACACCAAGAAGCTGCTTGCAGCAATGTTTCCAGAGGCGTCCATCGCGGTGTAAGTCACCAGGGTATTGCCCACGCCGAAATAGTCACCGGGTGCCGCCGTGCCCACAAAGGACATCAATGCGCAATTGTCGGTAGCGGTGGGAACAGTCCATGTCGCAGTGGCACCACAATCCCCCGCATCCGCGGAGAGGACAATGTTGTTTGGCATGCCGGTAATGACCGGATTTTCCGTGTCAGGTGAGCATTGTGCTCGGAGAGCATTGGGGGTTAACCCCAAGAAGAGTAGGCATAAGCCTATGGAAGCGATGTAGACGCGCATCGGTACAGAATTTGGCACTTGCAAACTACTCCGAAGTCTGTATAACCACGCATCTTTAGTCGACCACAGGCTGCTGTTTATCTATTTATACTCTCCGCTGACAAATTTCTTTGGGCCAAAATGAAAAGCCCCGCTCGAGGCGGGGCTTTTCGTGACCGTGTCAAATCGCTAAATATTCAGGCCTTATCGCGGCTCAAATCCACTACTGTGGGGGTGGCGATGAAGATGGAACTGTATGTTCCAACCACGACTCCGATCATCAGAGCAAAAACGAAACCCTTGATGTTGTCTCCTCCAAAAAGGAAGATGGTGAGCAACACCACAAAGGTTGAAAGCGAAGTGTTGATTGTGCGGCTCAATGTGCTGTTCAAAGCGAGATTGAATATCTCTTTGCGGTCCTTTTTGGAGCCGTATAAGGTGAAGTATTCGCGAATCCGGTCAAACACGACCACGGTGTCGTTGATGGAGTAACCAATGACCGTCAGGATTGCAGCAATAAAGGCCTGGTCAATTTCCATCGTAAAGGGCAGAATCCCCCAGAAGATGCTGAAGAGAGAAAGCACAATCAGAACGTCGTGGATCATCGCAACCAAGGCGCCCAATCCGTACTGCCATTTGCGGAAACGGATAAAGATGTACAAGAAGATGACGATCAGTGAGAACACCGTCGCATTGGTAGCTCCTCGGCGGAAATCATCACTGATGGTGCCATCGACCTTGTTGTATCGGTCTACGGTGTAGTCAATTCCGAGAGTTCCAAGGCCATCGGCCAATGCCTGCTGTATGCGCTCGTCTTGATCTTCAGCCTCGCTTTCAATCAGGAAGTTGGACATGATGCGCACCTGGCGGTCATTCTCCTTGGTCTGCACCAAAGGATTGCCGGGAGTGCCATCTTCGGTGAATGCTACGCTTAGGGCATCTCTGACCTGCTGGACATCCACAGTTTCAACAAACGAAACATCAAACGTGGTACCACCCGAGAATTCAACACCATAGTTGAGGCCCTTTGTGGAAAGGCTGGCCAATCCACCTGCGATGACCAAGGCACTGACGATATAAGCCGTCCGGCGACGTGCGATGAAAGGCACGGCTGTATTGGTGAACCAATTTTCGGTCAGTTTGGAAGAGAAGGAAATTCCCTTCTTGCGTTCCATGCGGCTGTAGATCACCAAGCGTGTCAATACGATGGCACTGAAGAGCGAGGTGAAAATACCTACCATCAGGGTCGTTGCGAATCCGCGAATCGCACCGCTACCGAAGCTGTACAAGATGATGGCGGTCAACAGCGTAGTGATGTTGGCGTCGATGATGGCGCTGTATGCTTTGCTGTAGCCCTCTTTGACGGCGCCGGCCAAGCCTTTGCCTGCGCGCAGCTCTTCTCGAACGCGCTCATAAATAAGCACGTTGGCATCAACGGCCATTCCAATGGTCAAAACGATACCTGCAATTCCTGGCAGGGTCAAAGCCGCTCCGAGCGATGCGAGTGCACCGATCAAGAAGAAGAGGTTGGCGATCAAAGCAATGTTGCTGACGACACCAGCTCCGCGGTAATAGAAGATCATGTAGACCAACACTACGAGCAGAGCGAACACAAATGAACTGAGGCCAGCACGGATGTTTTCCTCACCGAGCTGTGGTCCAACTGAAACTTCGTCTACAATTCTGGCAGGGGCGGGGAGTGAGCCTGCTTTCAAGAGGCTGGACAAGTCTTCGGCCTCTACAAGCTTTTGCTCTGCAGTTTGACCGGTTCCAAAGCTGATTTGTGAGCGGCCATTCAAAATGGCGCTGTTGACGTTGGGTGCGGAGAAGACAAGGTTGTCGAGGACCACAGCCACAGCACGGTTGTTGTCTGCTGAGGCCGCTTTGGTCATCTGGCCCCAAATGGAAGCCCCTTCGCCGTTCATGGTCATGTTACAGACGATGTCGCCGATTTCGTCATATCCGACCCGGGCGTCGACAATGCTCTTTCCGTCCAATTTGGCTTTTCCGCGGCCGCTTTGGTCTTGGATGGCGTGCAATGTTGCCACGCCGCCATCGGTCTTCGCGCTCCACAACAAGCGGAGGTCGGTGCCCAGTGCTGCGCGCACTTCGGCCATTCTCAAAACGTCGTTCACCTTGCCGGTGTCCGCTTCTACTGCAAAACCGACAATGCTCGTCTTGGCCTGCTGGTTGGGCTGCATCACAGCAAACAAGGGATTCTTGGCCCTCAGTGTTTCTGTGTCGAGCGTGCTGTCAGCAGGAGCATTTTCTCCAAAGAGCTCTGGTCGCAAAGCACGTCCTGCGGCGGCATTCGCATCGGCGATGCGTTGCACAATCTCGTCATTGAACCAGGTTTCCCAGAATTCGAGGTTGGCAGTAGACTTCAACTGCTTCCGTGCACGTGCTGGATCGTCGATGCCAGGGAGCTCCACCAAAATGCGGCCGCTGAAGGACAGCTTCTGCACATTGGGTTGGGCGACACCAAGTTGGTCAATCCTTTTGCGGATGATGTTCTCGGTGTTGTTGATCGCGGTTTCCGCTTCGGTCCTCAGGATCGCCAGAATTTCTTCGTCTGAACTCTTTTGTGGAAAAAGGTCGCGGCTCTCCATGTTGTAGAAGATGCGCCAGAGTTCGTCGGTGGTGCCGTTGGCTGCCCAAGCTTGGCCAAACAACGTCACGAAGTCGTCGTTTGAATTTTTGCGCTCGGCCTTTGCCTGAGAAATGGATTGACGGAACGATTCGTTGGTGCTGTAGTCTGCCAGTGCGATGATGAGGTCCGGGATGGACACCTCAAGGGTCACACTCATGCCACCTCGGAGGTCAAGGCCAAGGTTGAGCTCGCGCTCTTTGGCATCCTTATATGACTTCCCGAAAATGGGAACAATGGCGGAATCGCCCTTGACGCGGAGATACGACTTTGCTTCTTCTGCCGCGGTGGCGTCGAAAGCATCCTCGGAGATCGTTCCCGCGGCGAGCATTTGTTCTGCTTCGTAGACGCCCTGCTGCTGTGCTTCTTTCTCAAACTGACTTGAGAAGTAGTTGAAGCTCAAAGTGTACAGGGTAGCCAATGCGAGCAGCACCGTAAAGATCAAGACGGCACTCTTATTCTGCATGGTTCAGGTGTTTTTGAAGGTGCGCAAAGATAGATAAAACCGGTCGGCCTGAACGGCGGGTTCTACCAATGGGCAGGGGGTTTGGATTAACTTCGCCAACATGGGGCAAGCACTCGGTTTTCGAGGACGGACAATACGCTGCGCAAGCGCAAAGGGTTACAGGGGTTTCCGAGTTTTTTCTTGGGTGGTCCTTTGGTGTGCAGTTTTTGCATCCGAACCAATGCTGTCGCAGTCTGTCCAAGTGGCTGTGATGCAATACAAAGGAGGTGGGGATTGGTATTCTAACCCCACCAGTGTTCCAAACCTGGTGACCTTTTGTAACGATGAGCTGGGAACGCGCATAGACGCAGAAGTGCCCTATGTAGAGGTAGGATCTCCGGCGCTGTTCAATTATCCCTTCATTCACATGACGGGCCACGGAAACGTGGTGTTCAGCCCTTCGGAAGCCCGAAACCTTAGAACGTGGCTGGAAGCGGGGGGCTTCTTGCACATCAGCGACAACTATGGAATGGATGCCTTTGTGCGCAAGGAGATGCGCAAGGTGTTCCCCGACCTCGACTGGGTCGAGTTGCCCTTTGAGCACCCCGTGTACCATGTGGCTTTTGACTTTGAAGACGGACCGCCAAAGATCCACGAACACGACGGCGATGCAGCCCAAGGTTTTGGTCTATTGCTGGATGGCCGTTTGGTCTGTTACTATGACGTCGAGTGTGACCTCGGCGACGGTTGGGAAGATTACGCGGTCCACCGCGATCCCGAAATGGTCCGGCGCAGGGCCCTTGAAATGGGGGCGAACCTTCTCACCTTCGCTATGAAAGGCGGAAGGGACGATTGAATCAATGCATGATTTGGACCTCCTTTCCTGTAAACGGGGGGTAGTCTGGGGTCATAAAGTAGAGGTACGCATTGATGCGCATGCCCCAGCGCATCTGTTCCACGAACCAATCGAACCAACTCTTGGGATAGCGCTTGGTGAAGAGGATGGACCAGAAAGCCAGCAGATTCAAGAAGAGTACCAAGAGGTTTCGCACGCTCAAGATGAACAAATGCGGGATGAGTAGAATCGGCCCAAAAAGGCCAACAATAAAAGTGTGGCTCCGCGAAACGGCTTCTGGATATGGGATGTCGAGGTGAACGCAAGGGTGCCCAGCTGACAATCCAAAGGCCGGATAGCCATCTATGCAGTTAAAGATGGATGCCGTGAACCGAGCATTCCAATTCAAGAGTCCCAATTGTGTGTCAAACCATGCCCGAGGGTAACGCCCCGTGAACAGGATGGTCCAGAAAGTCAGAAACAGCAATATGCTGCTCAGGATGCTCACAAAGAAGAGGGCAATGCTGTGGGGAATCAACAAATAGAACACACCGAAAAAGGTGCGCAGCAGCAATTCCTTGCGAGAAAATTCTTCTTGGTGGTCAATGTGCAAAGAGAGGGCCATGAGGGATGGTGAGGTTTGAACGCCTCTCAATATGGGTCAACCGGGGAAGCTTGCCAAGCTCGGTCGTGCAAAATACCCCGAGCCAAGCGGGATGGCAATGGTGTTCTCATGCTCATGCACGGAGTCTCTGAGCCACGAAACCACAAGCTCACTCCCTTCTTCTTGGCTGGTTTTGATGACGTCTCCATGACGCAATCCCGCCTGCCATGCCGGGCTTTCTGGCCAGCTAATCTTGACCTCGTTGCGGCCTTCTCTGCCCTTGCCGCATAGGGCGCCACAGCGGGCCAGGCCGTCTTTGTGGGGCTCCAATGTGGCTTGCATGCCTTGGTGCATCAGGGCATCGACCAGCGCAGGCCAAGTGTCTTCTGTTCCATCGCAATGTGCAGCTCTGAGCTCTGAGATTTCCTGAGCGCCTTCGGGTCCGCGCACGCTCGCTCGGCGCTCAAGGGTGGCCCACCAGGTTGCTTCATCCAAGCTGCGGTTGCCATCGGGGCCGGTCAGTTCAGCCAATGCGTCGACCAGCCATCCGGCGCCAGCCCTGTTCAAGGTCACGTCACAGAGGAACGCCAGGACTGCCCCTTCAACGTAGATGTTGCTCCGACGGTGGGGAACCCCCATGGCGTAACCATCGAGCCAAGTATCGTAACTGCTGTCCGCCACGGAAGTCTGCAGGCGGCCCGGGTTCCACAGATGTCGTGTAAGGAGCTTTTCGAACCGCCGCATCCATCCCTGCATGTCGATCACGCCGGACTCTAGCAAGAAGAGATCGCCTAGGTAGGTGGTGACCCCTTCCGCGATGTAGCCCATGCGGCTGGGTGATGCTTGCGAGAAATCATAGGGCATCCATTCGGCAGGCCTCAGTCGCTTGACGTTCCATGTGTGGACCAATTCGTGGCTCGCGATGTCGATGACCTCCTCCAAACCCGAAGAAGGTCCCTCGGCGCCGTGGGTCAATTCACGGGCAGGCCCCCAAGCAATGACGGTCGAGGCCTCGTGTTCCACTCCGTGGCGTGCTTGGAATTCAGGAAAGAGGTACAGAAAGTGGTATTCTGGAACGGGCAGCCAGCCAAAAGCAGCCATCTGCGCTTCGGTAAACTTTTTATGGGCCTCCACAAAGGCGGTCTCGTTGAAGTGCCGCTGGCCCCAAACATGGACATAAAAAGGAACGCCGTCGACGGTGTATTCTTCTCGCCAAAGGTCCTCTGCTGGGGCAGCAATCCAGGGGTTGTCCATGAGGTGTTGCATGTCTTCGGCATGCAACTGTCTGCCATCTGGAGCGCGGCTCGAGAGCAGGGCCGTGGCGACCTTCCAATCCGCTGGAATGTCAGGCAAACTCACGGTGATGGGATGTGCTGCAAGATCGGGGTGAAAGACCAGGCAATTGACAGGATTTACATACAGCAGTTGGGCATCGCACCAAGTACTCCCGGCGTCGAGACGCGCTGCGGTGAACCGGTACCTCACGGTCACCGGTTTTGGCTCTGCTGCTTGGGCATGACATTGCCACACATGGAGCTCTGTTTTTTGTAACGGTTGCCACGAACCTTCGGTCCATTGTTCCATGCCACGGACGAGTCGTCCAAAGTCGCCCCGTTCGTAGCGTCCCGGGCGCCACATGGGCAGATGAACCCGGTCTGTGCCAGCAGGGAATTGCGCTTGAATCAGAAGTTCGTGCCGGCTTTGGCGCGCCACACTGTAATGGATGCCGTCCATGGAATCAGTCAAAAAGGGCAGGTATGGGATGCCCTGTGCATCCGGAAGGACGAGGGAAGCCCAGCAATGCAGAGAGGGTAGGAGCAATGTCCCGAATTTCTGTTCGGCGATATGTTCTGCCCTGAGGAACACCGGGACCCATCATTAAAAAAGGGACATGGGTGTCATAAGCGTATGGACTTCCATGGCTCGTTCCAGTGCGGCTGTATTCGAGGTAACCTGGCTTGAGCATCACCACGACATCCCCTGACACTGTAGCATGCCAACCGCGTTGAATGTTGGCTTCGGCTCCTTCGGTGTAAGTGCTTCCCCTGAGGTCGGCTGCGGTCATGGTTTTCTGGACTTCTGGAAACGTAGATGCTGTGGATGCGGCGAAGCGGGCGACGGCATCAGCATCGATGCCCTTCTCACGCAGGATCGGGCGGTTCAAAAAGAACTGGTCATTGTCGTACTCGAGGATGAGGTCACTGTGTCCAAACTTCTCNTTCACAGCAGCATATACAGTGGCCTTCATGGGCTCTGGATTCCAGTAGTCCACAGGAAGGCCTCTTTTTTTCTCGAGTCCAGGCACAGTGACTGCGCCGTGATCTGCTGTCAAGAACGCGGTCCATTGGCCGGTGCCGATGAGGCTGTCCAATGCAGTGAAAAGCCGGCCCAATTCATCGTCCAACCTTCGGTAGGTGTCTTCTGTTTCCATGGCGTGGGCGCCAAACTTGTGCCCTACGTAATCGGTGCTGCTGAACGAGATCGCCAAGACGTCAGGAACGCGGTCGGCGCCGAGTGCCTCGGCCTCTATGGCGGCGAGGGCGAAGTCTACGAGGAGGGTGTTGCCATGCGGGGTTCCCTTGATGATGTCTTGTCCGCCATTGTCTTCTTCAAAGGCCTCTAGGTCATAAGGAAACGTGGGCCGTTCACCGCCGCGCCAGGTGCCTTCGTAAGGGGTGTTATCGGCCATGCTCCCCGCATAGGATTCGGGGGCGTCCCGGAGCGACCAGCCCTGAGAAATCAGGTCTTCCACTGCGTCAGACTTGTTGAATTGACGGACCCATTTTGGCAGTGCTTCCATGTAGTGCGAGCTGCTGATGAATTGACCACTTGATAGCCAATACGCTGCATCGGCCGAGTGGCCAGCAGGAAGTATGGCTCCGCGGTCCTTCATGCTGGCTCCAATGACCTTGGGTTCGCCTCCTTCTCGCTGGGTAAAGTGGAGTTTGAATTCGTCCGCCCAGGTGCTCGCGTTGAGGCGTGCAGGAGACATTTGGCCTGCTGTTCCGGGGTCGATGCCGGACATGCCAACCCCTTGGACTTCTTTGTCTTCGACGCAATACACTTTGGTGCTGTCTGCCCTTGAAAACCAGTTGTTTCCTATGATGCCATGCACCGCAGGGGTGGTGCCGGTTGCAATGCTGGCGTGGCCGGGGCCGGTGTAAGTCGGTGCATAGCTGAAGTGGTGATCCATGCCGATGAACCCCTCTCTAAAGAAGCGCTTGAACCCTTTTTCCCCGAAGCCATTGGAATAGCGTGTGAGATAATCGGCACGCATCTGGTCTACGGTAATCGCGACGACCAATTTGGGTGGTTTGTTTTCGACCGTTACTCCCTGTGGCGTTTGGGCTAAAACAGCATTTGTAGGGGTGCAATTCCAGAGGCTGGCCAACAGCAAGGGGAGGATGGAAAGGGCAAATTTGGTCGACATAAACAAAGGAGTTCGGTGCTGAATTTAACGCCGGAAGAAGCCGCTGACGAGGGCAAATACAAGGACACACCCCAAAACGCTGACCAAAACATTGGCCAGAGCCCATGTCCATTGTCCATCGGCGAGCAGTTTTTGGGTGTCTGCACTGAACGTGCTAAATGTGCTGAACCCTCCACAAAAACCGATGGCCACGGCGGCGTGAAGGGTGTGTTGATCGGGCCATTTGGAAGCGAGTCGGGTTGTGGCCCAGGCCAAGATGGCAGTCGCGGCCAAGTTCGCGGCCAATGTGCCAAGGGGAAGGGCTGCTTTACCATTGAGCCAAACACCAAATGCATGGCGCATGACAGAGCCAAATCCGCCACCAAAAAAGACGGCCAAAAGAAGGGCGGGAGCCAGGGGGTTCATGCGGTTATTTTTTCCTTAAAAACTCTGGAAAACAGCTGATGTGTTGCTGCTGCAAATCCTGTGCCGAAAAGCGCTCCAAATACGATGTCAGCCGGATAATGAACGCCTAAATATATTCTTGTCCAACTCACAATTGCGGCCCAGAGCCACAGCCAACGGGTGGCTGTTGAACCCAATAAAAGAAAGGCCATTGCAGCCAATCCAAAGGTGTTTGAAGCGTGGGATGAGACAAAGCCAAAACGGCCTCCTCGGTAGACACTGCCGTCCTCGTGTTGGTGCAATATCAGAGCCTCAGAAAGGTCGGGGTTGTGGCTGGGCCTGAGCCGCTCGAATCCCGGTTTCAGAACGCGGCTGCTGATGGCATCTGTTCCCGCAAACGTGACCAATACCATGGCCAGTCTGAGCGCTCCCCGTTGCCAAGGCACCCCTTTAAAAAGGCGCCAAATCACAAACAAATAGACCGGAGTAGACGACCACGGCTGACTCAGCCACCAGCCGACCGCCGAAAGCGACTCAGGTGCACCATTGAGCAGCAGCAACACGGCTTCATCCCATGCCTGCAGGGTGTCCTTCACGTTCAGGTATAGATGGACTCGATCACGTCACCATAGCGCGCCAGGATGGGCTTGCGCTTGAGTTTGAGGGTCGGTGTCAATTCCCCCCCGTCAATGGTGAAGGGCTCTGGTAAAACGCGGATTTTTTTAACCCGCTCCCAAGTGGCAAAGGGCTGCATAAGTCCATCGAGGTCTTGCTGTATGCGTGCCAAGATTTCTTCGTCCGCGGGCACCTCAGATGCACTGGGGCAGGGCCTGTCGTGTCGTTTGCACCATTCTGCGAGGAAGACCATGTCTGGTACTACCAATGCAGCAGGGTGTTTGCGGCTTTCACCGATGACCATAACCTGTTCCACAAATCGGGAAGCCTTGATGGCATTCTCGAGCAGTTGAGGCGCAACATATTTACCGCCTGATGTCTTGAACATCTCTTTCTTGCGGTCGGTGATGCGCAGGAAACCATCCTCGATGACACCGATGTCACCAGTGTGGAACCAGTTGTTCTTCAGTACTTCTGCAGTCTTCTCCTCGTCCTTGTAGTACCCCATCATCACCTGTGGGCCTTTGACCAGGATTTCACCGTCTTCTGCAATGTTGATTTCGGTATCGGCAATCAGTTTTCCTACCGTTCCAATGCGCAACATGTCGGTGGCATTGAGGGAGTTTACGGATACCACTGGCGATGTTTCGGTCAGGCCATAGCCCTCATAAACTGGAATGCCAGCTCCGTTGAAAAAGCGTGCCAGGCGGGGCGCCAAAGCCGCAGATCCGCAGGCCACTGCCATGATTTCGGTGAGGCCAAGTGCTGCTTTGACTTTGTCGAATACCAGCTTGCGGGCGATGCCCAATTTCCATTCGTAGAATCCGCCATTGCCACCATCGGGCTCCCATTCCAAAGCCAGGCCAACGGCCCAGTTAAAGATGGCCGATTTGACGCCGCCTGCTTCGCGGCCTTTGGCGACGATGGCGTCATGGAACTTTTCGAGCAGCCGTGGCACTGCGGTAAACATGTGCGGCTGTGCAGCTCCCAGATCGTCCTTGACTGTTTCAAGGCTTTCACCGAAGTGGATTTTGGCGCCTTCGTGCATGTACAGGTAATGCAGCATCCGCTCAAAAATGTGGCAGACCGGCAAAAAGCTCAATACGCGGTATTCTGTTCCCGGAACCCGTTCGGGCAGCCTTGGAATGCTGTGGAGCGCGTTTTGCGCAATGTTCATGTGGCTCAACATGACACCTTTGGGGCGACCTGTGGTGCCCGAAGTGTAGATGATGGTGGCCATGTCCTCTTGGACGACTTGATTGCGCCGCTTTTCCAACTCTGCCTTGGTTTCGGCTTCGGCAGCTGCTCCCAATCCTGTGACTTCCCGCCAGGAACGCGCACCAGGAACGTCTTCAAAAGTGAAAACCGCTTCCAAAGAAGGGACTTGGTCTTGGATGGAGCTGACCTTTTGGAACAAATCTGCATTGCTCACAAAACAGAAGCGCGTTTCACTGTGGTTTAGGATGTACACATAATCATCCGGTGTCATGGTCGGATAGATGGGGACATCAATGCCGCCGGCCTGCAAAGTGCCGTGGTCCATCAGGTTCCATTCGCACCTGTTGTTGTGCGAAATGAGTGCCACCCGTTCGCCGGGTTGGAGCCCCATGGCAATGAGCCCGAGGCTCACTTGGTCCATTTCGTCCACAAATTGGGACGTAGAGTAGGAGATGGGAGCGCCGCCATTGGGCATCGTCATCATGACGTCCAAAGGACCGTTGGCGAGTTGGTAACGGGGAAAATCGAATAACCGTGTGGGTCGGTTCATGGTGAAAGGTGTTCAGCGGTCACAATGTAGTGGAAGGAATTTGCACTTTCGCAGCGTGACGGATTCACAATTCAAAGACGACCCGAGGCTTCAATGGCCAGAATTGGCTTTTGACGCTCCTCTGATGAAGGTGCAGCGCTCAGCTGGTAAGTGGCAGCTGCGTTGCATGGTGCGCCGCAAATGGGTGGCTTTGGAACCCGAAGAATGGGTGCGCCAGCACATTGTAGCGGCGTTGGTTCAATCGGGCTGGCCTTTGGGACGCATGGTGCTGGAACACCCTGTCCGGTTTGGGCAGGTCTCTGGACGCGTGGACATCGCGTGTTTTGACCGCTCAGGAGAGGTGTGCTTGGCCGTAGAGGTCAAAGCACCACATGTTCCGTTGGACGAGAAAGTGGCTGAACAGGTTGCGCGGTATGACCTGGCGCTTATGTCTTCTAAGCTAATGATAACCAATGGTTTGAAGACGGCTGTTTGGGGTCGAGGAGCAGATGGAGTTTTGGTTCAATCCAAAACTTGGCCGGTTGCCCAAGCAGATTGACGGCGGGGATTGTGGATTACAAGGGGCTTTCTGTTGGAAAGCCAAAGTGACTCATGGCCACGAAAAGAACCGTGCAATGGGCGAACAGCGGTATTTTGCACCATGCAACCGAAGGACATATTGGCCATTTCCGGAAAACCGGGGCTCTACAAAGTGTTGAATACTACCCAGCGTGCCATTGTGGTGGAGAGCATGAGAGAGGGCAAGCGCAGCGCGGTGCCTTCCTCTGCGAGGGTGTCTAGTTTTGAAGACATCAGCATCTTCACGTACGATGAAGACCTTCCGTTGTCGGAGGTGCTCAATACCCTTCACGGCCACCTGAAAGGAGGCGAAGCTCCAAACTCCAAGGAATCCCACGATACGCTGCGCGCTTTCGTGACCGAGGTGGTGACCGACCTGGACCAAGAGCGGGTGTACCACAGCGACTTGAAAAAACTGTGCACGTGGTACAATGAGTTGAACAGCTTGGGTGTTTTGCCCTTTGCAGCAGCAGAAGACGAAGAACAATCCACTGAAGCTAAAGAGGCGCCGGTAGAGGAAGAGGAGGCCGCTGCGGAAGGTTCTGTCGAAGAAGTGTCAGAGGACGAAGCTGCGGCAGAAGAATGAGTGTTTCCACCCTTAAAGTGGCCGTCATTGGGGCGGGTACCATGGGCAACGGCATTGCCCACGTTTTTGCCCAGTCGGGTCACCATGTGTCTTTGATTGATGTCAACGCCGCCGCTTTGGAGCGCGCCCAGGCGACCATTGAGCGAAATTTGGACCGGTTGGTGGCCAAGGAGCGCATCTCTGCCGATGACAAAACTGCGACGCTTGCCCGGCTCAAAACCTCCACGGAAATGCACGGTGCAGTTTCCGATGCAGACTTGGTGGTAGAGGCGGCGACAGAACGCCTTGATTTGAAGCTGAAGATCTTTGAGCAGATTGACGCTTCGGCGCCTGCTGCTGCGATTCTAGCGACCAATACATCTAGCATTTCCATCACGCGCATTGCGGCAGCCACCGGACGCCCGGACAAGGTCATCGGGATGCATTTTATGAATCCTGTGCCCATCATGAAATTGGTGGAAGTCATCCGTGGCTATGACACGAGTGACGAGACTACAGCCACCGTCGTTGCGTTGTCCCAACAACTCGGTAAGGTTCCGGTCGAAGTCAACGATTACCCGGGCTTTGTGGCCAACCGGATTTTGATGCCCATGATCAACGAAGCCATCTGCAGCCTGCATGAAGGCGTTGCAGGTGTTGCGGAAATCGATCAAGTCATGAAGTTGGGCATGGCGCACCCCATGGGGCCGCTGCAGCTTGCAGATTTCATCGGTTTGGATGTCTGCTTGAGCATTCTACGGGTGTTGCAAGACGGATTTGGTCAGCCGAAATACGCGCCGAACCCACTGTTGGTCAACATGGTCATGGCAGGCAAACTCGGCGTCAAGTCAGGAGAAGGTTTTTACACCTACACCAAAGGGAGCAAGGAAATTGTGGTTGCTCCCGCATTCAGCTGATCAGACGTGAAGGGGTTCCAGCCTTTACTCGATGACATTCGGGAGCGCAAATTTGCTCCGCTTTACCTCTTGGGTGGGGAAGAGGCTTTTTATTTGGATGCCCTGTCGGATGCGGTCGAAGCACATGCGCTGGAAGAGCACGAGCGGGATTTCAATCAAACCATTCTGTACGGAAGAGACAGTGACCTGGACCAAGTGCTGGCCGCAGCCCGTCAGTTTCCCATGATGGCAGAGCGCCGATTGGTGCTGGTCAAAGAGGCCCAAGAGCTCAGAGAATGGAAGTCAAAAGACAAGCTCGAAAAGCTTGCGGCATATGCGGATAACCCTGTGGCATCGACGGTGTTGGTGTTGGTGCACCGCAATAAAATGCCCGACAAACGTTTGGGTGCGGTAAAGCGCATTCAACAGGCAGGGGTGGTGTTTCAATCCACGAAAATCCGAGACTACAAGTTGCCAGAGTGGATCGAGGGCTTTGTCCAGTCCAAAGGGCGCCGCATCAGTCCGCGCACGGCTCAAGTGATGGCCGAATACCTCGGCAATGATCTCAAAAAAGTGGCAGGCGAGTTGGAAAAATTGTTCATCGCGTTGCCAGAAGGGGGCGAGGTCAGCGATACCCTGATTGAGCAGCACATCGGCATTTCCAAGGAGTACAACATTTTTGAGTTGACCGGAGCCCTCGCCGAAAAAGACGTTGGGCGTGTCACCCGGATTGTCCAGTACATGCGCGCCAACGAGAAGTCCAACCCCGTGCCACGCATTCTGCCTGTTTTGACCAACTATTTCAGCAGGGTATTGACTTTTCACCACCTTCCCAGCCACGATCCATCTGCGGTAGCGAGTGCGCTGAGGGTACACCCCTTTGCAGCCAAAGAATACGCCAGGGCAGCGCGCAACTATCCCGCCCGCAAAGTGGCGCGGATTTTTGGCTACCTGAGGGAATGTGACGCTAAATCAAAGGGGGTGGGCAATGTGACTGTGCATCCATTCGATTTACTGGAAGAGGCTTTGTTTAAGACCTTGCATTGAGCCTTTGAAGGGCCGATCGCGAACCGAACTCCCCCCTTGTTGTTGCCTTGATTATGACCGCAAAAAACGACTTGCTTCTAAGGGTTCTCGCTGGAGAGGACACGCCGCGTCCTCCGGTTTGGCTGATGCGCCAAGCAGGACGAATCCTGCCTGAATACCGCGCTGTAAGAAGCCGCTTGTCGGGATTCAAGGAGCTGGTAGAGACCCCGGAATTGGCCTGTGAAGTGACCCTTCAGCCGGTTGATTTGCTCGGTGTGGACGCCGCGATCCTGTTTAGTGACATTTTGGTCGTTCCAGAAGCGATGGGTCTTCCGTATCAATTGATTGAGAAGGTTGGGCCTCGATTTGCCGAAACCATTGGTTCACGCGCTGACCTTGATCGGTTGCATGCTGTTGAGCCAGAGGAACATTTGCGTTATGTCATGGATGCCATGCGCATGACGCGTCAGGCTTTGGACGGGCGGGTGCCGTTGATCGGGTTTGCAGGTGCTCCTTGGACGATTTTTTGCTACATGGTAGAGGGCGGAGGAAGCAAGGAATGGAGCAAGGCGCGGCGGATGCTGCGTTCTGAGCCGGCCCTGGCCGAGGATTTGCTCGACAGAATTACCGATGCGACCATTGTGTACCTCAATGCACAAGTGGCTGCGGGTGCGCAAGTGTTGCAGGTGTTTGACAGCTGGGCGGGCGCATTGGATGGTGCGCTTTTCGAACGTTACAGCATGCCCCGGCTTCGCCGCATTTGTGAGGAGGTACATGGGGCGCCGATGATTGTCTTTGCGAAAGGCGCAGGCTGGCAACTTGATCGGTTGGCCACTTTGCCTTGTGCTGCGCTCGGAGTAGACTGGCACACGCCCATTTCAGAGGCCCGTCACAGGGCGCCCCAGCACGTGCTTCAGGGCAACATGGACCCCTCTGTTTTGTACGGCACTGAGGCCGAGGTGAGGAAGGCTACCCAACGAATGTTGTCTGATTTTGGGCGCGGTGGCCATGTGGCTAACTTGGGCCACGGTGTTTATCCCGACATCAACCCGGATCGCGTCAGGGCCTTCATCGACGAAGTCAAACGCAGCGAGACTTGATAGGGAACCATCAGAACAGGAAAACCATGCGGAAATTGATGATGATTGGCGCTTGCATTGCGCTGTTGAATCCGGCCTTTGACGCCGACTTGAAGGCACAGGACGAGAACCTCGTTCCCAACGGCAGCTTCGAAAACGGAGATGTCAAGCGCCTCAAGGCTTACGGCCAACTCGAGGAGACCACGACCGATTGGTTCCCGTATACCGACGCGCCACTTGACCTGTATTCTACGGATGTCAAAGGCGAGAAGGTGGCGGTTCCAGCCAACAGCTATGGTTACGAAGATCCATCTGACGGCTACCGTTATGGTGGGTTCCGCGCCTACACAAAGTCGCCAAAGGTTGCGCGGACTTACTTCCAGGTGCGCTTATCTGAAAACCTCCAGGCCAATCAGATGTACTGTGTGAGTTTCGATATTTCACTGAGTGACCTTTCGAAGTACGCAGTCAATGGCATTGGAGCTTATTTCTCGGACCGGAAAGAAATGCAGCCCAATCTCGGTATTGTAGACCGCGACCCTCAAGTCATGCATCGGACGGACAAGGTGATGCAGTTGATGGAGGGATGGGAGACCGTTTGTGGCACTGTTTTGGGCACAGGTCAAGAAGAGTACATGACCATCGGTGGGTTCAATGGCTCTCGCGACATTGAAGAAGTAAAGGTCAGGAAACCGAGCTCAATTTCGGGTGTGCAGACCATGCACGCATACTATTACATTGACAACGTGAAGGTTGTCCCTGTAGATGCCAAGAGCCAGTGCAACTGCTCACGCTCCTCAAATACAGCGCCTGATTTGGTGTATGGCGGTGCGAAGTTGCCCAATGAGCTGACTGGAAGGGATTTGGTTAGCCGTACAGCGGTTTACTACGCCTTTGTAAAGCGGTCTTTCACAGAAGACGGCAAGTCCTCTTTGGACCGTTTGGCAGGTGTGCTGAAATCAAACCCGTCGTGGACTTTGGAAGTCATGGGGCATTGTGATGACGACGAAGTGTCTGAAGGCAAGATCAACCCGCGTTTTTCTGAAATGGGCCGCAAAAGGGCGGAGCAGGTCAAGCGCTACTTGACGTCTCAAGGTGTTTCTGAAGGAAGTGTAGTGGTGAGGGGGTTGGAAAACTCAGACCCCGCCAGCACCAAGGATTCTGACCTTGCCCGGGCGAAGAACCGCAGGGTGACTTTCCGGATCAAATAACCCCATGTGGAAACTGCCGGCCGTTTGGTTGGTCATGGTAGGGTTGGGGTTTGAGGCGTTGTCTCAAACGCCACTGCCCGTGCTTGATGCGGCCAGTTTGGTGCGTGACGGAGGGTTTGAATCCAAGAAATTCTGTCCATCCGATTACAACCAACAACGCCTGAGAACCCTTTCGAGTTGGGAGCAGCCCACAGAGGGCACTCCGGATCATTTTGCTGCCTGCAGTGGATCTGCAGGCGTGCCTGTAAATCGGTTTGGGAAGGAACTCGGATTGGATGGTGAAGCATACGGTGGCTTGGTGGTCTTCAGCCGGGCTAAATGGCGCTACAGAGAGTACCTGACTACAGAGTTGACGCGGTCTTTGGCACCCAACGAATGGGTTTGTGTGTCTTTTTGGTATTCGGCAGCGGAGAAGGCCGGTGTGGTGGCCGATGGGATCGGGGCGCTGTTGAGCGCTGAAAAGCCCCGTGGAGAGCGCGATTACATCTTGGAGCAAACCCCACAGATGGTCAACCCAGAAGGGCACTATCTCGAAGTGTCCGATGGGTGGGTCAAGCTTTCCGATGCGGTACAAGCCGAGGGAGGCGAACGCTGGCTCACCCTGGGCAACTTTGATGCAAAGGGAGAGACGCGGTTGGCATTGTCAGCGGATGCCCCTAAAGACGCTTCGGATTGGGCCTATGTATACCTTGACGGTGTGGCTGTTGTACCTGTGGATCGGCCTGAGGATTGCGCCTGCCTTGTGCGCAAAATCGCATCTGAAATTTCGGATCCTCCAGAGCCCTTAACCCGGGTAGAAGAATTGGAGAGGGACACCTTGCATTTTGACTTTGACGATGCTTCGCTGCAGGAGGAAGACTTGGTCAAGCTGGACCGCTGGGGCAACATGTTGCGCCGCAACCGCTTTCTCCGATTGGAAGTGCATGGGCACACCGATGCCATGGGCCCGGAGGGATACAATGCGGAGTTGTCGGATCAGAGGGCCCGTGCGGCCTTTGCCTACCTGATGGACCAAGGAGTGGCCCCAGACCGGATGCGGACCAATGGACACGGAAGCGCCAATCCCGCAGCGTCTAACCGCGATGCGCAGGGCAGGGCGCGCAACAGGCGGGTCGAATTCCGCCTGGTGGAGCAGGCGTTCATCGAGGTGGATTGAAGTCCGTTATAGCGCCGCAACGCGGGACTGTCGGGGAATGGAGGCGAGGAGAATCATCGCCACGGCAAAGAATCCGATGAGGGCGAGGATGGAGGAGCGCATGCTTCCCGTGAGGCCTTCGATGTAGCCCCAGCTGAACATGCCAATGACAACCCCGAGCTTTTCCAAGACTTCGTAGAAGCTGAAATACGACGCCGTGTCTTCGGTGTCGGGGAGCATTTTGGTGTAAGTGGAGCGGTTGAGGCTCTGTGTGCCGCCCATCATGAAGCCGACGATGCCGGCAGCGACGAAAAACATGGAGGAGCCATTGACCAAGAAGTACGCGAAGAGGCAGACGCCTGCCCAAAGTGTCGTGGCGATCAGAAGGACGGTGACATTGCCCCATTTCTTGCTTAACCAACTGAAAAGGAAGGCCCCGGGAATGGCAATGAGCTGAATCAACAGGATGGCTAAGATGAGCTCATCTGAGGCGAGTTTGACCTCTTTGATGCCAAAGGAGCTGGCCATGAGCATGATGGTTTGGATCGCCATGCTCATGACGAAAAAGCTCAGGAGGTAACGGATGATGCGGGTTTTGCCTTTGAGGTCCCGTGCCACACCGCGCAGCTCCTGAAAACCTTTGAAAAGGATGTTGCCTGTGGGCTTTTTTTTGGCTTTGACGGGCATGCGGCGGAAGGTGACTTGGGCCCATCCTGCCCACCAAATTCCTACGCCTACGAAGGCCCAACGTGTGAGGTGGTCGCCCACGCCCATGATAAGTCCAAGGCACATGAGCAGCAGTATGACGGCACCCGCGAAGCCCCAAGAGTAGCCTTTGGCCGAAAGCAGGTCTTGCTCTTCACGCTCAGCGATTTCA
>JGI20160J14292_10001586_pt1 | contig 18952 bp, 19 predicted proteins | sample COG_10_FD_14292 | JGI IMG/M metagenome (IMG submission 14292) | reverse complement strand
TACAAGAAATTGTCTTTAAGATGGCCAAAAAATTGGTATCCATTCATTCAAAACGGCGCAAAACGCACAAACGAGGCCAACTCGATATTCGAAAAACACTTCGGCATAACATGCAATACGATGGCGTGTTTTTCGATCTAAAGTGGAAATCAGTAAAAGTTGATCGGCCTAAAGTCATGTGTATCTGCGATGTCAGCGGCTCGGTCAGCAATTACTCTCGATTTTTGCTGATGTTTTTGTACAGCCTTGCGGAAATCATCCCAAAAGTGCGCAGCTTTGCCTTTTCGTCTGATCTGGCGAAGTGACCCGACTGTTCCAGAGCAGCAACCTTGAAGATGCTATGGCAAAGACGATGCGTGATTATGGCAATGGCTCGACCGACTACGGCCAAATGCTCGAGGATTTCAAGCGCAACTGTATGGATGATGTGGACAACAAAACCACCATTATCGTTTTAGGGGATGCCCGCAACAATCACGGCGATCCAAAGGCTGAAATTCTCCGAGAAATGTACGAGAAATCCAAACGGGTTATCTGGCTCAATCCTGAGCCGCGATCAAACTGGCTCGTGGGCGATGCTGAGATGAAAAAGTACGGCCCCAATTGTCACCAAACCGAAGTGTGTAACTCGCTCACCCACTTAGAGCGCGTTGTTTCCAATCTGTTAAAATACGCGGCCTAAACCGCTTAGGTCGTCTCAGGTATTCGGACAAATCAGTGGCCCATGCTAGACTTCGATTTCCGTGACCTCGAATCAATCACCATGCCAAAATTTTTTATTCTGACACTGTTCCTCTTCGCTTTTTCAAATCCTATCCTGGCGCAATCAGTCGATGCCGCGGCTCAAACGGTCAAAATTGCCTTGGCCCAAGAGCCACCACAACTGAACAACATGACCGCAACCGATCAGGTGTCCATTTTTGTGTTGGGACATGTTATGGAAGGTTTAACGCGATATGACCGTCGCGGCAACTTGGCGCCGGGCGTTGCGGAGCGGTGGGCGTTAACGGAAGATTCCGCCACATTTTGGTTAAGAAAAGATGCCAAGTGGAGCAATGGCGACCCGGTAACAGCACACGACTTTGTGTTTGCCTGGCGCAACGTCGTCGACCCTAAAACGGCCTCCCAATACGCTTTTATCCTCTACCCCGTTAAAAACGCCGAGGCCATTAATCAAGGCAACAAGCCTCTAACCGATCTTGGCATCGAAGCCATCGATGACTTTACGCTCCAAATTACTTTGGAGCGCCCAACCGGTTACTTCCTCAAATTAACCGCCTTCGTGACGACCTTCCCTGTTCAGGAAAAATTCTACCGCGCCACCGGCAGCGCCTATGCCGCCGACAGCAAAGACATTCTGTATAACGGCGCCTTCAGAATTTCGGACTGGGTCCACAGTGCTTCACTGAAAATGGAAAAGAACCCGAACTATTGGAATAGCGAGGCCATTTCCTTAGAGGTCATTGACGCTGAATACATTACTGCCGATACGCGAGCACGCCTCAATCTATTTATTGACGACAAGATTGCCTATACCCAACTCGATGGCGAGACCTACAAAGATGCCTTAAACAATCAATTTAGAATTAAGAAATTCGTAACCGGCAGCGTCTACTTTTTAGAGTACAACTACCGGCCAGAACGCATTACCCACAATAAAAAGCTCCGCCAAGCCATCCAAGCCGTATTCGATGCTGACGAGTTCGTGAATAAGGTTCTGCAAACGCCGGGCAATTTACCGGGGGCCAGCTTATTCCCAAGTTGGATTATGGGCGTGAACAAACCCTTCCGACAAGAATATCCAGCGGTCGTCACTCGACCGGATTTGGCTAAAGCAAAGCAATTACTCCAAGAGGCAAAAGCCGAGCTTGGTTTAGAGGCGATTCCACCCTTAATCTTGCTCGTCAGCGACAGCCCAACCGCGACCAAACAAGCGGAATACATGCAAGGCATGCTGAAGACCAAGCTTGATCTTGATCTTAAAATTGATGTTCAAACGTTTAAGCAACGATTGGCTAAAATGACCAACGGCGACTTTGACATCGTTGGCGCGGGCTGGGGTCCGGATTTTGACGACATCATGACCTTTGGCGATTTGTTCGCCTCTTGGAATTTGAACAATCGGGGTCGCTACAACAATCCGGAGTATGACCGCTTGGTTCGAAAAGCGATGAACAGTAATGATCCCGAAGTTAGAATGGCGGCTATGGCAGGCCTTCAAACCATTGTGCATGAAGATGCCATTATCCTCCCCATGTATGAGCAGGGCGTGATTTATCTGCAGCATCCTAAAATCAAGGGCATGCGACGCACCGTCGTTGGCTCTGATCCTGACTTCACTTACGCCCGCATTGTGCCCTGACCCCAATGTTGAAATACACGCTTGGACGCATTCTATCGGGACTGGTCACTATCTGGTTCATCGCAACCGCCACCTTTCTGGCAATGCACGCCGTGCCCGGCGACCCGTTGATGAACGAAAAAGCCACGACCCCCGAAATTCGCGAGAACCTTGCGCGAAAATACGGCNTAGATAAACCGATCGTCGAGCAATACGTCATCTATTTGGGCAATATGGTGCAAGGTGATTTCGGCATCTCCTTTACCCAACAAAATAGAAAAGTGAACGACATCATCCAAGACCACTTTCCGGTTTCGGCAGCCCTTGGCATCTTAGCCATTACCTTTGCCGCGCTGGGCGGCATTCTCTGGGGCGCTTTAACCGCGCTGTACCGAAATCAGCTGCCCGATATCATCATTATGTTCCTGGTGATTCTTGGTATTTCCGTACCCAGCTTTGTCTTTGCTGCTTTGGGCCAACTCCTTCTGGTTAACATTAATCAGTGGTTCAATATTTCCTTTTTACCCGTAGCGGGCTGGGGCACCTTTGCTCATATGATCGTGCCGTCTCTGGTGCTCGGGCTCGGTACCATGGCCCTACTGACGCGACTCATGCGCTCGTCTATGCTTGAGATTGTAAACGAAGACTTCATCCGAACCGCACGGGCCAAAGGCCTTTCACCGAGCCGGATCTTTTTTCAACACCAGCTCCGCAATGCCATCCTGCCGGTTGTCACCGTTTTAGGACCCCAAATTGCGGCGATTACGACGGGCGGCTTTGTTGTCGAGCTTGTTTTCGCGATCCCCGGTCTGGGCCGATATTTTGTCCAAGCCGTTCAACAGCTCGATTACACGGTCATCATGGGAACCACCGTATTTTATGGCGCCTTCCTTGTTTTTATGGTCATTCTGGTCGACATCATTTACGGCTTTATTGACCCCAGAGTGAGGCTGAAATGATCCCTCATCCCGCGCTGCAAGCAGACGATTTCACGCCAGAGCTGTCGACTGACAGCCTTGAGCAGCTTTCAAGGCCATCGCTGTCCTACTGGCAAGACGCTTGGATTCGGTTAAAGAAAAACACCCGCGCCATCATCTCCCTATACCTGATCATTGGTCTTGCGCTCTTTACCATCCTAGGCCCCTTTCTTTGGACCAAGGACCCAAGTGCTCAAGATCTGGATCAAATATCCCAAGCCCCGGCACTGCCCAAAACCGCGCTTTTGGTCAGCGACTATCTGCCTTGGACGCCGCCGGTTGACCAAGGACATCCCGCCGAGCCGACCGGATATCCCGATACCCTCGACGCCGTCACGGGCTTTGCGATCGTCGGGACGCCAAACACCCAATCCATACGGTTAACTTGGTCACCGGTTCAGGACGCAGGAGGCTATAGCATCTATCGAAGTGAGTCCGAGCCAAGCGGCCTGCAAGGACTTGGACTGCCCCTTGAGACGATTGACGCGGGCAACATCCTAGGCTTCGAAGATCGACTTAATCTCAAGTCTCAAACTTACTTTTATTCGATCATTCCAACGGACGGGCTCGATGAGTTCGATGTTGTTACCACCCTCAAGGTGACCCCCGTGCAATCCATTACCATGAGTCAGGCCCTGGAACGCGGTCTCATTGATCCATCAGACGCGCCTGGACGCTCGGTATCGCTCGCCTTTCATCCTTTCGGAACCGATTACCTTGGTCGAGATATGCTGGCAAGGCTAATGCAAGGCGCTCGAGTTTCTTTATTTATTGGGGTTGTTGCGCCATTCATCTATGTGCTTTTCGGTGTTTTTTATGGCGGCTTTGCCGGCTACCTTGGTGGAAAGATTGATCAATTTTTAATGCGCTTTGCCGACTTTGTGGTCGCCCTACCCTTCCTGCTGTTTATGATCCTGTTTAAAATCGGCTTCGGCATCGGACCAGGCGAAAGCGGTATCCTGCCGATGCTCGTTGCGCTGATCCTGCTGCTCTGGCCGAGCACCGCACGTTTGGTGAGGGGTCAGGTTTTAAAGATCCGAGAGCAAGGCTATATTGAAGCGGCTCGCCTGCTCGGCGGCAGGCCCAGCTATTTGATTGCAAGACACATCATTCCCAACACCATGGGCGTGATCCTTGTGACCTTAACCTTTGCCGTGCCCTCCGCGATCTTCACCGAGGCCTTTTTATCGTTTATTGGCATGGGGGTTGCGCCACCCACGCCGTCCTGGGGATCAATGTGCAATGAAGGCGTGAAAACGATGCTCAGTCATCCCCATGAACTATTTTTCCCTGCCCTTTTTATCAGTATCACTGTGCTCGCGTTTAACCTGCTGGGTGATGGACTAACCGAGGCCTTAGATTCAAAGATGAGGTCGCGAGAATAATGGGCACCCATAAACTGCTTGAGGTTAGCAACCTTTCCGTTGAGTTTGAGACCTATGGCGGCGTCGTTAAAGCCGTCAGAGGCGTTGATTTCAGCGTCGATGCCGGGGAAGTCTTGGCGATCGTCGGTGAATCGGGATGCGGCAAAAGTGTGACCGTGCAATCCATCATGGGCATCATTCCAATGCCGCCCGGAAAAATCACCGGCGGCTCTGCAAAACTCAAGGGTGAAGAGATTCTAGGACTCCAGGCTCAAGCCGCGAATCAATTTCGGGGTAAGGAGATCGGGATGATTTTCCAGGACCCTATGACGTCTCTTAATCCAACCATGACCATTGGCGCCCAGATCGCAGAAACCTTAAAGGTCCACCGCGGCCTGAGCACTCAACAGGCAAGCGAGATTGCCAGCGAACTCCTGATCAGAACGCGGATCCCAGAAGCGCAAAAACGCCTTAATCAATATCCCTTTGAGTTTTCAGGCGGCATGCTCCAACGCGCCATGATTGCCCAAAGCCTCGCCTGCTCGCCATCACTATTGATTGCAGACGAGCCAACCACCGCTTTGGATGTGACCATACAAGCGCAAATTCTAGACTTGTTGAAAGAGCTTCAATCCCGCGATGGCATGGCAATCATACTGATCACTCACGACCTTGCCGTTGTCGCAAGGACAGCCCAGAACGTTTGCGTCATGTACGCCGGCCAAATCGTCGAGCAGGGCAGCGTCGATGATATTTTCTATAAGAGCGCCCACCCCTATACCCTTGGGTTGAAGTTGGCGATGCCAAGCAATGTGAGCCAGCAAAACAAAAAGCTTGAGCCCATACCCGGTAGTCCCCCTGATTTGTTTTCACCGCCAAGCGGTTGCGGTTATGCGGCTCGGTGCCCACATGCCATGCGTATTTGTCACAAAGAAAACCCGCCATTGTTCAGCGACCCACGCGAGCCCCTTCATGCCGCTCGATGTTGGCTGCAAGCGCCAGGGGCACCCAAAACCCAAGGCCTGTATCAGCCCAACCTGATTGCGAGTCATGGCGCATGATAGAAACCAAAAACCTTAAAAAGCACTTTCATATTGGGCGCAACCAGACGCTTCATGCCGTTGACGGCATCTCTCTTTCGATTGCCGAAAACGAGATTCTAGGTCTGGTTGGCGAGAGCGGATCCGGAAAATCCACCTTTGGAAAAACCCTAATTGGCTTGCATGAACGGACAGCCGGCGAGGTCTTCTTTAAAGGCTCGCCCTTACCGCAGAAATACACCGCAAAAGACCACTTGCGATATTCTGCTGATATTCAAATGATTTTCCAAGACCCTTATGCATCCCTCAACCCGCGCATGACGGTGCTGGATATCATCGGCGAGGGTCTTGCGCTCAAGGGCATCCCGCGTGCCGATATTCAAGACGAAGTGGGTTTTTGGCTACGTCGAGTTGGCCTGCACCCTGATCACATGTCACGGTTTCCCCATGAGTTCTCAGGCGGTCAACGACAAAGAATCGGGATCGCACGCGCTATGATCATCAAGCCTAAGTTTGTGGTGTGTGATGAGCCGATATCCGCGCTCGACGTCTCCGTTCAAGCCCAAGTGGTTAACCTGCTCGAAGACCTAAAAGATTCATTGGGCTTGACGCTATTATTTATTGCCCATGACCTCTCGATGGTGCGTTATATCTCCGATCGAATGGCCGTTATGTATTTGGGAACGCTCGTTGAGAGCGGTCCATCGGACGCTGTTTTCTTCGAGCCTAAACATCCTTACACCCGACTGCTGATTCAATCCAACCCGGAAGCAGACCCAGTTCTTGAGCGCACTCGGCCAAGTGCCGAGCTGACGGGTGAGATTACCTCGCCGATCAATATGGGCCCCGGGTGCCGATTTGCCGACCGCTGTCCTGAGGTTATGCCCCAATGTCAATCTGTGACGCCCGAATCTCGACTGATCGCCTCGGATCATCAGGTTGCCTGTCATCTTTATGACGAAAGGTGAGTCGGCTGGCGGGTTAACCCGTTTTTCGAACCATTCTTAAAATAGAATCCTCGCTCGTGTAGGTCTCAATTGCTGACAGCGCAGCCCAAGCTAGCTCATTCGACTCCTCGCTGACCGTTAAAGCCGGATCCCCAGCGCACTCAAACAGATAACGAACATCATAGTGGTAATGCGCAGGCTCATTACCGCGTTCAGGAATCAAATGCACATCCAGATCAAAAATCTCAGAACTCACGAGCTGCAGCGCTTCAAGACCAGACTCTTCATAGGCTTCCCGGGTCGCAACCCGCGCAATATCGTCATCGCCGTCTGCATGGCCACCTAACTGCAACCACCGGTCGAGTTTGCGATGGTGGGTCAACAAACAGTGCTTATGGGGCTGGTCTACAATCCAGGCCGATCCTGTCACGTGTCCCACCGTGAGGGAGCGTTCAAAGCAATTTTCATGACTGCGAACAAAGTCCTCGAAGGACGCAATGACGTCGGCTTCTTCAGGATACCGACGACCATAACGATCGATTAACTTTAACAAGATAACTCTCGACACTGATTACCGCCTTTGAACCGGTGAGCCTGGCTTTTGCTCGTCAAACAAGCCCACCAACTGCTCAGTCATGGCATCGCCAAGTTGTTCCGCATCCGTAATGGTGACGGCGCGCTCATAATGGTGCGTGACATCATGACCAATACCAATCGCCACCAGCTCAACACTTTCGGTGTTTTCAATTTGATCGATGGCGAACTTTAAGTGCTGTTCCAGGAAGTTACTCGGATTGACCAAGAGGGTGCTGTTATCAACGGGCAGACCATCCGAGATCACCATCAAAATCTTGCGATCCTCGGGTCGACCATGAATACGGTTATAGGCCCAGAGTAGCGCTTCACCATCAATATTTTCCTTGAGCAACTCCTCGCGCATCATCAGCCCCAAATTTCGCCTTGCACGACGCCAGGGCATATCCGCGGCTTTGTAAATAATATGCCGCAAATCATTCAGGCGCCCGGGTTGCTGCGGTTTTCCGCGCTGCAACCACAACTCCCGCGATTGACCACCCCGCCAAGCCTTGGTCGTGAACCCCAAAATCTCAACTTTAACCGAGCACCGCTCAAGGGTTCTGCCCAAAATATCAGCACACATCGCCGCGATCGAAATGGATCGGCCGCGCATTGATCCAGAGCTATCGATCAAAATCGACACGACCGTATCTTTAAATTTAGTTTCTTTTTCCTGCTTAAACGCCAGCGAGGAAAATGGATCCATGATAATGGTCGGCAGCCGTGAGGTATCCAGTACGCCTTCCTCAAGATCAAACTCCCAAGCACGGCTCTGCTGCGCCATCAATTTACGCTGTAATCGATTGGCAAGCTTACTGATAATGATCTGAGAGTTTTGCAGATGCTGATCCAGAACGCCTCTAAGGCGATCCAACTCTTCGCTATCACAAAGCTGATCCGCAAACACCACTTCATCAAACTCTGTGTGTAGGCTTGATATTCAAAGGTCTTCGGGCGCGCCCAACTTCTTTGCGCATTAGCGTCAGGCGGCGCGCCACCGTCGTCTTCAGACCCATCGGATTCTGTTAAATCAGATGCATCCATATCAACGGGCACATCGCCTTCGATGGCGTCTGAAAGATCACCTTCAGCGCCCTGGTCTTGATCTGCCCCTTCGTCCCCGGCCTCGGCTTCGGCCTCTTGTTCCTGATCATCCGTATCATCTTGATCCCCGTTCTGATCATCTTGACCAAAATCTTCGGCCAACCCAAAATCAGCGATCAAACTGCGCGCCAGTTCTGAGAAGGCTTCCTGATCAAAGACCTTCCCTTCGAAATCACTTAACTGCGTACCGACCCGATCTTCAATATACGTCCGCCAAGGATCCAGCACGCGCGCGGCGGACTCTGGCAACTCGGCGGCAATTAATTTTTCGCGGAGAAACAACCCGACTGCCTGGCCAAGGGGCGCGTCTTCTGTTGAGGTAATGTCGTAGGCGCCTTGTTGTTGCAAGGCATCATCCAGCTGGTGATGCAAATTATCTTGCACCCCGCGCATGAGATACGTGCCGATCGCTGCAATCCGGGATTCCTCCACCGCATCAAACAGGTCTTGGGCAACCCCGGCCGCTGGCCGGCCCTGATCGTGCAGGGCCTCGTCATGGTATCGCGTGCGCAGTGCAAACCGATCCGCCGTGCCCCGCAAAGCCGCAAGCGCCGCTTGCGAGCCACCGACTTCCGGCACGGGAATCCTCGCCTTATTGCCATGAATAAACGGCTTACCTCGACCAAAGGTCACCGAGAGCTCATCATTGCCCGAGATAGCCCGCATCGTTGCAGTCACGGCCTGACGGAAAACTTCTGTTGCATCATCCAGCTGGGGTGGCATCAGATCATCAGCCCGCTAAAACCACGTTTGCGGTCGATTCGGGCAGGTCAGTGCCCATGCACCGCTGATAGTACTCAGCAACGATTGCACGCTCGGTTTCATCACACTTATTCAAAAATGTCAGCCTGAAAGCAAAGCCCAAATCACCAAACAACTCGCCATTTTCAGCCCACATGATCACGGTTCGAGGCGACATCACAATCGAGATATCGCCGTTCATGAAGCCTTGCCGAGTCAGCGCGGCCACTGACACCATATGCCCAATGGTTTTACGATCCAGATTCGGCCTTTTGCGGCCACGATCTCAACTTCTTGTTCATGGGGGAGGTAATTCAGGGTGGTCACAATATTCCATCGATCCATCTGGCCCTGGTTAATTTGCTGCGTCCCGTGGTACAACCCGGTTGAATCACCCAACCCGATGGTATTGGTGGTCGAGAAAAGGCGAAAACTTTGATGGGGGCTAATAACCCGGCTCTGATCCAGCAGCGTTAGCTTGCCTTCAACTTCCAGTACGCGCTGGATTACAAACATCACATCCGGCCGACCTGCGTCGTATTCATCGAAAACAATGGCACAGGCGCGCTGCAACGCCCAAGGCAGCAACCCTTCCTTAAACTCGGTGATTTGCTTGCCGTCCTGCAGCACAATCGCATCTTTACCCACCAAGTCCATGCGCGATACATGCGAGTCCAGATTGATCCGGATGCAAGGCCAATTTAGACGCGCGGCGACTTGTTCAATGTGGGTCGATTTCCCGGTGCCGTGAAACCCCTGCACCATACAGCGACGGTTGTGCGCAAAGCTCGCCAAGATCGCAAGCGTTGTCTCCTTATTGAATAAATAGGTTTCATCGATGGCCGGTACATGTTCAGAGGTCTGAGAAAATGCCGGAACCAAGAGATCGACATCTATACCGAAGGTTTCTCTCACTGCGACCTGCGTATCTGGGATACCGTCTCCAGCCAACGCGCCTAATTGCTTTGCCATAATTTTAACCTTAGAAAACTGAGCGGCTATTGCCTTGTAATAACCCCGCACGGTCACGACAGACCGCTTGGAATCGTTGAGGTAAACCCCGCACCAGATGAGGCCNCAGGGGTTCGGTTCAACCGCAACGGGTTTGCTNTTAGCCACCCNCCGCAGGGTTCTAAGAATAGCGATTTGTCCCTTAAATTGCCACGGCNGGACCTTTAACTCTGCTACCATAAGTGCCACTGATAGGAGAGCCTTACCATGCCAAAGGTCTATATGGTTCGACATGGCCGAGCCGCTGCCAACTTTACGAGCGATCTTGACCCGGGACTCGATGATCTCGGCCGCGACCAGGCAGTGCAGGCCGCAAGCGTACTGGCGGTCCAGGCGCCGCTTGCGCTGTTATCGAGCCCCTTGAAACGCGCCCAAGAAACCGCGGTGCCAATAGCTGAACAGCTAAAACAAGCCGTAACCATTGATTCTCGCGTTGCCGAAGTGCCAAGCCATGGCATTGCTTTAGAAGATCGGGGCGCGTGGCTGCAAGCCGTTATGCAAGGCCAATGGTCCGAGCAATCCGAGGCACTACAGCAATGGCGAGATCATATGGCGCAATGCCTGATGGCCTGCTCAACCGATACCGCTATTTTTTCTCACTTTGTCGCCATCAATGCGATGGTTTCCTACGCCACCCAACGCGATGAGGTCCTGGTTTGCCGCCCAGATAATGGCAGCATCACCCTCTTCGACGTTCAACCTTCAGGCATCACCTTGATTGATCGGGGCAGTGAAGCCACAACCCACATCAACTAAACACCTCGCCGGATCTCTTTTGGTCAGGCTAGGGGTTTCATTTCGGGAAGGGTACAACGATTCGGTGCCCCGATAACCGCATCGAGATNTTGGCCATAACATCCCAGGGCTCACCTGGCTCGACGCCTTTCACAATGGCATCGACTGCCCGAACCGCCCCATGAATGGCTTGAAGGTCATCGAGGCTGAGACGCTGGACCACGCGACTGATTAAGGCTTTGCGCTTAGGCCAAATACGCGCACTCTGCAGCGCCGCCTCCAAGGAGCCGGCCTGCGCTTGCGCTTTGATCCCAATCAAGGTGCGAAGTTCTCGCGTCAGGACGCCAGTGACCAACAAGACCTCGGTGCCTTCAGCCTGCAGGCCATTGAGAACGCGCAAACAGCGACCCGCCTTCCCCGCAAGGGCCGCATCCAACCACTGGTAAACATCATAGCGCGCATGGTCGCCAACGGTTGCTTGCACCATCTCAAGGCTGATTTCGGTGGCCGGCGCCGCCAGGATCAATCGATCCACTTCCTGAACAGCTGCCAACAAGTTGCCTTCCACCCGAGCCGATAACGCAAGCACCGCATCCCGGGCAATGCGAAAGCCCTTGTCTTTAAATCGGTTTTCAATCCAGCGCGGCAGGTCTTTTGACTCAATCGGCCACACCTGAACCAGCACCCCAACAGCCTCAAGGGCCTTAAACCATTTGGATTTCTGAACGCTTGCGTCTGCCTTCGGCAAACTCAAAAGCACCACGAGATCCTCACCAACGTTTGCAAGTTCCAGGAGCGCTTTCGCTGCCTTTTCTGGCTGTTTTGCCGCGCTCAGACGGACTTCAATCAATTTCTTGTCGGCAAATAACGACAGGCTATTCGCGCTGTAATGGAGCTCTTGCCAGTCGAAACCTGTTTCAACATGGAACAAATCTCGCTCGATAAAACCCGCCGAGCGGGCGTCTGCCCGAATCTGATCGCACACCTGCTGACGCAGTAAGGGTTCATCCCCAGAAATCAGATAAACCCTTGCAAGCCCTTTTTTGAGTTCTGCCGCCAATTTTTCGGGATAGATTTTCATCCGGGGCGCGGCCTGCCCAACCCGTCCATCCCCTGCAGTTCAGTCACTTTGACAAGCTCACATCAAGCCAAGGTTGCATTCGGTCCCGTAATTGGCTCGCTAATTCAGCACGCATTTGCACTAGACGAGCGCTTTCGGTTTCGCTGGCGGCAACCAAGCGTTGATTGTGTCTTGTCAGATGCGCGTTCGTCGTGATGCGCTCGGCATCAACCAGCCGTTCACCCCGATTATTTTTCAGCGAAAATATCCACTGCAGCGTGACGTCAAACTCCGTTGCCTCATCAAAGGCTGCAGCCGCTATGGGAAACTTTGAGTATATTTCTTCATGAATAATTAAAGACAGCGGCGACGGACTCGATGCCTCGCCTTTCCTACGCGGCCCTTGATCCAGCAAACGCCCGACGGCAGAGTCGATGCCTGCCGAAACCGACACCTCAACGCCCTGCAATGACACCGGCGGACTCAGCTGATAACCGCAGCCCGCGAGCATGAGCAGTACAAGTCCTTGGCAGCCAGCCCAGAATATCCGCATCAATTCACCACAAAGTTGATCAGTTTTTCAGGCACATAAATAACCTTCCGGATTTGTTTACCGTCAAAATATTGCGTCAAATTGGGCAGCTCTGCCACTTTTTGACGAATACTTGATTCATCAATATCCGCCGCCACATCGAGCTTCGCCCGTAACTTACCGTTGATCTGAACGACGAGTTCTATCGAGGTTTTAACCAACGCACGCTCATCGGTTGCCATCCATTGAGCCTGGCTCAAATCTTCGCCCGTTAACCTGCGCCACAAGGCACTTGAGATGTGGGGCGTGATCGGCGACAAAACCAATACAACGGCTTTTAACGCTTCTCGCAGTACCGCGCGAGATTCGCTGGAATGCCCGTCAAACTTATTAATATGATTCATTAGCGTCATGGCAGCCGCAACGACCGTATTGAACGCCAGCCGCCGGCCATAATCGTCAAAGGCCTTGCTCAGTGTTTCGTGGGTTACTCGTCGCAGTCCNTTGTCGGTCTCATCCAAACGCGTCGGGTCAAAAGCGTCCGCTGTGCCCTCGGCAACATGGTTTTCAACCGTTGTCCAAAGCCGAGTCCNGAGCCATTTGAAGGCCGACTCTACACCATTTTCTGACCACTCAAAGCTTTGCTCTGGCGGCGCCGCAAACATCATCGCCATTCGAACCGCATCGGCACCAAACTGATCGAGAAGATGCTGCGGGTCACCGGCGTCGCCCGCGGACTTCGACATCTTACTGCCATCTTTTAAAACCATTCCGAGCGCCAAAAGATTCGTAAACGGCTCATTGGTTTGCACGAGGCCCTGGTCGCGCATGACTTTATGAAAGAAACGGGCGTAGAGCAGATGCAGAATTGCATGCTCCTCGCCCCCCACATAATGATCTACTTGCCCCCAATATCTCGCCCGATCATCCAGCATTGCAGCCTCAGAATCGTTCGACATAAATCGCGCGTAATACCAAGAAGACTCCATGAACGTATCAAATGTATCGGTTTCGCGCTCACCCGGACCGCCACAGCTTGGGCAAGGCACGCTAGACCAAGCAGACAGGGTCTTGAGCGGAGATCCAACGCCTTGAAACTGAATATCGGTGGGTAACACGACGGGCAGATCCTGCTCAGGGACCGGCACAGCACCGCATTGCTCACAGTGGATGAATGGGATTGGACAACCCCAGTAGCGCTGTCGTGAAACCCCCCAGTCTCGCAACCTATAATTGACCCGACGGGCACCCAGGCCTTTGCCTTCTAGGGCGCCNGTAATCGCTGAAAAGGCCTCATCAAACCCTAANCCATCGAATTCACCAGAGTTGATCAATTCGTTTTTATCCGTCAANGCTTGATCGAGGATTGAGGCGCCATCCGGACGACTCGCTATGACCTGTTTGATCGGCAAGTCATACTTTTTAGCAAATTCCCAATCTCGCTGATCATGTCCCGGCACGGACATCACCGCCCCAGAGCCGTATTCCATCAACACAAAATTTGCGACCCAAATGGGGATGCTTTCGCCAGTGAGCGGATGCGTTGCAACGTAACCAGAGTCAATGCCCAGCTTTTCCATCTTCGCCATTTCGGCTTCGGCAACTTTGACCCGTTGGGCATCTTGGATAAAGGCGTCAATCGCTGGACTTGCGCTTGCTGCGGCCAACGCTATGGGATGTTGCGGCGCGACGGCCAAGTAAGTAACCCCCAGTAAGGTATCCGGTCGCGTCGTGTACACAGCGACCCCGCCAAATTCGGGCATTGGGAAGGTGAGCTCAACGCCTTCTGAGCGACCGATCCAGTTTCGCTGCATCGTCTTAATCTTGTCTGGCCAGCCTGGCAGGTGATCGAGCTCACCCAACAACTCTTCGGCATAGTCTGTGATTTTGACAAACCACTGAGACAGCTGCCGCCGCTCAACCGGGGCGCCTGAGCGCCAACCTTTACCATCCACCACCTGTTCGTTTGCAAGGACGGTTTGATCCACCGGATCCCAATTCACCCAAGCTGCTTTTTTATAAACCAGGCCCTGTTCAAACATTTTGGTAAAAAACCACTGCTCCCAGCGGTAGTATTCCGGATCACAGGTTGCGAACTCCCGAGACCAATCATAAGCCAGGCCCAGACGCTGCATTTGGGTCTTCATGTGCGCAATGTTTTTTAGCGTCCAATCGGACGGTGGGACCTGATGCTTAATCGCCGCATTCTCAGCGGGCAAGCCAAACGCATCCCAACCCATGGGCTGCAGTACCTGTTTGCCATTGAGCCGTTGAAAACGAGCAATAACATCACCCAATGTGTAGGTTCGAACATGCCCCATATGGAGCTGTCCGCTGGGATAAGGGAACATCGCCAAGCAGTAAAACTTTTCCTGACCGGCTTGCTCGACGACTTTATAGGTTTCTTGTGACTGCCAATTTGCCTGTTCAGCGGCCTCCAAAACCTGCGGATCATACGCGTCCGGTACCTCTTGCCAAGCCATAGTCACTCACCTATTCAACGAATTAATATTCTACCTTACGCGCCAGAGTCTCGGCGAACTTTGCCGCTTAAAGCCGATTCCAAATCAGCGAAGCCGCCATAAACCCCAATAACAACGCAATGATCGGAGATTGTCCAAATCGACTATAGGGCGTCTGGCCCGTAAAGAGCGGGACGGATTGCACCATCACGCCAGGTTCATCTTTCGGTAACCGCGCCAGCACGTCACCCTTGTTTGAGATCAGAGCGGTTACCCCATTATTCGTCACCCGAACGACAGAACGCGCGAGCTCCGCTGCGCGCATTGCCGCAATCTGCAAATGTTGCTCTGGCCCAATTGAGGCACCAAACCAGGTGTCATTGCTGACGGTGATCAAAAGCGCTGGATCCTGCGCCGTACCGCGTACGAGCTCTGCATCCGTGATCTCATAGCAAATCGACAAGGACAACTCGTGCGCGCCAAGCCGAATGGGCGCCTGCACGGCTGGACCCGGCTGATTCCGAGACATGGGCAGATCAAAAAACTGAATCAACCCACGCAAAACAGACGCCATCGGGACAAATTCACCAAACGGCACAAGATGTCGTTTCAAGTAGCGGCCCTCAGCAAGGCCCAGGCCCTGCACCGTATTGTAAAAACCGGTCTCATCCGCCCTCGGCAGGCCAACAATCAGGCCCACCCCCGCGGCATCGGCCCAATCTTTCAGCTGCTGCAACGACGCTTGTCCCTGGTGCGCAAAACGAGTGAAAGAGGCTTCCGACCAAACCACCAAATCAACTTCTGGCAAATCGACCATGAGCCGAGTGTGGGCATTCAGGTTGCTCAAGAACTGTTCCGGTTGCCACTTTGTGTGCTGATCAAGGTTCGCTTGGATCCCAGCAACCTTGAGGCTCCCGGCTCGATCGACGAATTCAAGACTGCCAACGCTGAATGACAGCGCGAATAATCCCGTCACAACCACCGGTATCCAATGATTCGGCGCTCGCCACTGTCGAACCAAAAGCTCCGCGAGGAGCACCACGACAAAGCCCACGAGCAGCACGCCACCAATAGGCGCCCAATGCCCCGCCCAGGTTCCCGTGTGGGCGTAACCGACATAGAGCCAGGGAAAGCCCGTCAGGAACCAACCTCGAAACCACTCACCCAGAACCCAGGTCATCGCCATCCAAGGCGCATTCGGCCAGCCACCCCGATCGCGCAAGTAGGACAAGACATAGCCTTGCGGTATGAAGGTTAAAGACCACAATAAGATAAACAACCCGGTTAGACCGCCCGCCAGTAAGCTCGAGGCGCCGCCATAGGTGTGGATACTGACGTAGATCCAAGCAACCCCAGCGCCAAAGAGCCCCAGGGCAAAGCCGTAGTGAAGGGCTGCGAGTCGGTGTCCTTTAAAGCCTGTGCTGACCGCGCAAAACGCCACCAAACTGATCAAAGACAGCGGCCAGTATCCGAAGGGCGCAAAACTGCCAACCAGCACACTACCGGCGAGCACGCAAATGAGCCAAGCGGCCTTAAATCCGAGTCCGGTCAACTTAATCTGTGCTGCGGCGAGCAACCTGGAGCAAATGGATTCTCCGATTGTCCGCATTGAGCACTCTGAACTCAAAGCCTTCGATGACCACCTGATCATCACGGTTCGGCAGCCGGCCAATTCGATTCATCATCAGACCACCAATGGTATCAAACTCATCGTCATCAAATTCGCTGCCGAACGCGCGATTAAAATCATCGATGGTGGTCAACGCTTTGACGGTATAGGTGCCATCCACATGCTGCTTGATGAAGTCGTCTTCATCATAATCAAACTCATCTTCGATATCGCCGACGATTTGTTCGAGCACATCCTCAATGGTGATAATCCCACTCATGCTGCCATATTCATCATAGACAACCGCAAGGTGGTTTCGATTGGCTTTAAATTCTTGGAGCAACACATTCAGACGTTTACTCTCCGGGATACCCGGGGAAGGTCTCAAAAGCTCCCGAAGGTTAAATCGTTCCGAGCGGTCAGGATGCGCTAAAAACAGCATGTCTTTTGCCAGCAAAACGCCCAGCACATCGTCATTGCCATCCCCAAGGACGGGGAATCTAGAGTGCCCACTTTCAATGACCCCGGTTAGGATCTCGCCAGCGGTTTGGTCTATCCTAAAAAAAACCACCTGAGACCTTGGCACCATAATCTCGCGGGCCTTTAAATCAGAGACCGTCAATGCGCCTTCAATAATAGATAGGGCTTCGGCATCGAGCAATTCCCGTTGCTCAGAGGCACGTAACACTTCAAGCAACTCGGCTCGACTGCTGGGCTCACCGGTCAACGCCATCGATAGGCGTTCTAACCAAGAGCGGCTTTTTTCAGTTTTCGAGTCGCTTTCACTCATCGACAATCACCTCATACGGATCTTGAACGCCAACTTCTTTTAAAACGGCCACTTCTAGCGATTCCATTGTCTCTGCATCAGCTTCGAATTCGTGATCATACCCAATCAAGTGCAGCATACCATGCAAGACTAAGTGTAAAAAATGATCGGATGCCGCTTTACCTTGGTCTGCCGCCTCCTGAACTAAACAGGCCCCGCAAATCACCAAGTCGCCGAGATCTAGACAATGGGCTTCATCCAGCATATTGGTTGTAAACGACAACACATTGGTCGGGTAATCGCGTCCTCGGTAGCTTTGATTTAAAGCGCGTGATTCGGCCGGATCAACAAATCGGATACAGACTCTGAACTGCTGGGCCTGGGGAAGACTCAAAGCCCTGCCTTGGGCCACAGCTTGTTGCCAAGTCGATGCCATCATCGTTTGAATCAAGGGCAGTGCCGCATCACAGGCAATATCCGCCGGACAAAGCGCATTTTGCTGAAAATCGATTTGAAGGGGCATCATGCTTTAAGCCTGGCTACGGTTTAATCGCGATCTTCAAAGGCTTGATAGGCTTCGACAATCCTTTGAACCAATGGATGTCGCACAACGTCTCGAGAGGAAAAGTGCGTAAAAGATAAGCCTTTAACACCATCTAACACCCGCATTACGTGTTTGAGTCCGGATTGGGTTCGAGGCGGTAGATCCACCTGTGTCACATCACCGGTGACCACTACGGTCGAGCCAAATCCAATCCGCGTCAGGAACATTTTCATTTGCTCAACCGTTGTATTCTGGCTCTCGTCTAGAATAATAAAAGAATCATTCAGCGTTCTGCCGCGCATATACGCCAGCGGCGCAACCTCAATAAAACCCTTCTCAATTAACTTCTCAACCCGCTCAAACCCGAATAACTCGTACAGCGCGTCATACAAGGGCCTGAGGTAAGGATCGATCTTCTGGCTTAAATCGCCCGGCAGAAAGCCCAACTTCTCGCCCGCCTCAACCGCCGGACGAACCAGCAGTATCCGCCCCACTCGTTCCTGCTCGAAAGCCTCGACAGCACAGGCCACCGCCAAAAACGTTTTCCCCGTACCGGCCGGCCCAATACCAAAATTGATGTCATGGGTTCGGATGGCACTGACATAGACATTCTGATTATCCCCTCGGGGTTTAATCGATTTCTTTCGGGTCTTGATCAGTTGAACGGACGGGTCTTGGCCCTCTGTAATCGCCTCGATACCCGACTCCTGCAGAAATAAATGAAGCGTCTCAGGGCTCAACTCGCCGCCGTTGATCACTTCTCGATACAATTGCTTGAGTAACTCGAGGGTCGCAACAACCGTCTTATTGTCCCCAAGAATCTCGAATTCGTGTCCACGGTTCTTAATTTTGACGTCTAAGCGGGACTCAATCTGCCGAAGGTTTTTATCAAAAGGCCCGCACAGTGCCGACAAATGATCGGAGTTATTCGGTTCAAGTTTAGTGACCTTCTTAACACGGGCATCAGCATTGGATCCTGGAACCGATTGAATACTCAATGGATCGCACCTGTATCGAGTGCACTGACCCAGTCTCCGCGCAGAGAGTTGGGTAAGGCCTCGGTCACATTGATCCGACTAAACCCGCCAATGAGTGCGGCATCATCCGATCTAAAATTCACGACCCGATTATTTTCGGTTC
>JGI20160J14292_10001577_pt1 | contig 19000 bp, 8 predicted proteins | sample COG_10_FD_14292 | JGI IMG/M metagenome (IMG submission 14292) | reverse complement strand
TTAATAATATTATTCATTTAATAATATTATTCATTTAATAATATTATTCATTTAATAATTCCAATTGTACTTATTTAACTCTTTATACTTATTTAATTTGTTATACTTATTTTAGTAATATTATATAAAATGAAAATAAATATTTTTGGAATAATTGTATTCGTTTTTATTAGCATTATCATCTTTAAAATATACCATGAATCGGACATGTTTCAATTAAAGTGTATCGTTTCGGATGTTGACGGTAATAAATATTGTGTAAGGGAGAGAAACAAACTAGAACTGGTGGCTGATTTATTGGCAAACGTTACAAACAACATGAAGGATTTAGTGGAGCATTTAAAAATTACATTTCCGGATAGAAAGAACGTCCAGCGTTTAGTTGATAATTTCAACCCTAAGAAGGTTTATGAAACACTTCCTACGAGTTCATACACGGCTTACTCTGAAAATAAGGGAGAGAAATTGGCATTTTGTACGACGACCACAAAGGAAGGCAATAGACTGATCGATGAGAACACACTTACATTTGTAGCAATCCACGAACTGTCTCATTTAGCAACAAAAACAGTAGGACACACCGATGAGTTTTGGAATAATTTTAAATTTCTATTAAAAGAAGCAAAAAATAAGAATATTTACAATCCTATAGATTATAAAAAAAAACCCCAACCATATTGTGGTATGACTATTACGGACAATCCATATTTTGATTTATAATTTTTAATTTTATAATTTTATTATTTCATATCACACCATAAGTGGTTACCTTATCCAATTCCTTTAAAAAATCATAACGTATAGTGTTATAATTTTTGCTACTGTAAAAACTATTTCTATAGACATCAATATTGAACCGTAATTTATTTTCTTTAGACATTACGACATTTCCAGAATGGATTTTTTTAAAATTCACGGGTAACTGCGGAAAGAATGTGTCGCACGTATAATGATTTAAAATATTTGTGATGTAAACATCTTGTATTAAATTATTTTTAAGATACCAATTGTAAATTTGTTCTCCACCAATAACCCAATTGACGTCGTATTCACATTTTGTCATAATATCATAATTGACTTCTGTCAATTCTGAATATAGTTCGGTATGCAAACGTATATTATTCGGCGATTTAGTAGAAGATATTACATAGTTGGTTCTTTTAGGAAGATTCCTCTCCATACTATCATATGTTTTTCTACCCATTATTACAGAATTATTTCCATTACCTATCGTCTTATTTTTAAAAAACATCATATCTTCACTTAAACGCCACGGAATAATACCATTTAGTCCTATTCCTCTATTTTTACACGTAGCAACAATAATATTCATTTTTATATAAATATAATCAAATATATTTATATACATGTCAAAACAATATAATTTTCACCACGTAATAGGTGATAATATTAAACAAACATATATTTTTAATGATAAAAAATCCACAAATAGTAAAACAAAAAACATTCCAATCTATGAAGACGACATGATAATTAATATTAAGCATAAATTAAGCAGTTTATTTGATAACCAATCGCATCATGAAATTTACATGTTTTGTAAAAGAAAAAATGTATTAAATCAATCCGTATATTATCAACTGCTTACTCAAGACGATAACATTAAACTTAATATTGATATTTACAAACGGTTTGTGTCAAATATTGCAATAAATCCCAACTTTTTAAAAACTCCAAATAAAATAGCAACCAAGCATCTTAGTAGTTTTTACAAAAATAACAAAATATGGAATAAAGAAAACCTATTTGTTACGCCAATTGGAGTAAGTGCTTTTCATCGTAAGAAATATTTATTTCATCATAATCCATTTTCATGTAATAAGATAGATGAATATATTTCATCGGACATGAAAAAATTTATTAGTACAGAAAACAAAAAGTTGCTTTTCAAGTACAAGCCTGAAAACAATGACATTTATTTTTGTTTTGCCGATGAAGTATTGGAATTTTTCAAAAATCAAACTGCCTTGCAAACAGACAAATCCGGAGAAACAGACAAAACAATAACAGATCAATATTTGTTGGAATTGTATTTCCCTTCGTTGTTTAATCAAAAAATTTCATCGTTAAAGGATATTAAGTCATCTAAGATAAAATTGAAATCTAGTTCTACCAAAGAGTACAATAATGTGTTTAAAGATTACAACAATAACATAGATTTACTTCACAAGTATTCTGTTGGGAATTTAAATCAATTGGATTATCGTATTAATTCTATTCATTTTACGATTCATCCTATGGAATCTCTTCAATTACCGTTGGAAGTTATTTTTAAAAAAATAAATTCAACCAAACTCCTTAGTTTGATGAAATACAATCCTGGTAAAGATTTGGAAAGTATTTATCGATTGTATACAAACGATTATATTTCCAATAAAGGACTTAGAATGCCATCTTTATATGTGGAGAATAACGAAAATAGTAGAAAAATAAAACAGATTTCATCCAACATGTTATACACCAATAGAATCGGATTTTATTTAAACTTACAACATTTGCCTACAAATCCTATTAAGGAAGAATTGTATTGTATTTTACTTGAAAATGGAGATATTCAAATTAAGTTAAATTGCAATGAATCGTATGACATAAACAAATTACATCGTGTTTTCTCTCCCATTATACAAAAACAAATTATTAATGTTGTCAATACATTCGTACAGAAAAAAAGTATTTACCGATTTGAATCGTTGAATAGTAACAACGTTGAACTAAATAAAATAGACACCGTATTTTTTACAGAAGATACGCGAAATTTAACATTTAAAAATTTAAAATGTACTAGTTCTGTATTTTCTGTAATTAATAAAAATAAAAGGTCAAATACGTACGATTTGAATTACAAACGCGTTTCTTTTTATCAAAAAATGAATGATATCCAGTCGTTTATTAATGTAAAATTGCAAGAGGCTATTTCAATCGAAGAAATAAAACAGTTGGTTATGAGTAATTTTAATTTAAATGAGGAAAAGGCAGTAGAAATTATGGATGGATTTTTAAAAGAAATACGATTGGCGGTGGACGCTTTTGAAAATAGAAAAATAAAAGTAGAAGATAACCCAGGTTTCAATATACATATTGAAACTAAAAACGTTGACTATGTAAATATTCAATTAAAAAGATTGTTTGAAATTAAAAACATAAATGATATTACTTATCTAACAAATGGTATTATAAAACGCTACTTAAACGCACTTATAAATATCAATCAATTGGAAGAACCACTCAAAGAATGTATTAAGAAAATAAAGGAAAAACAGATAGAAAATATTAAAGAAATATATGAAAATCCGCTGGAAGATGCTAAGATAAACTTTGATTCAGACGACGACGATGATGAAGCATCTGATCTATTTGGATTAATGAGTGGATTAGATGATGATGAAAATGAAGCTGAAACTAGTAAAAGTAAAAGCAATAATAAAAGTAAAAGCAATAGTAATAGTATTTCTATTGACATGGATGAATTAGATTTAGATGGTGATATTATTGATTCCAAATCATCGGATGAGAAAGAGGACGACGACGACGACGACGACGACGACGACTCTATTTCCTTATCGGGTGGGGCTAAACAAAATCAAAATCAAAATATCGACCTTACTTCTATCAAAATGAAGGGTTCGAAAAATTGGTTTACAAATCGTTTAAGAGAACGACAGCCAGATATATATGTAATGTCGAAACAAGACGCAAAAAACAAAAATTTCGTGAAATACTCAAAAACATGTCAGTGGCAGTATAAAAAACAACCAATTATTTTAAACGATGCTGAATTAAAAAAAATAAACGAAGCGGACAAAAAATCGAATACAAAATCATACGACGGTCATATTGAATACAAAGGGTATAATTATATTTGCCCTCGCTATTGGTGTTTTAAAGACGATAATGGTAACTCTAGAAGCATGTCGTTTAAACAACTCAATGACGGTGAATGTGGGGGATGGGATGCTTTAAATCCAAAAAAAGCAAAATCCCTACTTCCTGGCAAACGTATTGTAGAATTGACGGACGATAGACTGCATAATCCATCCAAAACAAATAATCCGTTGGTATATAAACCACTTTATCCATTTTTTCAAAAGTCTGAAAACCACCCAAAAGGACTTTGTGCTCCGTGTTGTTCTCAAGTACCGATTGAATACGATGGATTCCCCGATGAATCAACTAGTGAGCGCGATAAGAAACATAAAGGTCAACAGAAATATTTCGAACATCTGTATAAATCAGGCACCACCAAAGCAACTATTTCGGTTGATGATAACATTAAGAATAATCCCGACGTAAAAAAACAGATTGAAAAATGGGAAGGCGTTGGTCCATCGTTTAAAGTAGTACAAAATAAAACAAAAAATGGTGTTAAAATTATTGATATTGGAAATAAAAACAACGATTCAAAAAAATTAACCAAAATGGATTTAATTCCAAAAAAGAAAAATGTCCCTGAAAATCCAACGCGATCTCAACTCGATAAAATGTTACAAAAAACAAAAAATAACCGAAGGTTTAATATTTGTACGAATAGGCAAATTGTATCTAATATAACACCATCAAAAGGTTCTAGAAAAAAACGTAAAAGCAAAACAGCAAAACAATCGATTAATAGAATTGAAATAGACGACAGGACTATCACAAGAGATCCAACGCCCGATTCTATTTATTTAAAAAAATTACAAGAGGAAGAAAAATTAAAGCAGCAAGCAAAAAAACGAAAAACGGTTGTAAAAAAGAAGATAAAACCTTTTTTGTTCGAATTTCCACTTAAAAATCCAAATTCACTAGGATATTTAAAACCATCTTTACAAAAATTTATCCAATACGATACGGCTTCTATATGCTATAATAATCCACCAAATGATTCGTCGCTTAAACCAAAATCATCATGCCTTCTTCGTTTGGGCGTAAATAAAAACACAAATCAATCCTTTCTTGAAACAATTGCTTTAATTCAAAACAAATCACTTCGACAACTTAAAACGCATTTAATTAAGAACATTACACTCTCCAAATATATAATTGCGTTCAAAGGTTCGCTGATAGACTTATTTTATGATAAAACAAAGACGGTTGATAAAAAATTAAAAGAGAAAATAGTGAAATCGATCGATGACACAATCGTAAACGATTTTATTTTACTAGAACATGTGGGAGAGAAACTTATTAATTCCTACCTCAACTTTTTGGATTATTTAAAGGACGATAATGTTAAAATAGACTATAGTTACTTATGGGATTTTATTTGTAAACCCAACAACAAAAACAACGCAGGAGTGTTATTCAAAGAAGGTATTAATCTGGTTATTTTTAACACACCTCAGGATGATATAACGGATAAGATAGAAATAATATGCCCCAAGAATACCTTTACAAATGAGATTTTTTCTGAATTCAAACCAACCGTCATGCTTTACAAAGAAGGGTATTATTTTGAACCTATCATAGAATACAACAATACAACTGGCAAAACAAAAATATTGTTCGATTATGATACATTGATATCAGAAACTATGCTCCATACGTTGTTTACTGATATAAAAAATAAAATGATAGAAGGATGTAGTTTAAAACCTAGTATGCCTGCCAAATACGATTATCGTCGTAATATATCTGCCAAAGAGATTATTGATATGCTGGAATCTATAAATAATAAATCCAACGACGAGCAAAAAAAAAGCAATACAAAAACGGTTCGTGTTTTAAAACAGGTAGTACACTATAATTATAAAACAGTTGCTATTATTGCCAAGGTAAACAATAAAAATGTATATATTCCTTGCCATCCTTCTTCTATCTTAATAGATATTGAGTTTGAATTCTACGATTCAGATAAAATATTATTCGATGCAGTGGATACATTTAATCAATTGACTTATCTTGCGAAAACACATAAACTACCTTGTTTGCCTATTAAAATACTTATAACAGACAATGCTAATGTAACCGGATTTATTACAGAGACAAATCAAGTGGTTCCTACCACACAATTGGATTATGTTGAAAATATGTTTTCTATGGTAGATCGTAAAGGAAAAATCATTTCAAAAAAGAAAAGTATAATTAATATTACAGAACATTCCGAATATTTTTCGGATAAGCAATCCATGAAACGCCCCATAGAAGATATTGAACGTATCTTAATTATACGAAATTTTTTACTCGAAAAAAACTTTTACAACTGTTTTCGTAATATATTTAAAAAGCAAATAGGGAAAGAAAACAACGGGAATTTGCGTCAACAACTTATTGATTTATTGGATACAACTTACAAAACCAAAACAGGAGATTCATTAAAACAATATCAAGTAAAATTCAAAAAGGTAAATACTATTGTAAACAAGTTATTGACCGATAAAACCGTTGCATTTGTAATATATGAAAACAATGTGTTGGATGAACTGTATAAAAAAATCAAACAAGATGTGAATATTTGTTTTACGGACAACAACGCAATCGCTTTGCCTAGGAAAAATTTAATGGATAATTCGTTGAATAAGGAAAAATATTTCATAAAATTAATAGACGAATTGATACGATTCCCACGATTGAGGGATTATATATTGAGAAATAAAAGTACTACGTCTATAGATATTATTAATTATTCTATAAAAAATGATGAAGTAGTTATTTTGGAAGAAGAAATGTTTACTGATTATTTGACGAATGTCGTATTGGAAGAAAAAAACAAATACATCAATACAAACCAGGTTGGGTTTTCAAAACCGATTATAACAAAGCCTTATTCGACTATATTTTCATTGAATTACAAGGGAAATACCGATACAGAACAAGATACTTCAAAACAATCATTAAATACGGAATCGCGTTCAATACCAAATCATATTCCGAAGGATGTAGACCAATATGCCCCTTCAACAATAAATGAAACTCCAGCCACGTGTAAATTAGCAACCAGTTTAAATAAAAAGGTAATTTCCAAATACTTTTATAAGTATGATTTAAATTCTAACTTATCATTCTACAAAATGTCGGCCCCTCATATACAAGAAACAAAGACGAAATTAAAGGAAAATTGTACCTGGAATATTATTCAGGAAATCTACAAAGATTATTACAATAGAGAGATAACAAAATTAGAATTATGTAAAACGTTGGTTTCTATTTTGAAAAATATGCACAACGAAACACAATTCATAACCAAACCAGGCGTATTTAAAATAAATAAACAACTCGATGCGTCGAATGATATAAGGGATGATAGTTTTATTCCAAATTATTATTACATTCTATCTATAACCCATCGTAAAGAATGGGAGACGGAATGGCCTAGAATAGAAGAAGTAGAAGAAAACCAATGGAAACATTTATTTAATATTGTATCCAACAAGCGCTTTTATATCACAGAGTTCGAAATGTATTTATTGTGTGATTATTTTAAGTTGCCTTGTGTATTACACGGTACAGTTGAACGAAAAGCACCAATTGATTTATACAATCTCAGTAAAATCAAATACTATGACCCACTTTATACCACATTTAATTTAAACAACATTGGAAATAAACCAAATGATGCGGATATTGAGTTGATTAAGAACAACCTTTATACTAATAAAAACAATGATAAATACTGCTATATTATTGGTTTCATACAATTTCGCATAAGTGATTATTACAACCAGAAGGGTATCAAAAATAATTTTGGTATGAATCGTTATTATAGAAAAGAAAACAATATTCCATTCGACGTTGGATTGATGAAAAATAGCGATGGATATTATAAAATCCAAACGAGCAACGAATATATTAAAAACCTCTTGAATAATAGTATACATCCAACCTCAAAACAATACATTGATTTAATATTCAAAGGCAAACCATCGATATACGAAGGACATTTAAAAGAGTACATTTTATTTAAAAAACTAAAGTCTGAACGAGGTATTAAGAAAAAACTTAAGATTTAATATTTTATTACTACAGATAATAACTATATAAATTTATATAATTATTATTTGAACGGTTGGTGTTTATCTATTAAACATTCTCATTCTGAAATTTCTAGAACCTGTATTGTTATTTGTCGAACTTTCAGAGTTTGGACTTCTGTTTAATGTAAAAGATGGGGTAAATGGGTCACTTGTCGCTGTCGTTGTTCTTGAGCGAGGAGCGGAATTTAAATTTAAATTAAAAATACTACCATTTCTATAATTTACATGTTGTATGTTATTATGTATTGGAGTCTGACGTATTGGAGTATTTTCAGGAGTGACTGTTGTTGAATTCCTCCTTCTCAACTCATGTCGTCTTCTTAATCCAGTTGTAGGTATTGCACGATTTGTTGCTTCTCGAACCGTTAAATTTATATTTGGTCTATTAGCAAGAGACGATGCTACACTATTGGGTGATATATTTGTAATCACATTAGACGTTTCAATAGTAGGAACGACTTGTGTAATTGAAGGCACGTTTATATCTTCTCTGGATCGTGTTAATATTCTAGTTATACGTGAAGATAGTGTTGATTCAGAATCCCATCCAGATAAATTTAAAGGAACTTGGCGATAATATTGAATATCATCATGGTCTTCAAAATATGATTTTAATCCACGCTTAGCTCTATTGGAACAGCGTTTTTTTCTTAATGGATGACAACTATATTCTCCATACAAATAATTATTTAAATACGGAGATAATTTTTTAACAATACTCGATTTTTGTCTAAACGAATATGGTGTATTTATAACAATATAATTTAAATATTCTCTGTATTCATGCATCATATTTAATATATTTTCAAACTTTTCATATACGGTTCCGTTTTCCATAAAATCGTTAATAGCAACGTCCTTTAAAAGTGCGTAATTATCATATGAAAATTTATTTAAATCGAATTCTGCTTCAAAAAAAAGTAATATCCATTTAGACATGTGAAAATTACTGTATAATAGCGATTGATATATATTGTGTAAATTACATTTTGAAAAGGTAATGTTTGTGTATGGATTTTTCATTTCGATTGGGGTACAAAACATATTTTCACATTTAGTTAAGCAACTGACCCATATATTAACAATATCACTTAATCGAAAATAATAGATAGTATTGTTTGAATACAATTCTATTCTTTGATTTTTTTTAATAGTATCAAGTGAATTAAAAAATAAATCGTTTTTTACACTTTGAGATGCTTTTTTCAATTTATACAAATAACAAAACCGGTTCATCGCGTTTTTAATTCTTTTTGCCTTTATGTAATTATTTATTAAGATGGTCTTCTCGTTATCATCCGTATGGTTAATAATTGCTCCACCATAAGTTAATTTATTATAAAAAAACATCAAATCATTACTGGTCTTTGTTAAAAAAATATTAATTGGTATGGATTGTTGATTCTTACTATATACCTTTTTAATAAAATATGCAATATTTACCATCTTTAATACATATTGATAATATAAAATTATACTTATACACGAAATCAATAAAAATAAATAAATATTTATTATTTATTTATTTTTATATTTTATTTATTTTATATTTTATTTATTTTCATATTTTATTTATTTTCCATTTCCATTCTCTTTTCATTTCCATCTATCATTTACAAATTCAAATCATAATCATCATCCAACATTCCAGTATTACTTTCGTGTAGATTTGTAGTAGAATTACTGATCGAGATATTATTAACACTACATTCATCATTCGCGTCTTCTTCTTCCAATATATCATCTATAGACGATTTCTTTTTGTATTCTTCAGACGATTGAATCATCGACAATTTCTGCATATTCAATAGAACTTGAAAACTGCCTGTTCCAAAATATCCATTTTGCCCACACATAATATTGGCCGATACACCAGTCATCAAATCCAATTCGGCGTGTCTCGCTGCTTTTAAGAACATTTCAGGCGTTTCTTCAAACGATGCTTTGGCTATAGGGCCGATATCATCATTATTAATACCGTGTCTAAATATGCTTACCATTTTCTTAGAACAGGTCATTCTATCTGCCAGCATTGATGTATGGTGGTAATTAATATAAGTACCATCAAAACTAATTGCTTCTAATAATTCGTTGTAAATTGCCTGGCGGGCGGCTTCGATTCCCAATGTACGATATACTTCCTGGATATCATTACTAGTAGTATTATTTACATCGATATCATCCTGTGCCAAAATATCAATCATGTTGGTTCCTACTGTATCCAATACCCATATATCTTTTGGAACATAATTGCCATTCTCCTTCACCATATGATTTACAACCTTTCTCAAAATAATTTTTGGTATATTTTTAACACCTCGTAAAATAATATTGTTAAGCATCAAATTTTGAATATGTTTAAGTTTAAAGATTTCATCTGTCTGGTCCAAACTATTTAATTTGTATTTTTCCTTATTAATCAACCTTACTCTAAATATCAATTTTTGGTCGTTAAAATCATTAAACATACACTGTACCTGATTTTTTTCCTTCATTGAATTTTTAATAGCAAAGTCAACATCGTCCATCGAAATATTCTTATCCAGCATCAATTCTCTAGACATTTCAAATCGCATAATCCATTTTGAATAATTATCTTTACACTTGTCTGATTCCGTCGAGATGCCAATATTATTTATCATCGATTCGTATGTTAGGAATTTATCGACCAATTCCTTGTCCTCGTCTATAAGCGTCTCATCCATTTTGGGGTCAAAACAAATGGTTACAGTATTTACGATATCTCTCAAATTAGTATACTCTAGTTTGTATTTAATTTCCTGTGCTTTTTCGATGTTTTCACAATCCTCATCATTTAACATAATAGTAACCGATGGATTTTTTGGATTTTCCGATAGAGACAAAATTTCTTCAATTCTAGGTACACCACGTGTTACATTTGACTTACTCGCTACACCAGCAAAATGAAATGTATTCAGAGTCATTTGCGTAGTTGGCTCACCAATACTCTGAGCGGCAATCATACCACACATTTCACCTGGATGTGCGATAGCCTTTTTATAATTATAAACAAGCATTTCCATGTAAACCAATAGTGCCTTCTTAGTAAATCGATGCATGATAAGTAACTTCTTAGGAGACAAATTATAATACCATGCGATTCGAAACAATTCAGTTGGTTTGCTTAGGGCGTTCTTTTCAAGACGCTTGTACGTTTCGTCAATGATATTATACGTTTCTAAAGGTGTGATATCAACCATATTGTTTCCCAACGATAATTGTTCGATTACATTATTCATCAATCTTACGAAATGTACTGGAATATGGACGACCGCCTTTCCTTCATAATTAAATACATGGCGGATTAACTCGTCGCGAACATTAATCATCGTATCGATCACTTTTTTGGTTTTGTTGTTTAATTTCACCTTTTCCTTCTTCATTTTGTTAATCGCTGCTTTTGTAAATACCGACAATATATCGTTGTCCTTAATATTTTTAGGTATTTGATAATGCATATAAATATCTTCCAACGTCATCTTAACCAACGGCAATCCCTGATTTTCAACGTTCATTGGCGAGATATTGTCGTCTCCATAAGCAAACTGTACTACCTTATTCTTATTGTTACGAATTGTCATATCGTATGTAAGTTTCAAATCTTCCAGTCCCTTAATCAATCTTCTCTGAATGTAACCCGTTTGTGACGTTTTTACTGCTGTATCAATTAAACCAACGCGCCCACCCATAGCATGGAAGTATAATTCTTCTGGAGTAAGTCCTTGAATAAATGAACTTTCCACAAACCCTCTTGCTTCAGGCGAATCATCGTATTTCTTAAAATGAGGAAGTGTTCGGTCTTCGAATCCGTATGGAATTCGCTTTCCATCTACATTCTGTTGTCCCAAACAAGAGACCATTTGAAGAATATTAACGTTTTTACCTTTACTACCAGCATTCACCATAATAAGGAACCTATTGTCTTTAGACAAACTTTTCCTTCCTATCTTACCTGCTTCTTCTTGAGCGTTATTTAAAATAGAATTGACCTTTGTTTCAAATTCGATGGAATTTGATTTTCCCGTATTATTTTCAAATACAGATAAATGCAATTGGTCGATTAAGTTATATACTTCTTTCTTCTTCGAAGACATTACAGTCGTGATTTTCTCGTTTGTATTGTCATCTGCTATCAAATCGCTTACTCCAACACTATACGAACTAGTCTTCATATAATCGTTCACTAAGAATTGAAGACGGTCGATAAAATCAGATGAACTACGATGAGAGAAGTCATTGAATATACTTTGAATAAAGCCCTTTGAACCGCCACCCAACACTCCCTTATCCATTTGTCCTCTTATATACTTTCCATTTACAATTTCAACAATATTGTTGCTAGTTTTTCTATCCTCGTCTCCATCGAATTGTTTGTTCGCAAATTTGGTAGACATCGGTGGAAATATTTGAGACAATAATTCGAAATTAGTAGTCTTTTTATTAGGGTCTTTAAATAGTTCAACGTTTGGCTTATTATTCGTCATCATTAAATTCATAGCATCTCTAGAATTAAAACTAATACCCTTACGTGTAAATCGATAACATCCCAAAAGAGAGTCCTGAAATATACCAATAATAGAAGCGTTGTTGGCGGGACTAATTATCTGGTCTGGTATAGCAGCTAGATGAAGCAATTCTGCCTGACTCTGTTCGTCTTGAGGCATGTGTAAGTTCATTTCATCTCCATCAAAATCAGCATTATACGGTTTGGTATCGGCAACATTCATTCGAAATGTATTTCCAACCTTCATTACCTTTGCAATATGACACATCATAGACATTCTATGTAACGTAGGTTGTCGATTAAACAATACTGGATCTCCGTCCAACATATGTCTGTGAACGACATCACCGTGTTCCAATTTAATAGAATTTCTATCTACATATCGCAACGATATGCTTTCTCCATTTTCTCGTTGAAGAATGTTTGCTCCAGGATATTTATCTGGTCCATTCAGCATTAACTTAGTCAAGAAATTAATATTACGCTTGTTTACCTTTGCGGGAAAGGTAATGTTTTTTGCTATTTTAAGAGGAACACCCAATTCACGAATACTTAATTGAGGATCTGGTCCAATTACTGATCTAGCACTATAATCGACACGCTTTCCCATCAAATTCCCTCTAACACGTCCTTGTTTTCCAACGAGTCGCTCCTTAATTGATTTCAATGCTCTTCCTGAACGTTGCGCGACAGAGGCAACGCCTGGAATACGATTGTCTACCATAGTTGCCACATAGTACTGTAGTACAGTAGACCAATTTTCAATTTGTTTAGCAGGAGCGTTGCTTTTTAATTTATCTTTTAATGTATTGTTGATTTTAATAATATGGACGATGATGTGTGATATATCATCTTCACTCCTCTGTTGTGCGTCATGTTTTACAGACGGTCGTACGGCGGGCGGTGGTATAGCCAGTACTTGACATATAAACCATTCTGGTCTAGACCATATAGGACTAAATCCCATAAAGTGTATATCTTCATCTGTGAACCTTCGAAACATTTTTATTACCATTTCAGAGGTGATGCGTATGGTTGGTTTTTCATTTACTACACCATCCTCGTTTGTGATACCTGTTATTGTAGGCCATTCCGCATACAGATTTGCTAAATCTTGTTTATAAATCTTACGTGGTTGTAATGCGCCACATCCACATTGAATATTTTCACCACATCTAGTTACTTTGCTAGCGATGGAGAATACATAATCCCATCTATCCTTGGAACTCATTTTAAGAGCATGTTTATGTTCCTCTTTATTTATTTGTAGTTTACTACATTTAAAACAAACACATCTCAATATTTTTTTAACTATTTCAATATACTGGATATAAAATACTGGACGTGCCAATTCAATATGTCCGAAATAACCGGGTGTTTGCATATAATTTAAGCCATCGGTAGGACATAATAATCCAGGGTCCAATACACCCATACGAGGGTCGAACAACCCTCCTATACATGGTTTATTATTGGCATACGTATCACGACTAGTGATTTCAGCAACTGATCCTTTTCTAATTTCTTCAGGACTCAATACACTGAACTGTATTCCAATGATTTTTGATGGATTTAAATCGCTATTCTTTCCTGAATAACTCATCTTTATATTTATAAGAGATTATAGATATTATTTTTATATCAATTTTATGTGATTTTAAATTATCGAATTAAGAGATATTTATTTGAAAAAATTACTTATTTAACATATAAAAATTCGGTATGTGATGATATTTCGTTGTTGATGAAGTTTATGTTAAAATTGATTCAAATAAAAAATAATTTAAAAATTATATTATAATAATTATTAATGCCACGTGATACAGATAAAAAGCAAAAAATGATGAAAAAAAACAAACAAGGAGTGTCGGATAGCGAAAATGAAAGCGAATGTGAATATATTGAAGATACAGTCCGCGAAAATCCAGATGTCTCTGCTAAAGAAATCAATAATATGATACAAGAATTATTTCCTCTAAAGTCAAAAGAAGAGAAAAAGCAGCAATTGGAAAAGATAAAAGCATTTAAAAAAAAGCAGAAAGCAGAACTTATGAAGCAGAATATGAAGAAGAATAAGAANAAGAAGAATAAGAATAAGAAGAACAAACGTTCCAAACAATCCAATAAAAAAAGGAAAACCAATAAAAAGGAAACTCAAGAGGATACTGATAATTCCACTAGCGAAGAAGAAGATAGCAGTGATAATAGTGATGATGAAAATAGAAAATTAAAATTAAAATCTTCGTTTGATACATTGAAAAAAATGAAACGCCTAAAAACTAGAGGGAAATCAAATGAATTGGTGGAAGCGATAAATATGAGGGCGACGGGAATATCAAAGCGACCCAAAAAAACCGATAAAAAGAGAGATGGAAAAAAGAGAGATGGAAAAAAGAGATGGAAAAAGAAAAAAGACATCCAATATGTAGAGAGTGAGGAAGAAGACGAGGATGAGGATTATACTGAAGAAAGTGAATATACCGATGTCGATAGTGATAGTGACTATTTTCCAGAAAATGAGGACGAAGAATTGGATGATGACGAGTTGGATATGTTAAAAGATGGAAATATGAAATTCAATATTATATTTACTACTGGAGGTCCAGGCGGATCGGGGGCACCGATGATTGGTATGGACGAATTCGGTGATTTCGGAGCAGGTCTCGAAGACGAATTTATGAATGGTTCTATGGATGAGTATGGAGACGAATACGATGACGTAGAAGAATATATCACTAGTAGTGATGATGATAAAAGCGATGAAGAAGAAGACGATAAAATTTCAAATAAGAAGAAATCTGCTTCCCCAAAGAGTAAGAAAAAAACGAAGTTTGTTAAAAATGAAGTTGTTCTTGTTAAGTTAAAGGAGTGGGACGACTTTTACAAAGGAAAGATTGCTTCGGTACGTCGTTTCAAAAATAAGTTAACTAAAAAAGTAGAAGTTACATACGATATTGAATTGGATGATGACGAGTATGAAATGGTATGTGATGTTCCATCAACACGTATGAGGAAGGTAAACAAAGAATCACTGGAATTTGAAGAACTTATCGAAGAAATGAGAACAATTGCTTCTACTAAAAAGAAAGGAAAGAAAGCATTTGAAAAGAAAATCAATAAGATGGTAAAAGCAGTAGAAAAGAAGAAGAAAAAGGAAGAAAAGAAAGAAAGTAAAAAAAAGAAGAAGAAGCATATCACGAAATTTAAATCGTTGTTGAAATCCAAAGGACCTATGAATGAAGTAAAATACTTCAATGGGCTAAGTGTGGAACAACAGAAAATTATTCTGAAAAAAATGAAGGATTTAAATAAATACGATAATGTTGAAAAACCGTACCGTCTTCAATTGATAGAATCAGAAATACCAGTTGAATATAAATCGTGCGCTATAAAAAAAATCAACAGTTTGGCGTACATGGACCCTGGTACCGGAGAATATTATAAAATAAAGCAATGGGTCGATACTTTTATGAAAATACCATTTAATAAACATAATCGATTGCCTATTACGATGGCGGATGGACCTGAAAAATGTGTTGAATTTATGGGAAATGCCAAATCATCACTGGATAAAGCAGTGTATGGATTAGACGATGCCAAAATGCAGATCATGCAAATTGTAGGCCAATGGATATCAAATCCAGAAAGTGTTGGTAATGCTATTGCTATTCAAGGTCCGATGGGAACTGGTAAAACCACGTTGGTTAAAGATGGAATTAGTAAAATATTGAATAGACCGTTTGCGTTTCTAGCGTTGGGTGGTGCTACAGACAGTAGTTTTCTAGAAGGTCATTCGTATACATATGAAGGAAGTTCATGGGGGAAAATCGTGGATATACTACTAACTAGTAAGTGTATGAATCCAGTTATTTACTTTGATGAACTCGATAAGATAAGCAGTACACCGAAAGGCGAAGAGATTGTTGGTATTTTAACTCATCTTACCGATTTAACACAAAATTCCCAATACCACGACAAATACTTCTCAAATATTGATTTTGATTTAAGCAAAGCGTTGTTTATATTTAGTTACAACGATGAATCAAAGGTAAATAAGATTTTACTAGATAGAATGTATAAAATTAAAACAAAGGGATATGATACGAAACAAAAAATTACAATTGCAAATAATTATTTGATTCCGGCTATACTTAAAAATATCAACTTTAAGGAAGAAGATATTGTATTTCCACAAAAAACGTTAGAACATATAATAAACGAACATACTGAAGATGAGAAGGGCGTTCGTAATTTGAAACGAGCGTTAGAGATTATTTACAGTAAACTCAATCTATACCGTCTCATGAAGGAAGATACTACGCTATTTGAGAATCAAAAAACGTTTAAAGTTAAGTTTCCGCACACAGTTACAATAGAACATGTAAATGCTTTTATTAAGAAAAAGGATTCTACTACACGTCCACCATTTGGAATGTATGTATAATACCTAATGTTATCTAAATTTAAATAAAAATAATAAATTTATTATTTTTATTTTGTATTATTATTCAATTGTATTATTATTCAATTGTATTATTATTCAATTGTATTATTATTCAATTGTATTATTATTCAATGGTGTGTTTTAATGTTTAGTTTGTCCGCCATATCGTTCATCATACTTACCATATTTACCATATTATTTTCTATATCCCCAACGGTAGTTTTTATATTAACCGTGTTTTTATTGTTATTAATTATTTTTCCGTGAATTATTTTGTTTACATTTTCATCCATATTTATTTTTCCAGAAGTAGGTGTTTGTAAATTAGGATGAATATTCTGTTTCGAACTAATATCATCTATAGACACTCCTGTAGTATCAACAACATATCTAATATCAGATGTTTTTGCAATCTCATTTACTAAGTTTTTTTTATCATAATTAAGTAATTTTGAAGCAACTTCACATTTAAATGTTTCGTGGTCGGTATCATGTGGTAATGGATGAACTTTATCGTATTCTGTATAAAAATCTATGTATGCCTTTGAATGTAATTGATTAACATGGGTATAAAATGAACCATTTGTATCAACAGAGTCCTTTACCCAACCTTCGTTTTTATCCTTAACCATGAAATTTCTTCTTTTTTGATCCGTACAGTATATGGGTCGTTCTGTTATAGGTATGTCTTCTAAATTTTTCAACACCTTTTTTGATATGAAATTATCGTTAATTTGATTGTCTGTTAATATGTCATTTAATTGAAACGATATGTTTTCAACAAAGTCTTGTAAACTTTGTGCGTTGTTACAATATTTATCTAAGAAGAAATTAATCGATATGTTATTGTTTGTAATAACATTTTTAGTACCCAACATACCACTATCAACCGCTTCGGTAATAGAACTCGTCAGTTTTGTCATTTGTTTCGTTAAATCATCTAGTTTTGTACTACTTTCTTTTGCTTTGCTGTTGCATTTAGCATGCTTTTTATGATATCTTAACCCGCTTCTATCTCTGTATTGTTTATTACAATTACTACATGTAAATAATGTATTAACACTTTTTAACACTTTTTTAACACATTTTTCTTCATTTTCCTCTGTCATTCTCTTGTGTTTTTTGGTGCGGAGATGTTTATTGTAATGTGATTTTTGTGACGCTGTATAGTTACAAAATACACAGTGGAAATTATTTTTACTTTTAACACTTTTTCCCCCATTTTTCTTCATTTTTCTACAATTATATATATTTGACATTTTATTTTAATATAGTTCCAAAAAATAATGTTGGAAAATAATAATATCAATATTTGGATAATATTTTCTCACAAATTATGCAAAAATATGAAAAAAAGGCACTATTTTGAAAAAAAGTCTCCAAAAAAAGGCACCCTTAGAACAGAACTTTTTGTTCTAATGGTGCCTTTTTTTCATTAGTGCCTTTTTTTGGAGACTTTTTTTACGATTTTTTAACACTTTTTAACACTTTTTCCCCCATTTTTCCCCCATTTTTGTAATTTTTTTTGTGGTTTGACGTTGAAATATTGAAGTCGTTTATGTAAGCATTAATGCTAATGTTTTGAAAACAAAATTTTACAAAAAAATTTAACACTTTTTAACACTTTTTCCCCCATTTTTCTCCCTAATCAAAAATTTGCGCAAAAAACGTCCATTTTTGGTCCAAAAAATCGGAAAAAATGGGTAAATTTGCCTATTTTTTGCGTTTTTTGAGATTTTTTTTTTGAAATTTTTGAAAAAAATCGGTTTTTTCCTTTTTTGCAAAAACTGTTGCATATATCGGTTCAAATGTAAAAAAAGTCAAAAATCACCAAACTGGTTTTGAAAAAAAGTCTCCAAAAAAAGGCACCCTTAGAACGATTTTTTTACCAAAAGTTTTTTGAGATTTCGATTTTCCCAAGAAAAAATTGTCCATTTTCAAATCTCAAAAAACTTTTCGGAAAAAAATCGTTCTAAGGGAGCCTTTTTTTGGAGACTTTTTTTGGAGACTTTTTTTGGAGACTTTTTTTGGAGACTTTTTTTGGAGACTTTTTTTGGAGAC
>JGI20160J14292_10001568_pt1 | contig 19072 bp, 19 predicted proteins | sample COG_10_FD_14292 | JGI IMG/M metagenome (IMG submission 14292) | reverse complement strand
AAGTATTAATTCCTACTGCTAGAAGAGATATTTTAATTGGAGTTAACCAGGTCATAATGGTGTGTTTTTCTATGGCAGTTATTTCAGCTTTTATAGGTGCGAAAGGTTTGGGGTTTAATTTGTTGTTAGCATTAAATCAGCTGAACATTGGATTGGCATTAGAAGCTGGCTTATGTATTAGTTTAATTGCGATACTTTTAGACAAAATGTCCTTAGCATGGGCAAATAAGCAAATAGATTATTTTGGTAACCTGACTTATTTTCAGCGTAATAAAAATATATTATTTTTTGCAGCCGCAGTATTGCTTGGAATTATATTTGCATATGCTGGATCGTTTTACTTTAAAGATGGTTTCAATTATTTGTTTGAAGTTCCTCACAATAAAGGAATATCAACGGCAGATTTTTGGAATAAAGGTGTGGACTGGATTTGGGATACTTTCTTTCATGCTTTAAAAATTTTTAATACTTGGTTGATAGTAGATGTGTTGCAACCCATGAGAGCCTTATATTTAAGGATGCCAGCGGTTGCTACTTTAGTCTTAGTTATTGGGGCAGGCTATATAATTGGTGGAATTCGTTCAGCTCTTGTAGTAGGTGGATTAACTTTATTTATAGCATTAAGTCCTTGGTGGGATAGAGCTTTAGTTACATTATATATGGCAACTTTCGGAGTTTTTATATCTACTATAATTGGATTTACAGTTGGAATTTTATCTTTTCAAAACAAACATAGTGCAAATTTTATGCTAGGTGTTTGTGATATCTTTCAAACATTCCCTTCATTTGTGTATTTAATTCCTGTGATGATGCTTTTTGGAGTTACAGATACATCGGTATTAATTGCAGTAGTAGTTTATGCAACTATACCTGCCACAAGGTATACCATTGAAGGATTAAGAAGTGTTCCAGTAGCTTTGCATGATGCCGCTACAATGTCAGGGGTAACAAAGTTACAAAGATTATTAAAAATTGAATTCCCTTTAGCATTTCCTCACATGATGCTTGGTTTAAATCAAACAATTGTATTTGCTTTGTTCATGGTAATTATTGGGGCATTTATTGGAACAGAAGATTTAGGACAATATATTCTAAAAGCTTTATCTGATAAAAAAGGAGCGGGTATAGGCTTAACGCTAGGTCTTTGTGTTGCCTTCATAGGTCTGATATTTGATCATTTAATTCGAACTTGGGTAGGACAAAGAAAAAAACATCTTGGTATAGATTAGCAAGTATTATTGTATATTGATATCCGCTAATATTAATTTCCTTTAAAATATTTTTAATCCTATAACACCAAAAAAAATTAATATAATAGAAATTATTTTAGCTAAATTAATTTTTTCATCTAAGAAAAAAATACCGATAAATATGACAAATACAATGCTGCTCTCTCTTAAGGCGCTAACCATTGGTATGGGTGCTTTAGTAAACCCCCAAATAACAACTCCATAGACTAAATACGATATAGATCCGCCAATCCAAAAAATAGCTTTACCGTCATTAATAATGTTTCTAAAAATATTATCATATTTATTAATTTTTAAGAGAATTGGAAACAACATTGCACTTAGTATAAATCCCCAACTCATATAACTTATTGCGGATAAGCTAACTCTTGCACCATAACCATCAATAACTGTGTATAGCCCTATAAAGAAGCCAGTAATTAAGGAGTATTTAATAATATTTAAATTATTTATGGTTTTATAACCAAAAAGACTGATGATTAATATGCCAGCACAAACAAGGCTTATTGATAGTATTGAAGCTTTACTTATTATTAATCCTAAAAAAAAAATAGATATTATTGTTGCAATAATTGGACCAAATCCTCTAGCAATAGGATAAACTTTTGTTAAATCACCAACGCTGTAAGATTTTAATAAAAACCAATTATAACCTTGGTGGATAAATGCACTGACAATTATATATGGCAGAGAGTCAAAGGATGGCATGGGAAGAAAAATTACAGCGATTATTGATATTGGGACATGTCCAAGAATAATAGCCGAAAGAGCTGTAACTTTATTTGAATGTTTTTTAACCATTCCATTCCATGTAGCATGGAACATTGATGCGATAATAACAGCAGTAAAAACAATAGGATCCATATTAATCTAAAATAAAGTACTTGTGTAATTATGCATTAAATAGTTTTAGAAATATTTTTTATCTTTGGTATTCAATAAATTTTTTTAGAGATTGGTTTAAAAATTTCTCAAAGATTATATCTTTATTATCACTTTTTGAGCGAGTATTTAAAAAAGAATGAGACATTCTAAAATCATAAGAAGGTTCAAAGAAAAAAGGAACAGACATTCTTTTTGTTTTATTCCAGAGCACCCTGTGATTAGTAGCTTTAAATTTACCATTACTTAAGTATTCCAAGGCTAAACCAGTATTAACAATCAAGGCACTTTTATTAAAAGGTACATCGTACCATTTCTTATTTTTTTTATTTTGAACTTGAAGACCACCTTTTTTATCTTGGTAAAGAACGGTAAATATTCCACTATCAACATGTGTTTCACACCCAAGAGCTACGCCATCTTGTTTGGAAACTTCTACAGGCTTTGTTTGATTTGGGTAGTAGTTAAATCTTAATGTGCTTAAAGTTTTAATTCTTGAAAATGCCTGTTTGCTAATATTTTCATCTTTTTTATAAAGTTTAATTATACCTTTAAATAATATTTCACTTAAACAAAACATTTCATCAAAATAATTAGATAAACTCTTAATTGATAATTTATCTAAAGATTTATTAAGATTTAAATATTCAATATATTGAGATTTATATTTTTTTGAATTTTTTGAAGTTATCTTGAGGTCTCCAAGGTCCAATCCTTCTTTACCATTCACACTGTTTGGAAAATAACCTCTATAAATGTTTTTATTTTTGTTATTCCATTTTCTTGGAGCTAATTTTTTTTTATTTTTTTCTGAAGAGTTGAAAAACTTTTTTCCTATTCTGCATAAATTACCTATTTTTTTTATATTTATCCCATGGCCAGTGATTTGAAAGAAACCCACATCAACGCAAGCTTTTTCGATTTTTTTAATAGTATTAATTGCAGATAGAGAGCTAAAGTCTGTTTTTAGCAACGGAGAAATATTTATAGTAGGTATATAACTTCTCATTATCTAGTTGGTGTATCAGTAACTATCATTTGGTCTTTTGTTCTTTCCCTTAAGTAAATATATATCCCTGCTCCTATAATTATTGAAACACCTATAAAAGTTCTTAGAGTTGGAATATTATTAAATAAAAAATATCCCGTTAATATTGACCAAATTATTAAAGAGTATTCATAAAGAGAAACAACAGAGGGGGATGCAATACTGTATGCATTTAAAATAAAATAAAATGCAACAGCACCAATACACCCCATGACAGCAATAAATGGCCAAGCATAGGATGGGTTAGTAAACCATTCTCTAAAAATAAATTGAAATGTAGGATCAGTAAAATTGTTAAACTGTCCTTTACCTGCAAAAATAAAAAATAAAATACTGATTAAAATTGCACCCAAATATAAATGTATCATCTGAGTATAAACATTATCTTTGTCCGAAGTTATTTTTGTAATTGTCATTGATGTTGAATAACATAGTGCACAGGCAACAGGTGCTAATTTCATATAATCAAAATCACTAAAGTTTGGATTTAAAATAATATACACTCCTATAAACCCAACAAAAATTGCAGACCATCTTCTAATACCAACTTTTTCTTTTAAGAAAATAGTAGCTAAAATTGAAACAAAAAAAGGGCTTGAAAAAAAAAGTGCATTCGCCATTGCAAGAGACATGTAAGTTAATGAAATATAAAAAAAACTAAATCCAAAAAAGAAACATATAACTCTGACAATTGTTAAAAAAAGATAATGTGTTTTTAAATTAATTTTTTGATTAGAAAATTTAAGATATGAAACCAATAAAATTAACGCCACAAAAGTTCTTCCGAAGTATAATTCGTATAAAGCTGAATCCTCATAGATGAATTTAATTAAAGCATCTTGAATAGAAAAAAATGCCATCCCAAGTAAAATAAAAAGAATACCTTTAGCGTTATTTTGAGCAGGCATCATGAACTAAGGATAAAATCCGATGCTCGTTCAGCTATCATTATTGTTGGAGCATTTAGGTTTCCGCTAGTAATTTCAGGCATTACAGATGCATCTACCACTCTAATATTTTCAAGACCATGAATTTTAAGTTTTTCATCAACTACAGCCTTATTGTCTGTACCCATTTTTAGAGTGCAAGATGGATGGTAAGCTGTTTCAGCCTTAGATCTAATGTATTCTTCAAATAATTCATCTGTTTGCACATGTTCACCAGGTCCAGTTTCTTTTCCAGCAAAAGGTTTTAAAGAATTTTGACCAAGTATCTTTCTTGCAACATGAATACATTCAATTGTTTGTTTAAGATCATCTTCATGTTCTAAATAATTAAACTTAATTTTAGGATAATCATAAGGATTAGAACTATTTAAAGTAATGTGACCTCTACTTTTTGGATGATTAGGACTTGCATGTAGTTGATAGCCATGACGATCAGGATCAACTAATCCGTGATCAATTACAAAAGCTGGAAAAAAATGAAACTGTATATTTGGGTATTCTCTTTCTTGAGAGGATTTACAGAAACCACCAGCCTCTAAAAATGAAGTGGCACAAGGTCCTGTTCTAGACAAAAACCATTGAATACCAATTTTCATCATATTCAGCTTATTTACATATGAATATAAGGTATCTGATGTTTTACATTCTTGCTGAACGTAAGTTTCTAAATGATCTTGTAAATTTTTACCAACACCTTCAAGATTATGAATAATATTAATTCCTTTTTCTTTTAAGTGTTCACTTGGCCCAACACCTGAAAGCATTAATAATTGGGGAGAATTTATAGCTCCTCCGCTTAAAATAACTTCTTTATTTGCATAAATTTTTTCAATTTTGTTTTTAATTTTTACCTCAATGCCTATTGCTTTTTTTCCATCAAAAATAATTTTTTCAACAAATGCATCGGTAAAAACCTTTAAATTTTTTCTTTTTTTAGCTGGATTTAAATAATATTTTGAAACGCTAGCTCTTTCACCTTTATGAATAGTTACATCATACATTCCAAAACCCTCTTGATCTTTACCATTCATATCTTCATTAATTTTGTACCCAGCCTCTCCTGCAGATTTGACAAATGCTTTAAATAAAGGGTTTTTATTTTTAGATTGGTTTACTGGTAGAATTCCATTTCCACCACGATAATTATTTTCACCTTCAGACCAAGTTTCTATTTTTTTAAAATAGGGCAAAACTTTTTCATAAGACCAATCTTTCAAACCAAATGAAGCCCATCTTTGATAATCATTAGGATTTCCTCTCACATAAACCATTCCATTATGAGCTGAACATCCACCAATCATTTTTCCTCTTGGGCAAAATAGTTTTCTATTGTTTAAATAAGGTTCAGGCTCTGAATAATATTTGTAATTATATTTGGGATCATGCATTGTATAAAGAATTGCAAGTGGCATGTTTACTTTCCAAATATCACTTGGCTTTCCAGCTTCAAATAAAGCCACGTTATAATGTCCATTGCTTGTTAAACGATTGGCAAGAACACACCCAGCTGATCCTGCTCCAATAATTAAATAATCAAATTTCATATTAATTTTATTGGGGTTGATCACCCTCAATTGCAATACGATCCATTATTCTTTCATACCCAAGGCCTCTGCCAGGAAAAAAATCTGCAATAGCGTAATGAATGACACTTCTATTATCCCAGATAGCAACAGTATTTTCTGTCCAGTTAAATCTACAAGTAAGATCTAGTCTGGCTTGATGTTCAAATATCTCTTTTAATAATTGGTCACTTTCATTTTTATCAAAACCAATAATCTGTTTTGTATAGGTCCAATTAACAAATAAAATTTTTTTACCCGATTCTGGATGGGTTCTAACAATTGGATGTTCATTAGAATAAGAATCATAATTTCTTTTTTCATTTCCTTCCATGTATTTGTAGTTATCAATGAAAAATTCTGCTCCTAATGAGCTATGAATTGCTTTTTTATCTTTTATCTTTTCTTGAATTTCAGGATCCAGTGTTTCCCATGCTAATTCCATATTAGAAAAACATGTATCACCACCAACAGGGGGTATTTTTAATGATTTAAGAATGACAGCTTTAGTTGGCTTTGAATTGTAGCTTACATCACTATGCCAATTTTCTCCCCATTGGTTTTTTTCTTCTTTTCCTTTTATAATTCTTACAATCTCTGGATAATCATTTAATCCTTTCACATAAGCATGTGTTTCTAAGGGCCCAAATTTCTCTGCAAGTGCTACTTGCTGATCTTGAGTAATAGGCTGATCTCTAAAAAAAATTACTTTATGTTCTAAAAGTAAGTTATTAATTTTTGTAAAATTTTCGTTTGAAACATCAGTCAAATCAATACCCTTGATTTCAGCACCTAAAGCTCCTGATAATAATTTAATCTCCATCATTTTTTTAATTTTCCAGTAATTACTAAATTATCATTATTAAAATTTGATTTGTTAAGATTTATAAAATTGTCCATTACTTTTAATTTTTCATTTTCGAATTCTGACACTTTTCTTTTATTTAAGTCAATATATAAAGATAACATTTCTAGAGTTGCTGACAATTTTTGCGATGATTTTTCAATCATTTCCATTTTATAATGTAATCTTTTTTTATCATGATCGAAAAATGTTAAATTGATTTCTACTTCGTCACCTTCTTTAACCTCGTTATTATAGGTTGTGTAAGTCTCAACCACCATGGTACTCATGTTCGTTGTTTTAGCAGAATTTTCACCCATCTTAAATTTCTCAAGCATAACTTCCCATACTTGATCAAACACCAATACATAATAAGCCATGTTCATATGATTATTGTAATCAGTCCATTCTTTTTTAATAATTTGATTAGCTATATGCACAGACATTTAATTTTTATATTCTGGTTCTTCTTTATCTAAAATTAATTTTATTTGATCTAGATGCATCTTAGCTAAATCAATTGGATAATTATTTGTTTCTTGAGCTGTTTTTTCAGCTATCTCATTACTTACTATGTTTAATTTTTGGTTAGTAGATAAAGCAGTTAAATAAGTTTCTGCTGCTTTTTCAAAATAATATAAATAATTAAAACCTTCTGCAACTGTCTCACCTGTAGTGATAATTCCATGATTAGCTAGCAACATATGTTGTTTATTGCCTAGAGCAGTTGCCATTTTAATAGATTCATTTTCAAATCCCAATCCTCCAAATTCATTAAAGATCGAAACTCTATTGTAAAATATCATTGTATTTTGATCAATGGGTGGCAAGGTTGGATTTTTAAGAGTTGATAAGGCTGTTGCGTATTTTGAGTGTACATGAAAAATACATTTTGCATGCGGAACTTTTTGATGAATAGTACCATGAATATTGATTGCTGTTGGGTCAATTAATTCAGGTTTATTTTTTAAATCGTTTATATTTTCTTTAGTTACTAAAATTAAATCACTAGCTTTAATTTGGCTAAAATGTACACCAGCTTTATTTACATAAAAATCTGTCGAAGAACCAGGAAGGCACGCACTAAAGTGATTTGCAACACCTTCGTGCATATTTAATCTTGCAGTCCATCTAAAAGTGGCTGCTAGATCTTTTTGTAATTCTGTTATTTCCATTTTTGATAAATTAAACTATATTTAAATTATAAATTATGAGCAATAAGGTTTTTATATCGTGTGCAGTAACTGGATCAGGTAATACTGCTAGCAAACACCCAGATTTACCAAAAACTCCGGAACAAATTGCAACAGCTTCAATTGAAGCCGCAAAGGCAGGAGCTGCGATAGCACATATTCACGTAAGAGAAGAAGATGGAACTCCAAGCAGAAGATTAGAATTATATAAAGAGGTAGTTGATAGAGTACGTTCAAGTGAAACAGATGTAATAATAAATTTAACCACAGGTATGGGGGGTGACTTAGATATTGGTCAAGGAGACAATCCTTTAGATTTTGGTCCAATGACCGATATGGCAAATATAATGGAAAGAATCGCTAATGCAGAACAATTTCTTCCTGAGATTTGTACACTTGATGCAGGTACTTTAAATTTTGGTGATAGCTCAACAATCACAGTAAACACACCGAATGATTTAAGGAAAGCAGCAAAGAGATTAAAAGAAATNGGTGTTAAACCAGAAATTGAAGCTTTTGATTTAGGTAATATGTGGTTTGGAGCTCAACTATATAAAGAAGGTTTGTTAAGTGATCCACCAATGTTTCAAATGTGCTTAGGTATTCCATGGGGTGCTCCAGCAACTACTTTAGCAATGCAAGCTATGTTAGACATTATGCCAAAAGAAGGTGTGTGGTCTGGGTTTGCAATTTCAAAAAATGAAATGCCTTTCGTTGCTCAAACAGTTTTATTGGGAGGAAATCCAAGGGTTGGATTAGAGGATAATTTATATTTGTCAAAAGGTAAGCTTGCAACTAATGCTCAATTAGTTGAAAAAGCTATAAGAATTATTGATGAAATTGGTTACATACCAATGACACCAGCAGAAACACGGGAAAAACTAAAACTCACAAAACACAAATAAAAACCATGCCTACCAAGATTAATAAAGTCGCAGTGATTGGAACTGGGGTAATTGGAGCAGGTTGGATCATTCGATGCTTAGCACACAACAAAATTGTATATGCTTATGACAAAGATATTAAATTAAAAAAAAATTTAATAGCTGAGATTAAAAGAACTTGGCCTTATGTAAAAAAACTTTTTAATAAAAAAAAACTTAATCTTAAAAATTTTAAATATTTTACTTCTATCGAAGAAACTTTAAGAGATGCAGATCTGATTCAAGAATGTGCAAGTGAAAACTATGCTTTAAAAACTAAGTTGATGAGTACTATTGGAAAATATGCAAAACCTAATGCAATTATTGCATCAAGCTCTTCAGGTTTACTACCAACAAAAATTTATTCAAAATGTATAAACCCCCAAAGAGCAATGATTGGACATCCATTTAATCCTGTTTATTTGTTACCTGCAGTGGAGATTGTACCTGGAAAAAAAACTTTAAAGAAATATTTAAACAAAGCTAAAAAATTTTATAAATCAATTTCTATGAACCCAATAATGGTTAAACATGAATTGCCAGGATATCTATCTGATAGATTACAAGAAGCTTTATGGAGAGAGGGACTACATATTATTAAAGAAGGGCATGCAACTACAGAGGATTTAGATAGAGCAATTGAAGATGGACCAGGTTTAAGATGGTCATTAATGGGAACTTTTCTAACTTTTCATTTAGCTGGAGGAAAATCTGGAATGAAGCATATGTTAGAACAATTTGGGCCAGCTCTAAAATTGCCATGGACAAAATTAAAAGCTCCAAAATTATCAAATAAACTAATTAATAGATTAGTTGAGGGAACTAAAAAACAATCTAAAGGAAAATCAGTTGTTCAGATTTCAAATATTAGAGACGATTATTTAGTTGAGCTTCAAAAACTTAGGAAGAAATACGAAAAAAAATTAAGATAAATTAATCATTTCTTTCTGTGTGACCATCTACAGAGATTACTTGTCCCGAAACTTTACTCGAGTCATCAGAAATTAAAAAAGAGCACATTTTTCCAATATCTTCTTCTAAGATCCATTGTTTCATTGAGCTCATTGAAACAAAATCTTTTTCAATTACTTTTGTAGAAACTTTTGTAAATTTTGCTTTATCTCTAATTACTCTTTTCATTCTGTCACCCTTAATTGTTCCTGGGCAGACAGCGTTCACTCTTATATTAAATTTTCCAAGTTCCATGGCTAATGTTTTTGTAACACCAATGATTGCCCATTTACTTGCTGCATATGGAGAACGTAGTGGAAAGCCTAGTATTCCAGCCGTTGACGAAATATTAACTATAGAGCCATTTTTAGATTTTTTAATTAGAGGTATAGATTTTTTAGTAAAATAAAAGTGGCTATTAACATCTACATGCAAAGTATTTTCCCAATCTTTTGATTTTAATTTTTCAAGAGAGCCTGTAGGCCCAGCAATGCCTACGTTATTAATTAAAGCATCAATTTTATTAGTTTTTTTTTTAACTTTTTCAAAAAAATCAGAGACTTGATATTCATTTGAAGCATCGCAAAGATAAGAAAATAATTTTTTATTGTTTAAAGGGTGTTTATTCAATTTACTTAGAGATTTACTGTCTATATCACAAAGATAAACATAAGCACCTCTAGCAAGACAAATTTTTGCAGTTGCCCAACCAATCCCAGAAGCACCAGCTGATATAATAATCTTTTTATTTTTTAATGATTGGTTAACCATTAATTAAGACTTGGTTAAAGATTCTTGAAGTTCTTTATTAGTTATATATCCCTTAATATTTCCACTTTTATCAACAACTTCACAGTTAGCACTTGTGCAAACTATTTGAGGTAAAAATTCTTCAATAAACTGATCTTCTTGAACCTTAATTAAATTTGATTTATCAATTCCGTTAACTTCATTTACATTTTTCATAATAATTTTAGCTTTTATTACTCTTGCTCTATTAACATCTTTAACAAAAGCTTTTACATAATCATCTGCAGGTTTCATTATTATATCTATGGGTGTTCCAACTTGGACTAATTTACCAGCATTTAATATCCCAATATGATCTCCAAGCCTTAATGACTCGTCTAAATCATGAGTTATGAAAATTATTGTTTTTTTTAATTCTGATTGAAGGTCTATCAATTGTTTTTGCATATCACTTCTAATTAAAGGATCTAATGCACTAAATGCTTCATCCATTAACATAATATCTGAGTTTGTTGCTAGAGCTCTTGCTAAACCAACACGTTGTTGCATTCCACCAGATAATTGATTTGGAAACTGATTTTCAAAACCATTAAGACCAACTGCATCAATCTTTTCCATAGCAACTTTATCCCTATCTTCTTCAGATTTGCCTTGCATCTCTAATCCATAGCCGACATTTTGCATTACGGTCTTGTGTGGAAATAATCCAAATCTTTGAAATACCATGCTAATACGATTTCTTCTCCAATCAATTAACTCGTCTGGAGTACAATTCATAATATTCGTACCATCAATATGAATTTCACCTTCTGTTGGATCAATTAATCTATTTATATGTCTAATAAGTGTAGATTTTCCTGAGCCAGACAACCCCATGCATACAAAAGTTTCACCCTCTTCAATTTTTAATGAAACATTGTCTAGTCCTACTGTATGACCCGTTTGTTCTAGAACATCATCTTTTGTTGCTCCATCTCTAACCATTGGCATTATAGATTGTGGTTTATTGCCAAAAATTTTATAAATATTATTAATTTCAATTTTTGACATTATTTTTTTTCCTTCTTAACAGGTGAATTTCTTTCCTGAAGTGTTTCTCCATAAGATTGAGTAATTCTATCTAGTACAATGGCCAATAATACAATTGCTATTCCTGCTTCAGCTGCTCTACCAACATTTAATTGTTGAAGACCTAGAAGAACTTCATCACCCAAACCTCTTGTTCCAATCATTGATGCAATAACAACCATTGATAATGCCATCATTGTACATTGGTTAACGCCTTGCATTATATTAGGAAGTGCTAATGGAATTTGAACTCCCCATAATTTTTGTTTTTTACTAGCACCAAATGCATCTGCTGCCTCAGTTACTTCCGTATCAACCAGTCTAATACCAAGATCAGTTAATCTAACTAATGGGGGTACTGCATAAATAAAAGTTGCAATAATTGCAGGCACTGCACCTAATCCAAATAACATTATTCCTGGAATTAAATAAACAAAAGCTGGAATTGTCTGCATTAAATCTAATATAGGAAGAATCTTTTCTCTTACCCTGTTAGCCCTAGACATCCATATTCCAATTGGGACACCAATAACTAGACATAAAAATATACTAATTAACATAATTGAAGTTGTTTCAATTGCTTTGTCCCAAAAACGAGGGTGTAAAAATCCAATAAAGAACGTACAAAAACCAACCGCTACAGTGGTTTTAATTTTTTTACCACTTGCATAATAAGCAAGTATGACAACGCCAATAATTACTAAAGGCCACGGAGCTTGAACTAAAAAGTTTTTTAGTCCCATTAACATTGCAAGCAAAACATTATTTATTGCTTCAAAGATAAAACCATAGTTTTCATTAAGTGATTTGAACACTTTGTTAATCCATGGCATCAAGGGTAGATCTAGCCATTTAGGCCAATCACTTAACCATGAAAAATCTTTAAATAATTCACCGACGGTTTCAGGTTTTCTTTTGGATGAATTGTAACTTGTAATTAATAACCATATAAAAATTACTAATAGACTTAAGTTAAATAAATTTTTTTTATCTTTGAACATATAGTTGAATTTTTTGTTAAAGAAAGAGCCCCGAAGGGCTCTCTCAAATTACTTTATCTTAAAATTAAAGTGCTGCTTTTACTTTTTTAGCAACATCAGCAGGAACCCATTTAGTCCAAGCTGACTCAGATTTTAAGTATTCTTTAGCTGTTAACTCCATATCACCATCTGACTCATCTTCGTAAAAGGCTAACATTCTATTAACAGTAGCAGTAGGAATTGAGTACTGTGACAAGAACTTAGTTTCCGCAGGATGAGCAGCAGCCCATTTAGTTAATACAGATTTTGTTAAGGCCATATCTCTGTACTCACTTGCGCAAGATTTAGTATATGCCTCTGGTCCTTCTGCTTTGATTTTTTCAACAACTACAGACATATCATCCCAACATTTTTTGGTCCATTTAGGCTCAGTTAATCTAACTAGATCAACTTTACCCATCAAGCCAGTAGGTGCCCAATAGTATGTAAAGATAGGTTTCTTTTTAGCAAAAGCACCAGCGATAGCAGCATCTAATGCTCCTCCTGAACCTGGGTCAAAATTTGTATAAAGAGCGTCTAAACCGTATTCTTTTTGTTTAACCAAGTTTACAGTGTAACAAGTCCAACCTGAAATACAGCTAGTCATTCTACCTTTTGAAGGGTTTTCAGGATCTTTAAATAGCGCAGCTATTTTAGGATCTTTCATATCTTCAACAGATTTTAAATTGTATTTATCAGCTGTAGTTTTGTCCACGTAGAAAGCTTGCTGTGAATCTGGTGTATTAACGCCAATATTTTTAATAGTACCAGCTGCAACATGTGGCTCGTAGTTAGCAATAATATTATCATACCAAACTTCAGTAATAACATCCAATTGGCCATCGTAGTGAGCAGCCATGATAGGTGTTGTACTTCCTTTTGTTACAGCTACTTCACAGCCGTATCCTTTTTCAAGAATGAATGCACTAATTGCAGTGTGAATGTTCGCGCTACTCCAGTCGAAATCTCCCAATCTTGCTTTACAAGCAGCATTCGCACTAGTACCTACCAATGTTAATGTTGATATAAAGAAGGCTGAAAGAATTAATCTTTTTAAAAACTTCATGTTTTCTCCCTTTGTTAGTTTTAATATTAAGAGTTAATAATGTATGAGTTGAAAACACAAGTTACTTTTTTAATAATACAACTGTAAAGTGCATTGAAATGATACTAAAAGTGAATAATCATTACGAATGTTAAGTATAAAAAAAATAGAAAAAAAAAAGACAAATCTTAATATTGAATGGAGCGACGGAGAAAAAAGTAATTTTAATTATTTTTGGCTAAGAGACAATTGTCCTACAGCACATGATAAAGATTCAAATCATAGGATGTTCAATATTCTTGAAACTTCAAAAGATTTAATTGCAGAGGAGTCAAAGGTGAATGAAGAGGGTAAGTTAGTAGTAAAATGGAGTGAGGGAAATCACACAAGTTATTACGATCAAAAATGGCTTAGAGAAAATTGTTATACATTAAAAAATAAACAAAAATTTATTTCACCCTATCAGTTATGGAACAGTTCTTTAGAAAAAAATTTAAAATCAATAACACTGGATCACAATGAAATTTTAAATAGTAAAGAAGGTTTGTTAAAATGGCTCAAACTTTTACACTATAAAGGAATTGCAATTGTTAAAAATGCTCCAATAGAAAAAGAGTCAGCCTTTCCTGTTTTAAATAGGATTAGCCATACAAGACAAACATTTTTTGATACTCCATTTGAAGTTATAAATATCCCAAAACCAAATAACTCTGCCTATACCGCACATGCTTTAAGAAACCACATGGACTTACCTTGGTTTGAAAACCCACCAGGATACCAATTTTTACATTGCTTGGTAAATTCTGCAGAAGGTGGAAATTCTTCAGCAGTAGATGGGTTTGCAGTGGCTGATTATTTAAAAAAAAATGAAAAAGAAATTTTTGAAACCCTTGTAAACACACCTCTTAAATTTAGAGATAAGGACTATACTCAAGAAACAATTAGAAACTTTCATGCTACTGCTATTTCACTAACTAAAGATGGAGATTATAACGATATAAGATTTAGTGTAGCAACTATGGATACTTTAGATTGCCATCCAGATATTATGGACAAAGTTTACAAAGCACATCATAAATTTGGAAATCTTCTGCACGATGATAAATTCCAAATTAATTTTAGATTAGAGCCAGGAGATATCTTTTCATTTAATAACAGAAGAGTTCTTCATGGAAGAACAGCTTTTAATCCAAATTCTGGTCATCGTCATTTGCAAGGATATTATATGGATAGAGATGAAATTTTGGGAAGGTTAAACTTTTTAAAAAAATAACCTTACAAATTTTCAAAGATTAAGTTATTTTTTTTATTATATTTATTAAATTCTGATTTAGTTTTAATTGTATAAAAGTATTTTTTAATTTTTAATTTTTGAATATTTTTATTTTTTAAATAAAATTTATCTAATATTAAACAATCAATGTTTATGTTCTTTGATTTTTTAATAATCTTTTTAATACTTGTTGGTGGTGAAAAAGATAAACCAACCTTAGTGTTTTTTTTAATCTCAAGTAGATTGTAAATATTTTCGTGTTTAAAAGAAATAAACACGCATTTCTTATATTTAGATGTATCCTTTAATAGTTTTTTTAACAGAGGTTTTGATAAAATTGGCTTAATTTCAATGAAAAGTGGATATTTATTTTTTGAAGATTTAAGTAAATCTCTTAAAACTGGAATTGGCTTATTAAACTTAGTGCTAATTTCATTAATCTTTGAATAATTAAGATTTTTTATGCTTAGATTTTTTTTAAAAGTTCTTTTTAAAGTAAAATCATGAAAGCAAATAAATTCATTATCTTTTGTTGCGTGAATATCTGTTTCAATCCCATACCCTTTTTTAAATGATTGTTTAAACGATTGAAGAAGATTTTCTTTATGATGTTTGCTTATAATTCCTCTATGAATTAAATGCATACTAGTTATTTATTTTAGCAAATGCGCAAATTTTATTCCCATCAAGATCTCTCAAATAACAATAATATTCACCTGATGGTCTTATGCCTGGTCCTCCTTCATCTTTTCCGCCTAACTTAATTCCAAGATTATAAAACTTATCAACCGTTTCTTTTGAATTTACTATGAATGATATTTGTACACCGTTACCAAAAGTTGCTTTTTCTTTATTAGCTGGATTTGTTACATAAAACTCAATGTCTTCAGGTCTTTCTTTTGATGAATATCCTGCATATTTTTCATTTGTTACAGCTCTTTTTAAATTAATAGTTTCAAGCATAGCATCATAAAACTTAATTGCTTTATCAAGATCATTAGTCCCGACCATTACAAATCCAATCATAAATTAATTCCAACCCGTAACTGTCTTAACTTCTAGATATTCTTCAAGACCCCACACTCCACCTTCTCGACCATTTCCTGATTGTCTAAATCCACCAAAGGGGGTTCCTGGATCTGCAGCATTACCATTTATGTACACACAACCTGATTTAAGTTTTTTTGCAACTCTATGAGCTTTTTCTTTATCTTCAGTTTGTAAATAATTTCCTAAACCATATTCAGTATTATTGGTAATCTCTATTGCCTCTTCTTCTGTCTCAAAAGAAATGATGGATAGAACAGGGCCAAATATTTCTTTTTTTGCTATTTCCATATCATTTGTAACATTTGTAAAAATCGTTGGCTTAATAAAATAACCTTTGTTTAAATTGTTTGGTAGATCAGGCCCACCTGCTGCTAACGTAGCACCTTCTTCAATGCCACTTTTAATTAGGTTAATAATTTTATCATATTGTGTTTTTGAAACTACAGGACCTATATGATCTCCTTTCTTTGAAGCTATATCTACTTTGATCAAATTTGCTTCTTCTGCAGCTTCTTTAATAGCTCTTTGATAAATAGATTTTTCAACCAACATTCTGGTTGGTGCATCGCATGATTGTCCAGAATTACTCATAACGTTCCTAATTCCATCTCTAACTGCATTGGGGTAGGAGTCAGCAAAAACAATATTTCCACCTTTGCCTCCTAACTCCAAACAAACTCTTTTAATTGTTTCAGCTGCATTTTTAGAAATTAATTTCCCTGCTCTTGTTGACCCTGTAAAAGAAATCATATCAATATCGGGATGACCAGATAAATGTGTCCCAACTCCAGCTCCATCGCCATTAATTAAATTAAAAACTCCTTTTGGAAAACCAACTTCATCAATCATTTCAGCAAACAGCATTCCTGAAATAGGAGCAATTTCTGAAGGTTTTAAAATCATTGTGCACCCAGTTGCTAAAGCTGGAATAACTTTTAGAGCAATTTGGTTAATAGGCCAATTCCAAGGAGTAATTAATCCACAAACACCAATAGGCTCATAGTAAATATGGTTATTTGATTTTTTATTAAAATGTTCGTCAAATTCAAAATCTTTAAGTCTTAGAATAAAATCTTCTAAATGTGATTGACCAGAGGCAGTTTGTACCTCTGTTGCCCAATCCAAAGGTGCGCCCATTTCTAACGATATAGCTTCAGCCATTTCTCTAGACCGTTTTTTATAAACTGAGAGTAATTTTTCCAGGTAGTTTAATCGATCTTCTTTGGTAGTTTCTTTCCATGTTTCAAAAGCATTTTTAGCAGATTCAATTGCAGCATTAGTATCTTCTTTTGAGCCTAAAGAAATAATTGCACATGGTTCCTCATTACACGGGTTGATTACATTAAAGTCATTTGGTCTTTTTGGCTCGACCCATCGACCGTTGATATAAAATTTTCTCTTATCTAGCATAATAGTATTTTAACATAATAATTATACTTCATATCCTTTTTCTTCTTGTTCGTTATCAATTAATTCATCTGGAAATCCATCTGCTCTAAAATCTATATTGTTTAAGTCTTCCATTCTCTTAACAATCATTGAAGACCAAGCTCTTGAGCCATATTTTTTTTGACCATCTTTAAATATTTTTACAATTAAAGGAGAAACTTCTAAAGGAGCATTTAACCTTTTTGCTAGATTATCAAACAGACCTGTATCTTTTAGAACAAGATCCATTGTGAAATTAATATTATATGAGCCATTTAAAATTACTTGGCTCTCAGTTTCGTGAACAAATGAATTTCCAGAGGAAATAGCTATACCTTTATAAACTTTTGATAAATCTAAATTAGATTTTTTAGCAACAGTCCATGCTTCGCCAAGAGCAACTAAATGAGTAGATGCTAAATAATTTGTAATTACCTTTAAAACAGTGGCTGAACCAAGTTCTCCAGTATGTAAAACTTTTCTACCCATTACGGTTAAAGCAGGTAATATTTTTTCAAATGCATTTCTTTCACCTCCAACAAATATTGAAATATTCCCAGTTGCTGCTCTATGACAGCCTCCACTTACCGGACCATCTAAAGGTATAGCGTCTCTTTCTTTAACTAATTTTCCTAATCTTTTTATCTCAGACTCGTCTGTTGTACTCATTTCTAGCCAAATTTTATTTTTAGAAATACCAGCAATTACACCATCATTGCCCTCCATGACCTCAGCACAAATTTTTGGAGAAGGGAGACATGTTATTATTAAATCAACTTGTTGCGCTAATTCTTTAGGAGAATTTGCAATCGCTGCACCTTTATTTTGAAATTCTTTTGTATGATCTTTATCTAAATCTCTAACAGTTAATTTAAATTTATTTCTCAATAAACTGCTAGCAAGTTTACCACCTACATTTCCAAGTCCTATAAAGCCAATCTTCATTATAATCCTATATTTTAATTAATCTTTTTTTAACTAATATACTTAAGATTTTAGCTTGCTGAAATATACTCAACTTCAGAGAAACGATCTGTTGGAAAAATCCAATAGAATTCCAATGTTTCTTTTCCAATATTTTTTAAAGCATGTTCTGCGTTTCCAGCTATATAAACCACATCACCTTTCTTAATTTCTTCAAGTTTACCTGATTTATTTAATATACCCGTACCATTAGTAACTACATATATTTCTGCAGGTGAATGATAATGAAGTGTTAAATCACCTCCTGGAGCTATTTCAGCAAAACCTAGGGATAGACCTGAACTACCATCAAAATCTGCATCAATTAAAAATTTCCATCTAACACCAGGGTATTTTTCACTTATTGACCACTCTTGATCAGAGACAGATTTAATATTTTTTACAAATATCATGCTAAATTAAATCCTAGGATTATTTTTTGGGTTGATCTAAAAAAGTTTTTAAAGAATCGTCCATTGCAACCTCCCAATCTGTATGATGTCTTGGTCCAACAGAGCCCGTTACTGGTGAAGCAAATGACTTATTTCTATAAGTCATAATATTTTCCACTTTATGATGCTCCCATTCTTTAAAAGTTGTTCTAATTAATTCAAAATCAATTTTTGGATAATCTGATAGCTCATGAAGTTCTTTGGTGTACTCAGTTTGAAAATCTATCATTTGATCAGCATTTTCCAATTTCTCTTCCATAGATACCCATTTATTAATATCTTTTTCAATTTCAGAGTCGTTTGGAGTTTTAATTTTTCCCATAATAACATCTCTTGCAAACCAAGCCTGACAATCAAACATATTAAAAGTATGAAATTGATCTTGCATACCTAAATACATTAATTTGTGATTATTTTGCCAAAC
>JGI20160J14292_10001558_pt1 | contig 19136 bp, 12 predicted proteins | sample COG_10_FD_14292 | JGI IMG/M metagenome (IMG submission 14292) | reverse complement strand
CGTCCATCGTCGCCCTTTCCAATAATGTCTTGTCCATCGTATGTCGTGGCAGGTATTTTTTTCTTACGACAAGAGAAAAAAAACAAACAAACGATGCCGTTCAAGAGCGTCACCCAACACAAACTTACAAACTCCACCGTCCGGCAGGCGTGCCAGATGAAATCGTTTCAGGACCAGATCACTTCACGCGGGGTCAACACGATGCCTTTGGGAAAGTTGGAGGGCGTAATCAGCCTGTTCATGAAACCCCAGGCCGATCAGATACGTGCCTTGGCCGACCGTTTGGGGTACGACAAGGCCGCGCAGAAGAAGGCAACGTTGAACGATTTGTCCGCCGACCTGATGGCCATCGACCGGATCAGTTCCAACCCGATGGAGAAACCGTTGGCTATGTTGTGCAAGGACCGGCTTACGATGCCGTGCTTGAAGACGAACACGTGCTTCCAGGAATTGATGAACGAGTGTTGAATGAAATCCCTCGAAAACATTCTTTTTTTTTCCTGTCCACCAAAACAAACAACACAACACCATCCATGCCTCACCATCCCACACAACTCGACTTCTTAGAAGACTTCGGTCGAAGTTTTACTCGGGCGACCAACCCAGCGGTCTCCTGGGCAAAGCACGCCGCCGCCGACGTGTCCCGCGTCACGGTCAAAGTGGGCAAAGGCCTTGCCCAAGACGTCCCGCACATCGGCGTCGTCCCATTGAGCGCCGCGTGCGGCGTAGGCATTGGAGCCTCGCAACTCATCAGCAAAATCCCCGGGGTGAAGGAAATCCCAGGGCTCCACGTCCCCGACGCATCCTCGACGTCGTACTGTGGGTGCATTTTGAAATCGGAAGGGGTCATTCAACACCTTGCCGGGAGCCGGGAAAAGGTCGAAGCGACGGTAAAGTCTCAGTTGGCATCGACGTGCTCGAGAAAGATCGACGGGGTGCCACTGCTCCAGTTCTTGAAGACGAATTACGAGCCAATGAACTTGGACGAAGCCATGTTCAACACAACGGCGCCGGTACGAAAAGAGCGTTTTGGAAGGTTGTTTCCTGAGGTCGACGAAGCGCAGCGAACGATAAAGGCCGGCATTCACCAAGCCTCCATCGGCCTTGGGCACTGCGACCATGTCGTTGAACATGGTACCTTGAATGAAAATTGTAAAACTTTGCAATCTTTCTTTCCGAAAAAGGCCCAAATGTGCTCGTCCTCCTCCAAATGCTGTTTCGATCTTTTGGACTCGATGTGTTAGAAAACCTTAAAAAAGGGCACCGATAGAAAAAAAAATATCTCTTACCGCTGATCGCATTATGTATATATATTATACCTTGCCTTGTTTCGTATGACTTGGTTGATTCCCCTTCGTGTCAGCAAACACTTTAATTTGTGTTTTTGTTCGTATTCGCGCAACATGGTTTTGGTCTGTCGGGTGTAGCCTGCCATGTCTCCCCCGCCGTAAAGTTTACCCACACCGTCGACGTCTAGTGTCCTTTTCAAATAAGGGAATTTGCATTCTTCTGTAGTATTGATGTAATGAAACATGGATTGTTTGCTTGAAAGATACACTATGTTCGGTGCCTTCGAACTATCGCATTTGCCTGTAAATGTTGCAGCCAATTCCCCGCTAGTTTGCTCGTTGGGTGTGCAGAATACAGAATGGCCAGGGAGTCCCCTCGCCATCGTGCATGCAAAATTTGGATAGCACCAGTTCTCAAACGACAGCAGGTGGTTTGGTTTATTATCGTCTCCGTCTTCTCCTATGGTCTGAAGGCACTCGCCCTCCGTATTCCATATCTTTATGGTCTTGTCCCCCGATCCGCTAACGATTCGGTCCCCATCGATGGCGACAGAATATACACAACCGCTGTGGCCTTCTAGAGTCTTGATGCACTCGCCCTCCGTATTCCATATCTTTACGGTCTTGTCCCCCGATCCGCTAACGATTCGGTCCCCATCGATGGCGACAGACCTTACCCAATCACTGTGGCCTTCTAGAGTCTTGATGCAGTCGCCCTCCGTATTCCATATCTTTATGGTGTTGTCCCACGATCCGCTCACGATTCGGTCCCCATCGATGGCGACAGACATTACCGAACTACGGTGGCCTTCTAGAGTGATCCACTGTGGCTCGCCCTCCGTATTCCATATCTTTATGGTCTTGTCGTCCGATCCGCTAACGATTCGGTCCCCATCGATGGCGACAGAATATACACAACCGCTGTGGCCTTCTAGGGTCTGGATGCACTCGCCCTCCGTATTCCATATCTTTACGGTATTGTCCAACGAGCCGCTGACGATTCGTTTCTTATCGATGGCGACAGACATTACAAAACCACTGTGGCCTACTAGAGTTTGGATGCACCCGCCTGTGTTAATATCCCATATCTTTATGGTATTGTCCATCGATCCGCTAACGATTCGGTCCCCATCGATGGCGACAGACCTTACCCAACCACTGTGGCCTTCTAGAGTCTTGATAGTATTCCATATCTTTATGGTCTCGTCGTTCGATCCGCTAACGATTCGGTCCCCATCGATGGCGACAGAAGTTACAGGACCACTGTGGCCTTTTATCTGTTTGCCCGTGTCGCAGGCACACAACAGTATACTGGCGTTCGCCATCAATGTTCGCTTTAAGAGTCCGTTGAGTGTGCCCAAATCAAACATGTTCATTTCTTCTCTGTCACCAGTTGCAGTTGCACCAGTTGTAATGCTTGTCGTTGACCCATGGGTCAGTATTGAGACGTGTGCGAGTGATTCGTCCTCCAAAATGGCCAGTGCGTTTGTAATATCTTCGGCGGTGCGAAAGACAACTTCGGTTAGCACTATAAAATCACTGCATTTGTCTTTAAATAGGCCCATTAAATCGTCTTGTCGCGACAGTGCATTGCCCTGGTCGAAATCTTCATGTAGTCGAAAAAACAGAATTTTCTTCTTCGTTTTGCAGTGGGGTTCAACATTTCCGTTATCCTGAATACAAAACGGACATTTGCGGCGATTTATACCCATGTCTTCGCCACTAAACGCCGTGTTCGAATTGTCGTAATATCGTTTGCACACACACGTTTCACACACACTTTTATGACAAACGGTACATTTGATCATATTTGTCATATTTGTTATTTCGTTTTTACAAATCGGACACTGAGGCATTTCGTTGGTTGGGGTGTTGTTCTTTGCGGCTTTAGAACGTAAATTAAGAAGTAAACTGTACTTTTTTTTTCTCGTCAGTGTATTCCATATCTTTATGGTCCTGTCGTCCGATCCGCTAATGATTTGGTTCCCATCGATGGCGACAGACCTTACCCAACCATCGTGGCCTTCTAGAGTCTTGGTGCAGTCGCCCTCCGTATTCCATATCTTTACGGTCTTGTCCCCCGATCCGCTAACGATTCGGTCCCCATCGATGGCGACAGACATTACACCACCACTGTGACCTACCAGAGTTTGGAGCGTAGTACCGGTGTTCGCACTCCATATCTTTATGGTCTTATCCAACGATCCGCTAACGATTCGGTCCCCATCGATGGCGACAGAACTTACCCAATCACTGTGGCCATCTAGAGTCTTGATGCACTCGCCCTCCGTATTCCATATCTTTATGGTCTTGTCGTACGATCCGCTAACGATTCGGTCCCCAACGATGGCGACAGACCTTACCCAACCACTGTGGCCTTCTAGAGTCTTGATGCAGTCGCCCTTTGTGTTCCATATCTTGATGGTCTTGTCCCTCGATCCGCTCACGATTCGGTCCCCATCGATGGCGACAGACATTACCGGACTACGGTGGCCTTCTAGAGTCTGGATGCACCCGCCTGTGTTAATATCCCATATCTTTATGGTATTGTCGTCCGATCCGCTAACGATTCGGTCCCCATCGATGGCGACAGACATTACACCACGACCGTGGCCTTCTAGGGTCTGGATGCACTCGCCCTCCGCAATCCATGCCTGGAAGGCGTTTTGGACGTTATTTTTATGGTTGTGCAATAATGTTTTTGCTTTTTTGACGCCGTCGTCGTTGGCCTTTCGCATTTCTTCTTCCTCCGTAAGTTTTTCCGCAGACCGTTTTCGTTTCATTCCACCGTAAATTTGTTGTTTGTTTGTTCTGTACTCATTTAAAAGGAAATTAAACCGTCGACGTTCGTGGATATTTTCCCCCCCAAAAAGTATGTCCCGTCTTCGTTGTTTTAAATACGCACGCATGGCTTGTTTCTTTTTCTCTTTTAGTCCACAAAAAAAATTAAAAAAAAAATAAAAAATAATAATGAATAATGGGTGCTTTTTTTCCAATTCACCCAAATTCACCCTAAAATCAAACGAATTTATTTCTTCGTCTAGTCGTACACTGCCGTCGACAGATCGAATTTTATAAACCATGCTATATGTATTCTAGATCAAAAAAAAAACTAAATAGAAACCCTAATTCTAACTTTATTAAAAAAGGCGGTGTACCAAGATATTTTGGGAAAAATATTACTATTTTTTTTTAAAGATTTAACAAATCGAGCGCCTCCGGTCTCTCTTGGACTTGGTCCCCAATTTGGCACAGGTAATGGAACAAGCGCTTGCACTCGCCGTTGGTGCGGAACACCCACCCTTGCTCGTATGTTATCCAATCCTTCAGCATCGCGGCGATCTTGTCGTGGGCGTCGTCCGATAGCGCGTTCTTTTTTATCCACACGGTTTTGTCGAGTTGGTTGCCCAACATGACTGTGTTTTCGACGGTGGTGTAGTACACCGGGAGGCCGTCGAGCCACACCTGGCCACCAACACCGTTGCGGGCAGGACAGATGGTCTCCAGTTGCAGCCCGACCCACTCGTCAAACGAGCGAAAGGATTCGAGGCGTTCCTCGACGGTGGTTCCCTTGAAGTACCGTGTTTTTCCGTCCTTTGTCGCAAACTCCGAAGAGTCCATGGCCTGGTACATCAATATGTAAACGTTGGGAAACCTGCGGTTGTATTCTACGCACAGCCCGTGAAACGCGTCCATGGACGGGCAGAACGTCGTCGCCGCGACGATTCGCAACCGTTCACGAATTAGCGGAAGGTCCTCTTCCTCGATCGACAACGGTTTGCGGTCGTCCTCGTCCTTGTTCACCTCTTCCTTGTAAACGTACCCGTGGCCAAGCATGCCCGGGAGCGTTTCGTTGGGTGTTAATTTTTTGAGACGCCCCTCTTCGTCAAAGACCATCGAGTACGATACAAACGTACCGTTGCGGGGCTTGGTGCGCCAAAGACCGAAAATTTCCATGACCTCGAAGAAGCCAGAAAAGACAAGGATCTCGCCGTTGTCCGTCAAAGGTTTGATGCGCGCTCCCCCGACAGGGAGACCAGAATCGGTTGTCCATGCGTTGGAATTTTTACGATCGTAACGGAGTCATCAACGAGTGACGTCATTTTATTAGATTTTAATTTATTTTATTTTTTGGTTTTAATATTAATATGTTTGGGGGTTGGTGTTTCGATTCCTTTGGGATTATCCTTTTCGGAAAAAAAAGAATCCAGGAAAACCGGATCCAATCGAATCAACCCCTTCCTTTTCTTTCTTTTACCCGGTTTACTCGCAATTATTATTATCCATAAAAAAATTTAGGGGGGGTTGGGTGAATTTGGCTGAATTGGAAAAAGCACCCATTATTCATTATTGTTTTTTAAATTTTTTTTTAATTTTTTTTGTGGCTAAAAGAGAAAAAGAAACAAAGGTTGCCATGCGTAAGTATCTAAAAAATTTTAGACGAGACATACTGTCTGAAGGCGAGGAAAATATCCACGAACGTCGAAGGTTCAATTTCCTCTTAAATGAGTACAGAACAAACAAGCAACAAATTTACGGTGGAATGAAACGAAAACGGTCCGGCGACGATGCCGAAGGATCCTCCGCAAAACGTTCGTCGGGAAGAACCCGCTCTGGAGCACGCTTTTCATCATCAAGTACGGAATATTTCAAACGGGTACCCCTCAGGGACATAAACATTGGAATCGAAATAGAAATATGCTGTGAAAAGTGGTTGTCTTTGAGAATGTTTAATGTAACATACGACGGGTCGATCAAGTGCGAGAAAGGGAAACCGTTGAAGGCCGCGGAGTACGTCCTAAAATGGGGCTCCGAAGACTTCAAACCACAAAAATGGTACAAATACAAGAGGGAGATCGTGAGAGACATTGTCACCATACAAAAAAGTTGTCACGACTGTACAGACAACAGTTGTGGGCTCCATCTGCACGTGTCGCACCCGGCAATAACACAAGATTTGTACCCAGAGTTCGGTACCTACTTAATGAACTATTGGTCCATCCACGAACAGCGCGAGATGATACGCGAATTCAATCTGCGGACCTACAATCAATTCTGCAAACGAAACATACCGTTTTGCTCCTCCGAAACGGAAGAAAAGTACCGTCTGATGAACATCATGCCCTCGTACGAAGACGGTGAGACATTGTGGCATGTTGAATTCCGAGGAAAGGGCGGTTTGACGACGAAGGACGATGTCAAGGACCTGGAAAAGTACGTCGATGCGTGTGCAAAGGCGTTCCTAAGGATCTTCCACCGTTTTGTGTACGAAAGCCACAGAGATCACCAGATGCTCTCTTCCCGAAAACCGCCGGCAAAACAAAAAAAGATCACAACTTACGATATCCCAGTAAATGTTTGGTTTGACGACGAATTGGACTCCTCTGATAGGGCAGTAACCACTGTCCACGCAGAATTGACCATTAATCTTACCAATCCAGACATTCGGCAGCGATGGAAAGAGAATTTGGACGAAGACTTCCAAGAGGTTCTTCCTCCGTATGAAGATAATAGTACCGTGGATAAAATCAACGCTGCCACGAAACTCAAGTTTGACGGGGAATTGTGGAATGTCAACGTGGACCTGCGTCGTTATCGTGAAGAAGGAAAGAAGAACATAGTAAGTGTATCGTTTAATGTGTTGGGAGACGACGTCATCGACGAAGATTCGGACCGCGGGCGCAAACTTAAAGTTGAATTGAGGAGGTATTTTGCAAAACTAATGGTAGAAATTATGAAATCGGTCTTCGTTTCTCCCGAAACGGCACTGATCGGCAACTCTGTCGACGACGACGACGACGAGTATAAAGCAGACGCGATGTACAAATTAAAAGACAAGGCAGTCTACGAAGAGTCCTATTGGAAAGTAGACAACGAGGACGAAGAAATAAATTCGTTTGATTTTAACTTTACCATTGTCAACAATATGACATGGTAATACAATGGTGCTACCGTCCTCAGGCCAAGTTTAGTATATATATGATGCAATTTTCATTAGCCCTCGTCCAAACACATCTCGTACTTGTCGTAACCTATCGCAAAAAAAATAAATAAAATTTACCTTTACTCTAATTCCGCTGCCAATTTACCAAACTCCAATTGGGCCCCCGCATCTTCTATTATTTGGGTCACGGTTTGGGTTTGTTTTACAAATTCTTTTTGCACACTGTCTCCCAGTTGTTCAATAAGATCGATCAGAGTATTTCCAAATTCTATGAAATACGGCGGTTGGTTGCGATAATAGGCTGCCACACTAGATTGTAATGCTTTCCATTTATCGTTCCTAAATTTTATATTAGTCGTCACAATGCGATGCTCTCTCTCCATGTTCTCGTAATTGTTCCAAAACACTTCTGATTCTTTGGAAATGAACTCTGCCAATTCAATAAGTGACGATTCTAGATTTTTCTTAAATTTGTTCTCAGTTAATTCGTCGTTAAATTGCCATTTCACTTCACTACCATCTTTAATCATAGCAAATTGAATAAGTCCTTCTTTTACACGTATCACCACATCTTTGTTTTTTTGTCCGTTTTCTTCTATGATCCATGTAATGCCAGTGCCTTCGGGATAATTATTTTTGAACGGGCCACTATAATTCATCCTCGCCTTTATCCTACCCTGACTTAACTCACCAGTCCCTGTAGCAACAACGCTTCGTATGGCTACACTGGTACGATCTGGATTGAACGATGGATTTTTTGGGTTGAGAAGAAGAAGTCTCTTATCATGTGTTTTGAACTGCCCAAAATACGCGTCGCCATTGCTCCAGAAATAGTACCCTAAAATTGGAACGTCGTTTTTCCAGGTCCCAAAGTATACGTCGCCATTAACAAAACAGCAACCGCCGATCCCATTTCGTCTTCCATTCATCCAGGTGCCTTCGTAAACGCTAGAATATGCCATAAACGTTCCACACGCTATATAATTCTTATTCTTTACGTACCCTTTTCTCCTTGGATTCGACCACAATTTGTCCGCATAATTATCTTGCAGGGTATATGTTTCATTGTAGATCATTCTCCCAACGCCGTCGGGGAGCCTTTCAGGTGCTTCAAACGCATTCTGGGGTAACACGGTTTCTCCAGTGTATGTTCCAAAGTCAACCGTAAGTGTGGTTTGGAACCCGGGTAGAGACGCAAATTTTCTTTTTGTTGCTAACCCATTTTTATACGTAGCGTACTTGTTCAGTTCATCCCTTATAGGCTGATTGCTTTTTATTAAGAGTCCTGATTTTTCTGACATTTCTCTCACCCTTTCTATAACAAGGGAAGTAGGGTGTACGTAGTAGGGTACATAGGTGTACTTTTCGACAACCACCTCTTTTTTTGTGTTGTTCTTCTTTTTCTTCTTTTTCTTCTTCTTCTTTTTCTTCTTTTTATTCTTTGCATCGTCCGGCGGCGAAGTGTCTTCTTTTTTATTATCTTCTTCCGGGTCCTTTGGAAAGAAAGGTGAGCGAACGTACCCGGGGGGTAAAAAATCGTCGTCAGGTTGGGACCGAGGTCTGTTGTTCTTTTTTTTTGCTGGCGCCGGGCGCAGGGGAAATGCTGTTGGTAATTTTGGTGCTTCTTGAATATTCTTCAACCGCCATGCGGCTTTCTTCTCTCGCATGTATACTTGAAAGGCTTCTTCAAATTTTAGCACCGATAAGAAGAGCATTTGAAGACGTTTTCCGAGGTGCAATAAGAAGCCTTCCCATTTTCGTCGCACATTCAAGTCAAGCCCTTGAAGAGACTCTAGGATAACGAGGGCCTTTTCGTCAAACGCTGTAACTACTGATGCAAATTGTGCTAATAGTTCGATCACCTTCTCGTCGTTGTCTTCCTTCATTAATTTCGAGTGCAACAATTTTGCGTCGAGGACAGCATGCCTGGTGTCTTGCAAAGTCGTTTCCGGCAAGTCTTGGGCAAGGGTTTCTTTTTTTGGGATGGATTCAATGTTCCAAAACTTGCTATCATCGGGAACAACTTCGGGTGCTTCAGAAAGAAGTGTACGGATTTTCTCATCCAACGACTCTCCCTCGACTTTGATCTGGACTTTATTTGCATTTGTCACCCTATCATCGGTGACATCGTACTGATAATTGCGCAATTGGGTGTGCCTCCTAGTCTTCAAATTTTGTTTTGTATTTGACTTGTTTACGATTCCGGTTGCCGCTCTTTCCAGCGATTGCATTTCTATACGATGGTTCAAGTCCTCAACGGATTTTCGACACTTTGATACAATTAAGAAATGAAATAAATGACGGATACGTAAGCATTTCAGGATACCACCAAACGTGGAAGTACGGGTATTGCAATATTTCTTCTTCTCTTCGTCTAAGAGTTTATAGAGGGCTTTGGGAAACAACCGGTAGGTCTTCAGTTCATTTCTTATTTCTTCCATAGTGATTGCCCCACCCTTTAAGTATACATGCAACATGTCATTGAACGCTCTTTTTTTCCGCGTATTATGGGAGTGTTTTGCTTCTCGTCTTAGCAATTTCAACCTGTCTCTTACTTCATTCATTTTTTTTAATCTTTTTTCTTTGTACCATAAGAAAAAAAAAATCTTTTTTATTTGGGTGGATTTGGGTGAATTGGAAAAAAGCACCCATTATCATTATTATTTTTTAAATTTTTTTTTTTAAATTTTTTTTGTGGACTAAAAGAGAAAGAAGAAACAAGCCATGCGTGCGTATCTAAAAAAACGAAGACGAGACATACTGTCTGGGGGGAATATTTTGGAACGTCGACGGTTTAATTTCCTGTTGAGTCAATACAGGTTAAACAAACAAATTTACGGTGGAATGAAACGAAAACGACGGAAAACGGACGACGATGGTCCAGGGAGCGTCCCTGAAACTCCCCAAAAAATGAATCGCCTGGATATACTACCAACCGATTCCTTCTTCAAAATTCTAGAAGGATTATCTTGCAAGGAGATAATACTGATGCTTACTATCGATAAGCGACCCATGGCAGAGTTCACTCCGAAACAATGGGAGACGTTGACAAGCCGTATTCAATCGCCTGAGTTTGATAAGTTGACAGCCGTACCCACAATCACACAAAACGAGGGCCAGTACGTGCTGATTCCTCACTTTCGCAACAACGACGCTGCGAACAAATTTTACACCAAATGCAGGTTTGTTGATTTGCAAGGGAGATACGAAGGAGAAGACATGAAAGCGAAATGGTACTATGCAATAAGAACTAGACAACAGGATGACGCATTTAGTCATTTTACCAACGTGACTCTGATTGGGGACTTTGCGTTTAGAGGTAACCAGTTGGAAGCCGTAACAATACCAGAGGGCGTGGTGACCATTGGGAAAGCCGCGTTTTATGAAAATCAGTTGGAATCGGTAATAATACCAGAGGGCGTCAGGACCATTGGAAGCAGTGCGTTTAGGCGTAACCAGTTGCGGTCGGTGACAATACCAGACAGCGTGAGGTCCATTGGAAACGCTGCGTTTAGGAATAATCAGTTGACCTCCGTGACAATACCAGAGGGCGTGGTGACCATTGGGGACGGTGCGTTTTATGAAAATGAGTTGGAAGCCGTAACAATACCAGACAGCGTCAGGACCATTGGAAACTTTGCGTTTAGGCGTAATCTGTTGGAATCCGTAACAATACCAGAGGGCGTGGTGACCATTGGGAACGGCGCGTTTTATGAAAATCAGTTGGAATCGGTAATAATACCAAAGGGCGTAGATACCATTGGAAGCAGTGCGTTTAGGCGTAACCAGTTGCGGTCGGTGACAATACCAGAAGGCGTGGTGACTATTGGGGACCGTGCGTTTAGGGATAATCAGTTGCGGTCGGTGACAATACCAGAGGGCGTCAGGACCATTGGGCAAGGTGCGTTTAGGAATAATCAGTTGCGCTCGGTGACAATACCAGAGGGCGTCAGGACCATTGGGGAGAATGCGTTTCAGAATAATCAGTTGCGGTCGGTGACAATATTAGAGGGCGTCAGGACCATTGGGGCATGGGCGTTTTATGATAATCGGTTGGAATCTGTAACAATACCAGACAGCGTGGTGACCATTGGAGACGGCGCATTTAGCGATAATCAGTTGCGGTCGGTGACAATACCAGAGAGCGTGACTCTTGGAGAAGGCGCATTTGATAAAGGCGTTAACATAATACGCAGAGCGGTCAACAAAGGCGTAGAAGAGTCGAAATCAAATTAACGATAGTCATTATTTCTTTTTGTTCTTTAATTTGTACGACCTACATAAAAAAATTTAGGGGTTTGGGTGAATTGGAAAAAAGCACCCAATATTATTATTTTTAAAATTGTTTTTTAAATTTTTTTTTAATTTTTTTTGTGTGGCTAAAAGAGAAAAAGAAACAAAGGTTGCCATGCGTAAGTATCTAAAACAACGAAGACGGGACATACTTTCTGGGGGGGGAAATATCCACGAACGTCGAAGGTTCAATTTCCTGTTGAGTCAATACAGGGAAAACAACCAACAAATTTACGGTGGAATGAAACGAAAACGGTCTGCGGAAAAACTTACGGAGGAAGAAGAAATGCGCATAGCAATTGAAAAAGTGAACCGCCCCCGGCGAAAAAAAAGTCGTCTCGATCATTATTATTACTATGACAAAGGTTTTGGCGCACCGTTGAACAGGGAAGACTTAAAAAAACACAAGGAACCATTACAACCTGTAAAAATAGGGGATATCGTGAAGATATATGAAGATATTGAAGATCCAAGGGCTTTGGAATATGTTATAACGAAACGGAAAAAGGGTTACAGTGACCGATTCGGTTACGATGCCCGATACGGCGATGGTTATTATCTGAACATGGGTTCGGGTTGGTATTATAGTCTAGCCGAACTTGTCTTTGTTAGACGTTAGACATGGGAGTATGAAGGCGAGCCTGGAAGTAGAGGAGTCTAAATCATCAAATTTAAAATTTTAGATACGTTTTACCCACAGTGATGTCCGGCAGGATGAGAGATTTGTTAGAACAGGCTTGGGCTTGATAGTCGGTAAAAAAACGTTATTTCTTTTTGTTCTTTAATTTGTACGACCCTAAAATGAACTGGTAGCAGAAGTCTTGAATCGACAAACGAAAGCCGGGCAAGGGTTGGTTAATGTCGAGGGGGCGGTGGTCCTCTTCCACCATCTTCCGAATCGAGTTCAGGTACCGTCGGCAGTCCCCGATCTCCATCCCTTCGACAGCGGACGAGGCCTTCGTTCGGCCTTCTCGTCGCGGTTGTTTCGTTGTTGCGCCGACCCGGTCGATTGGTGGCCGTTTGTTTTTTTCTCTTGCTTGGCTTCGGGTGGTCGGCATCGTGTCTGTTTATTTTCTACCCCCTTGAAAAAAAAAACAAATGCCGGCAGCAGCAGAGCAAGTTCTACTTTTTGTCGTCGTCGCCGTGCTTGTCGGCGCCCTTGCGTCGCGGGAGGCCGGGTTGCTGCACACTCTTCGCCCAGTGTGCAAGACGACCTACCACAAGCCTGTCATCATACCCCTGGAACGGGACAGCAACAACATCTTCGTCTTCAGAATGAAGGTCAACGATGGGGCCGTCGCGGATTTTGCGGCCGATACCGGCTCACACAGCATTCTCATTGACGAGGAGGATTGCGTCAAAGCCTGCCAGTCGGAAAAGGGGAAAAGCATCTCTGTCGCAAACTATGGATCCCAGAGCGCGACGTACCATACCCAGATCATGCCGTTGCAACTGGAAAACGTCTACGAGACGGACTGCCGTGGGAACTACGAGCACCGGCATCGGCCGTGGTTGGCGGCGACGTCCTGCCTTCGTGCACCGAACGTTCCCGTCAAGGTGGCCATTGATTTCCGAGGCACGTCCGAGTACAACATCGTCGGTTTGGGGAAGAACTCGACGTTTCTTCGACACTTTGTTCCGACGCTGCCGAGGGCGGTAGTGGTCCACGTCAAATCCCGCCATCGCGCATCCATGATGCTGTACCAGCCAGGAGTCGACTGTTTGGCCAAGAACCACTTCTTATTAGACACAACGAACAGGGTTCAAGCGGTGGTCGGGGACCGGCGCGTCTCCGTTCTCTTCGACACGGGATCGAACTGCCTCGTTCTACCGCCCGACCTGTACGAGCGCGACACGAATACTTTGAGACTGACGTTGTCGGGGACGACGAGGCAGCACACCATGAACATCGAGTATTCGAAATACAATCTGTTCAATCGACAGGTATTGGAGGGGCCGAACAACAGCATAACAGTGGGGGTGACATTTTTAGTTGGGTACAGCGTGGGTGTGATACAGACGCAAGATTTTTCGTATTTAACCTTAAATGCTTTGTAAATACCTTAATACCAAAAAAACCAGGTGCACCGGGGATAAAAAAGATTTTTTATTTTATGTTTATACCCACCTCTCTCTTTTCTTCCTCCCTCCACACCACCACATAGATAGTAAATATAATTTAAACATACAACATATCCTACCCCGAACATGTTGGTTTGTTTGTTTACCAATTTGTTTTTTTTTGTTGTTGCAAATCAAACCCAACACACAATTCAAGCACCCAACAACTAACATGACGAAAACAACAACGAAACTGCCCAGAACCCGTTCTACACGGAACTTAAAATCGTTAAAATCGTGTCTGCGCCGTACCTCGTCGGACCCTGGGGCGGCCATGCGCCCGATGAACACGTTTCGTGGAAAACGGGTCCGTGGAAAACGGGTTCGATTTGAAGACAAACCGCGCAGAACACCAAAGAAACCCACCTACGTGGACTCGAAAACGAGGGAAAGGTGTTCGAAGACTCGTAAATTGTCCGATTTGCTTCACGACGCGCGCGTGCGCGAAATGTTGCGAGGGCGGGAAACATTCGCCAAGTTCGACAAGGACGCTCGCACGGGCACTCGACGAGAACGCGCCGCCAAGGTCAAGGAGGCGCGCGAGAAGAAACAACGGGAGCACAGGGCTGCACGCGCGCAACGACTCGCCGCGCAACGACTTGCCGAGCAACTTTCCGCCACGCACATCACACGTTCCGTCACGCGGTCAAACGTCATGGTTTCCCCACGAGCGAAGCGAATGCTTGAGGCGGGAATTTTGATGATGATGTAAAACGTAAAACGCGTAAAACGTAAAAAAAAACATACTTTACCATACATATTTTTTAAAAAACACTTTACACTCTTTCTTTTTTCCTACACGATGTTCTCCGGCGCGTCGTACGGTGGAATGTGAATCGTCTTCGCATTGTCCTCTTCGATGTCCATGGCGGCCTCGGTCGCGTCGCAGTTCAGGAACGGAAAGGCCTCGTCGTCGTCGGATTTCTCAATGAGCATGTGCTTCGCAACGAAACTCAGGCCGAACGATTTCTTCGACACGAACCATACGCCGGTGCACTCCACGATCGGGACGGCGTAACTCCCGCGCGAGATGTCGCTCAATTGCCCGGCTTTCCAGGTCTCTTTGCCGTTCGCGTCTTTGCCCAGAAGGTAGACTTTCGGAATTTGGCGCTCGCTCGGCACCTTTACCCGAAACAATGGAGGGTATTGGCCGTCCATAGACCCTTGAATCGATTGGCGGAAGATTTCCATGTCCTGGATCTTTGCCTTCGAGTACGACTTCCCGAACCATTCTTTTGAGTTCTTGGCGGCTTCGGTCAGAATCTTGTCGTCGAACTTTGAGATGGTCTCGAAGAACGCCGGGTCGGTCACGCTCAGTTCAAGGTTGTACCGTGTGCTCTGGCTCTGCTCGTTCCTGTCCAGGCCGAACGGTATTTTCATGCGCGGCAACTGGAAGCGCGGGTTGCTCTTCGTGTTGGCGTTGGTATCGATGTACACGTTTTGCCCTCCCATGGAATTCTTCTGTGGGGGTTTGACGAGAACGTCGCTGAAGTGGAAGTCGGACCAAATTTTTGTGCTCATGGTGTCTTGTTGTTCTTTGTTAATTCTTCGGATCGATTGAAGTTGAAGTAGAAAGTGATTTCTTGTTTTTTCTTTTTCGGTTCCCGATAAAGTTTTTCGGTCCGTTTGAACGCACCTGGTGCTCGTGTTACCCGACCGTATTTTCTGACCGTACAAAAAAAAAAAAGACCCGCGGATTAAAATGTTATTGAATACTCTTAATTTTGATGCGCGATGGTTCGGTACTATCAAAGAGACAACACTGGAAAACCATCGCACACGATTCGAGATTTTAAAACAGGCTTTGCCAACCGTTAATCTACGGAAGAAAAAAGACGTCGATAAAATCATCGCGTACGTCAACGATCGGTACGATGCACCGAGCAACGTTTACTCCACTTTGCTTAAAATGTTCCGAGCGCTAAATCTTCCCCGTCCGCCCCTTGTCGCGGTGAAAACGAAACCAACGTTCACCGCGTCAGGTGAACAAACGATGTCGGAAAACGAACAAAAATTGTGGGTCGATTGGGTGGAAGTTCGAAATGCTTTCGAGAGCCTATACTACAGCAAACCTACCGAAAAGGAAGCCGTCAACGATTTGTTGGTGTTAGGGTTATACGTTCTTGTCCCGCCACGGCGGAACGATTACCGCAACATGAAACACGTCGCCGTCGCGGAAGGCTTGCCGGCCACGCACAATTACTGTTGCCGTAGTACGAAACGATTTTATTTCCATGTCTACAAGACGTCGGGAAAGTACGGCGTCCAAATTGTTGATATTCCCCCTCGTTTGTGGAAAATCATCAAGTACCACCATCACCATTATCACAAACATCATCAATTTGCTCGGTCTTCCGCCTTCCTGTTCGGGAAAGAGATGACGTCGGTTCAATTTTCCGATATGGTCCAGGCGACGACCTTGCGACGGTTGGGAAAGGAAATTGGCAGCCGAATGCTAAGAAAGATATATTTGACGCACTTGCACCAAGCAACGACCGAACGCGCGCGACAAATGGGGCACTCCGTTCGCCAATCGTACGCTTACGTGAGAGCAGACGACGGTTGAATTTGGGCAACGCGGGGAGCGGTGGCTTTCTGCTGTACCCGTCCAACGATAGGAACGCCGACGGTGCGAACGATAACGTTCTCGCTTACGAGGGCGTCAATGTCTCCGACGGCTTTGATTCCGACAGACTCGGCGCCAACGATTCCTTCGATTCGAACGTTTGCCACGCGAACGTTCTTGGCCGTCGCAACGACGACGCCGCACGCTTGCGCGGCGCCCGTGTCCTCGACCCCGTCGATGGTGACGTCGACGACGCTTCCTTGGTCGACTCCGCTCAAGAACACGCCGCAGGTGTGCTTGATCGTGTGCGCCATGGAGTCCAGCCCGTGAACCCTTGGGCTGTCGATCGGTAGATTGGCAAGGATCGCGTCCGCGACGCTTTGCGTCATCTTCCCAATCCCTTTAACCTTCCACACGTTGACAAGATGGGTACGCAGAACGTCCGGCTCCTCGCCGAGCATCGCGCCGAACGCGCCCGCCATGACGTTCGCTGGCGTGTACGCCGACGGCCCCGCCGCGCCCGGCATGGCGAAGCCGACGACTTCGTTGACGTTCGATTTCAAGCCGCACACGTACAAATCCTTTAGGTGAACGTTTCGCACCGCGCCACGGTCCCAGTATTCTTGAAGTGGTCCGACTGCCACGCCTTTGGCGTGAATCTGGACGCCCACCACCGTGCCATCGGAGACACCGGACGAGTTGGCAAAGAGTTCCGCAATCGTCCCGGCCTTTGTCGTGTCGACTAAATTCTGCAACGTTGGGTTTGCAAGGAGGGGAAGGGAGAAGACGGCCTGGCTGAATTTGGCGTTCACCGGCACGTTCGTTTTCGACGGACCGACGCGGCAGCGTTCGATCCAGACGTTTTCGCACCCGTTGAGCGCGATGCCGCCGATCTCGAAGTCTTCGATGCACAAATCGTTTATTCGAACGTTCGTGTTGTTGTTTCCGTGGATACCGTGGTGGCTGCTCGTGCCAAGGACACCGTTTCGAATTTCCACGTTGGAGGCAGGGTGGAAATCGGTCCCAAAATTCGCGGGGCCCTGCTTCGGAACGAACGGGGAATTGGCCAGTTCGATGAGGGAGAAGAACCGTTGGCGGAGGTAATGGCCTGGGCCTTGCGAGAGGCGTTTGCCGTTCAAATCGAGGACGACGTTCGTCGTTTCGATGCTTATCGCGGCGAAGAACCCAAGGCGGAAGCCGCCCTCTGCGTTCTCCGGGGCGCCCGCAGGGTCGAAGACGACGTTCTCTTGAAACACGTACCGTCCAGCGGTTTGGATGCGGTACGTTCCGTTTGCGAAATCGGCCTGGCGAACCTCCACCACCGGCAGCCTTTGCCGAGACGGTACGATGGTGGTGGGTCTCTTGGTTGTTGGTCGGTGAAACATTCTCTTTTTTATTCTCCCCCCTCAAAAAAAAAGAAGAAAACAATCCCAATGTTGTACTTGCTGGGGGACTGGCTGATCAAGAAATTGCTGGCGCACGACTGCACCCTCCACGGTTCGGTCGTTCGGGAACATTTCGCGGGCACCGACCCGCTCCAATTCTTCGACTTGAAGGGCGTCGTCGTCGTTACCGCCCCAAGGAACGCCAAGAACTACTTGGAGCGCGCGTTGCGCACGGTTATGGTCGTCGACCCGTTCGTCGAGGAGGAGAACCTCTTGGGCGAGCAGGTCGTCTACACCATCGACCACCTGGAACGGCACGTGACCGTTCGAATCTTTTACAAAACGCAGAACGTGGCGAATTGCAACTTTCCAAGAATGGACGTCGACGTCAACCGCCTCGCGATGGACCGCAAATCCCTGTACGTGATGGACACGGCGGGGTTCGAAAAGGAGCCGGCGGTGTTGTACGAGTTGCTCGTCAAATGCAAGAAGCGCCAGTTCGACGTGCTGGAGCCGATGGTGAACCCTGGGTGGAAGATCCAGCGCTTGAAACGTCTGTTGAAGCACGGGTGGGTCCACGAAGGCGGGGCCGTTCAGGTGGTGAGGGACTACGTGGAGAAGGGGGACGAGCAGGACAAGTGCGCCATCTGCCAGGACGTCTTCTCTGCCAAAGAAACGAACTGTCGGACGCGCTGCGGCCACGAGTACCACCTTCGGTGCTGGCGAAAGTACGTCAAGACGAAACGCACGTCGCAGCAGAACCTGTCGAGTTTCCTCCACCCCCCAACGATAGAGTGCCCGCTGTGCCGGCACGAAATGGAGGCCTTCGAGGCACAGGTATAGTCGTTTTAATTAAAGGCCACTTCCAAATCCTCCACCGACAGTCCCTGCGTGGCGGCGAACGCTACAACTTTTGCGCGCGCCTCTTCTTTCTTTTTTTCAAGGCGTTTTCGGCGTTTCATCAACTCTCGGCGTTCTTGTATCAACCTTTTGCGTTCGTTCACCGATCGGTGCTGGCGGCGTTTCTTTAACGGACCCATTATGAAAAAACCTGGCTGCTTGGTGTACCGTGTTCGTCTATATTTACGGTCGTCGTCAACGTCCTGCAACTTCTCCCCCACGGTACAATACAAATTGTGCAAATCCTGGTCCTCTGCCGACCATATTTCCCCCCTGTGCTCCAGGTACTCCTCGCGCTCTTTTTTGAACATAGGAAACTCCTCGAGAAACAAGGGAAACGTTATCTCCTTCGCCAGCACGAAGCCGACGTGTTCTTTCGAATTCATGCGGTGAAACAGTTCTTCGAACAGTTCGCGCGGGGTCGGCAACGTTCGGAGCACAGGGTCCAAGAGCCTCTTCGTCAGCATGTCGCACAGTTGGCCCACGTGCGCGCGATTCAGAAGAAAGTACATCGGCGCAGATGTGTAAACCCGTCGGGCGTTCAAATTAGCAGGGTTTGGGCGGACTCTGATTTCTCCCGGGCGCATACCCCATTCTTGGTAACTATTCTTCAACGTTTTAACGCGCCGCGGTGGGTG
>JGI20160J14292_10001533_pt1 | contig 19299 bp, 23 predicted proteins | sample COG_10_FD_14292 | JGI IMG/M metagenome (IMG submission 14292) | reverse complement strand
GGGCGGAGGAGGAGGAGGAGGAGGAGGAGGAGGAGGGAGTGGTGGTGGTGGTGATAGCACTGCAATTTCGACCTTACAAGCAACGCAGTTTGGGATAGGGCAGAATTGGTATAACGAAAAAACAAATAGAACAAAAAATGTATACTATAAAAATAATACATTAAAACCAATAACTGTCTATATCTCAATAGGACTCAGGGATTATGATAATCACCGTTTCAGAATCAATGGTTTCAATATTGCCTATCAGTATAATACAACTGGACATGTTTTAGGAACGTGGAGTATAATTGTTCCCCCTGGCGATTCGTATCAATATTACACTGATGCTACTACTTATTACGCTCTCTACGATTGGTATGAATTAAAATAAATATTTTTTTTTTAATATTCATTTATACGCTTATTTTTTATTAATAAACTATCCTATCATAGTATATTAATAACTAAAAGATGGCAACTTATAAAAATTCGGTTTTAAAAGAGATTTTAGCGGATGTGCATCCCGGCATTCCGATTAGTTGTGATAAAACGTATGCTTCTATTTTAATGATGGATATTGGCGAACCGATTCCGTGTAAGATGGATGCGGCAATTAAGAAGCGCTTGAAATCACATACGACTGCACGATTAGTGCCTGAAGAAACCATCCAAGATAAATATGCCGATTTTACTTTAGCACATAATTTAGTTATTTTACGAACAGAACGTGATAAACGTTTATTTGATAGTGATGTTTATTCTTTACCGGATTTTCCGCATCCGACCGATGCAGTAAGACAATCATGGTTAGATTACCGAGTTGCTCTACGTGATATTACCATTACGAATCAGTTCCCTATCACAGACGAAGACGATAAATTAGTTAATATAACTTGGCCGAGTAAACCAATAAATGTTAGTTAATTAATAAATAAATATTCATATTTACATATTAATATATTAACATATTTACATATTTACATATTTACATATTTACATATTTACATATTTACATATTTACATATTTACATATTTACATATTTACATATAAAATATAAAATATAAAATTGAATTATATTTTATATAAGTTACAATCATATAACAAGTGTTATTGTTACCAGTATAATGACAAATTTACTCGTAGGAAACTCATCAAATTTTAGTGTAAACAACAATCCGCATCCACGCGACGAACTTATTCAGTTTGATGCCGGTCCACATAAATATACATGTAACGGTGAAGGAAATTATACATCAGTCACAAAATGGAACCATTCACATTTTAAAGAATTTGATGCCGATGCGATTATTACAAAAATGATGAATAATTCAAAGACTTGGTCAAAATCTCCCTATTATGGAAAAACGCGCGACGAAATTAAAGAATTATGGAATCGTAATCGCGATGAAGCAGCACAATTGGGAACTGATATGCATTACGGTATTGAATGCTACTACAGGGGTGACTCACCACAAGCAAATGGGGGTGGGGGCGAGGGTGAGGGTGGTGATGCTATGTTATCGCCTTATTTCCTTGCCTTTCTTGCCGATAACCCACATTTGAAACCTTATCGCACCGAGTGGATGATTTTTGATGAAGACGTCCATTTAGCCGGTTCAGTAGATATGGTATACGAGTCTGATAGTGGAATCGAGAATGAAGTTATGATTTATGATTGGAAACGCTGTAAGGATATTAAAAAATCAAATGGATTTGGAGATTATGCTTTGACTGATTGCATTTCACATTTACCTGATACTAATTTCTGGCATTATGCACTTCAATTGAATACATATAAAGCAATTTTAGAATCAAAATATAATAAAAAAGTAACAAAAATGTGTTTGGTTTGTCTTCATCCAAATTTACCATCCTATCAAATAATTAATATTCCTAATTTAAAAAGTGAAATTTCAACATTATTTAATTTACGAAAAACAGAATTAAATGTCATTAATTAAATAGTTAAGTAAGTAGTTAGCTAATAATGGGTTTAACTATATATTTTATTTTTTATATTCTTAAATATACTTAAAAATACTTAAATATAATGCTAATTGTATAATACAATAGTATATATAAAATGTTTTATCACAACACTACAACTGAACCTACCGTAATGCCAGAAACGGGTTTTTTTTACAATCAATATTGTTTTGGCGTATTTTGTATTGGGTTTAGTATATTTTTTACTGAAATTGTATTGAAATACATAAAAATAACTGATTCATATGATGATGATAAGGTGGAGGAGGAGGTGGAGGAGGAAGAAATCTATACAGATAAATATATTGACGAATTTAATTTATTGAATGAACGGATTTTAACAGATTTAGATTATTTGAATTTAAAAAAAAATAGTATTTGCGAAACTACTCCAGGAGGAATTGTTTTATTAAATTACAATAAAGAAACAGATGGTTTTTGTTATTATACCGATAATTTAAAAGAAATTACCTATGATATTTTGGAAACCGTTGCACGTAAATTTGTCATTGAATATAATTGTAAACAATTATATATTAAACCTCAGTCGGACGAACCAACTAGTGCAGATGCAGGTAGTGAACCAACTAGTGCAGATGCAGGTAGTGAACCAACTAGTGCAGATGCAGGTAGTGAACCTAATACGAATGAATCAAAAAAACAAGTTTTTGCAAAATTTAAAAAATATAATACTGGCGGAAAAGGTTCTGTTTCTAAAATTAAAAATCTAAAACCAATTACTGAACAAGTAAATCGTTTTCGATACAAAGGAAAAATTTATGAATATGAAATTAATAAAAAAAATAATAATGATACTATTGTGCCATCAACGACTATTGATTATGCAACATATAAAAAGAATTTTTTAGACGATAATAAAAATATGTAATAGTAATTATTTTAAAAACTTGTTATAATATAATTATGACAAAAAAGGACAAAAACAATGATGAAAAATCAGAAAAGAAGAAAGAAAAGAAAGAAAAGAAAGAAAAGAAAGAAAAGAAAGAAAAGAAAGAAAATGATGATGAAAAGAAAGAAAATGATGATGAAAAGAAAGAAAATGATGATGAAGTGACAGAAAATGATGATGAAGGGACAGAAAATGATGATGAAGAATCGGGTGATACTAAACAAAGTGATCAGGCAGATAGCGAAGAGTCTTGCCCTGGTTGTACCGTTAACGAAAGAGGACTTCATCTGGTTAATCAGTCTACAGAATTTGAAAAAGAACTTGGCGATAAATTAAATGAAGGAATACAGAAATATAGTGTTTGTCCAAAATCTGCTATAAATGAACTTGCAAAAGTACCAGCAAAATTAGTTGATAGTGTTTCAAGTTCTATTAAAAATCTCGGTCATTCGGTTTCAAGTGCAGTTAATGATGTAGTTAATGCATCGTATGGGAGACATATCAACGGATATCCAAATATTTTTGGTCCTTTTGAACTTGTATATGCGTTAGGTGTTGATAAAGTACAAGGTGTTATAAATAGTATAGTATTAGGACCATCGGCAGAATTCATTATAAGTAATAACAATTTAGATATGTTACGTCAAAAAATTGACGAAAGAAATGTATTGTATGGTAAATTATTACATGACCCATCATTTAATGCTGTTTTTAGTAAATGGATGAGTGATTATACTGAACATATATTAACAACCATAAATATTGCTAAACCTGAAATAGATAAAATAAAAAAAGAAATTACGGATACAATTGAACATTTTGGCGATGATGTAGGTAGATCATTATCACATGCAGCAGTTAATGTCATTAAAACTGCAGTTGCAAATGTTCCTGTTATTGGTGGAATTGTACATTCGATTATCTCGGTAGATACTCTTGTAAGAGATATTGAAGATGTGTGTACGGGTCCAATCGGACTTGGTGCTGGAGTAATTTCGAAAGGAGTAAACGCGGTTAAAAGAGAAGAATGCAAATTAAATGAAAAATTAAACGAATTGAATGATAAAACTAATAAGATTGTTAATAGAGTGGAAAATAGTATTAATAAAACAGTTAATAGAGTGGAAAATAGTATTAATAAAACAGTCCAAAGCGGAGGACGTAAATCACACAAGAAAAATATTAAAAAAATAAAAAATACAACTCAGCGGATTAAATACATGTTAAATCGGTTTAACCGTAAAACAAAATGCCATATAAAAAAATTGAGGAATAAAAAAAATACAAGACGTTTATAATTATTTCCCTTTTATTTTTTTTCATCCTTTAATTCTTTTTCCTTTTTTAATTTCCATTCTTGATATCCAATACTTTTTTCTAAACTAAACGACGATTCTAGATGAGATGATGCTATTTTAAATACTTTCATTTCAATCTCATTCAGCGTTTTAATATATGATTCTAGAGTAATATCCATTTTATATAATAATGATGACTTGTACTTACTTAATAATAAATCTTTATTTTAATTCAATTTTTATATTTAATTATAAGAAATATAACAAATAATGCTATTTAACTGTTTTTGATTATTTACCATTTGGGTTAATTGAGTATCAATAATATATCCATTTTGTTTACATAATAAAAAAAAATCTGATATAGTATCAAGTGTGTATAATTCATTATTTATATTATATAATGCATAAACGCACTTATTTTGAGCATTATTTGTTTTAAATGCAGAATTTCGTTTTTGTTGTATATTTATTTGCTTGGTATGATTTATTAAAGGACCATCGGGAATTGTATTTATTGTAAGTATATTTTTATAATTAAAATATATATCTGTATATATTTCACTTTGAATAGAATACATTATTATAACTATACCTATAAAGTTTTAATTAATTAACTATTTAATTAATTAANNANNTANTTAATTAATTAAAAAAAATATTTAATTAATTAAAAAAAAAATTGAAAACTATTTGATTCTAATTATTATCATTACATTAGTTGTTTTAACTTGAGAATGAGTNTTTTATTACCANTTTCCAGTCAATCTTCAAGCAAAACCGCAACTTCCAAAATTTTCCGTTATAATTTAAGTGATACTATTCTAAAAGAAATTACTGATTTTTCAAAAATACATCAGAATGATGATAGACATGCATATAAAGATGCTTGGAATATGTGGAAGAATACACATGAACAATTAATTATTGATGAATCGCGTAGATTGTCAAATGTTGGATTTACGGGAGACGTAGATATTAAAATGTTTAAAGCAGGACGTTATTATTTTTCCAAAAAGTCAGTGGTATCAAAGACAAATAAAACTAGAAAAGAAACGATTGACGCACAAGTAGATAGTGATAATACAAATAATACAAATAATACAAATACAACAGATAATACAAATACTACAGATAATACACAGAAACGTAGTTATGTTAATATGGATGCTGATATTATTCAGTTGATGGACAGTCATCTAAAATCATCCATGGATACTGAAAATTTCAAACCTGAAAACAGTTTTGTTGAATTTATTACAAAAAATCAACATATTTTACAAAAGGAAATTATTAGATTAAAAAATATTATCATTCATTCTACACAAACAAATGATAATAATAATGCAATTTCGAAGAAAATTTCAACAAAATTAAAGAAAACGTTTAAAAATAGATATTTTATTCTTTCTAAATTAGGAAGCGGGGGGGGTGTTGCAACCACAACCACCAACTAAACTACCATTACATTTACTGCATGTATTTCCTATTATTTTTTTTTTCAATGTTTTTTCATTTGTTTTTTTACATTTTTTACATAATTTTAATTCCGATAATATATTTTCATTTACAGATGGGACTTCATTGTCACCGCTAGTTTTTGCGTTTTTTTTTGCGTTTTTTTTTGTAGTTTTATTACCTTTCTTTTTACGCGTAAACGTTTTTGCTTTTCCTTGTGTATATTTGGGATGTTTACCTTCCTTTATTTGAACCCATTCTTTTTTTGCACTGGGTGCAACATCTCTAATAGAAGGCGAATTTCCTTTCTTTTTTTCCTCCCCTAATTTCATTTTAATTAATTCCAACCATGTCATGGGAATTTTACTCATTTTGTATATTATGCCTATATAAAAATATTATTAATAATAATTAAAAAAATTGACTTTAAAAATATCTAATATACTATGTAACAATATAACAATATAACAATATGGTCAAAAATACTTCAGGCGGTTGCAAGGGAAAAAAAGTTGCACGTAAAAATATGTCATATGGGACACATGATGTTAGAAAATCAACAGATGATAATGAAATGTATGCAGTTGTTACTAAAATTTACAGTAGTCAGCGTTGTTCTGTATTTGGATCAGATGGAAAAACATATAATTGTAATGTACGTGGGAAATTTTTAAAAAATAAACGTGGTTGTGGAGAATTATGCAATGGGGTTTGGATTTTAATTGGGTTTTATGACTGGGAAGTTCGTTCTGACGGAAGTAAAAATTGTGATTTATTGGAAATCTATAGTTCTATTGAAAAAGATAAATTGAAACAATTTGAATCATCTCAAAAATTATCACACCTATTGAAGATTGAAGGAATTGATACAAATGAAATGACTTTTTCAAACTTTAATATTAACGATCCCGTTACCGGCACTAATGATAAAAATAATGGTAAAGATGAAGAAATTATCGATATGGATAATAATGACAAAAGTAATTTATCTATGCATGATATTTATAATTCACCTCAACCCAAAGAAAATTTAAAAGAACAGACTGATTGGTTATCAATTGACGTTGATGAAATTTAAAAATTTACCACCACCCAGAAAACCATCCTTTTTGTGCTGTTGATTCTTGTTGTTTTTCATTATCGTTTATTTTTTCATTATCGTTTATTTTTTCATTATCGTTTATTTTTTCATTATCGTTTATTTTTTCATTATCGTTTATTTTTTCATTATCGTTTATATTATTAGTTATTAACTCAGTACCATCAAATGCACCATCACCAATTGATGTAACTGTTGATGGAATTACAATTTCGTCCTTCTTCGTTTCTTCGTCATGTATGGTAGTGGTGGTATTGTAGTACAATGAATTAACGACAGTAGATGATATATTGTCTATCAACCCATTTTCTCCGACACTCATTGGCATTAAAGTGGTATTTGGATGCCATGCGGGAACGATGACAGTTGATTCTTCTTCTTCTTTTGTTTCTTCTTCTTTTGTTTCTTCTTCTTTTGTTTCTTCTTCTTTTGTTTCTTCTATAAAAGGAATTTTATATGTTAAATTATTAATATTATCGATTATTTCCATTTCATTATTCCTACCAGTTATATATAATGGCATATGTGTATTTATTGCATCATCTATAATTGTTCCTGCCCATTTATATTTTAATATACTCAATTCATCGATTATTCCATTCCACGTTTCATCTATAATTTTAAAATTATCAGTTTCAGTTTCAGTTGTGTTAATCATAACACTTGTTTTTAATTTTATAATTAATTGTCTATATTTTTTAAGACAAGAAAATATTTTTCTAGAATTAATAGTTGATGTAAAGATATTTTGATTATCAAATACCTTACATGCAATATATTGTGAATACCATCCCCAACTATATGACTTTTCTCGTGGCAAATAATGACATAAATCAGAAATATCATAAGGAAATGAAAAAATATCACTATTTAACTGTTCAATTATAATTATTGAAAGATGATTGAATAATAGTTCATTGTAAAAATGTGTATTATTTTGTTTCATCATTATAATAAGTGGTTTAATAATTGACCAACCTTCTTGATGTAAAAGTACATTGGTCGCTTCTATAATAAAATGATCTATTAATGGTTTATGAGATAGTCCTTCATTGGTTTCACTAAAACGTATAAATCCATTAAGTATGTTTAATGACATATTAATATCGTTAGTTGTTGAAACATGAAAAATTAATTTATAAATAATTCCAATATAATAACTAATATCGTGATTTGAAATATTAGTTTTCGTATCAGTATTAATCATTGTTAAAATATATTTAATAAGCGTTTGAGTCATTATTGTTACTTCTTCATGGTTTTTATTATTTATGTTGCGAACTAACTCTGTTATTTGTTCTTTTATTATTAAAGTAAACTCCATTATATAATTTAATTATAGTTTTTCTTTTAATATCTTTATATTTGTATTATTAATCTTTTTTCGCTTAGTATATTTATTACTTGATATGTTTTTTTTATTACATAATATGATACGCTTTGTTTGATTATGTTTGGGGGTTTCGTTGGGTTTTGTGGTTTCGTTAAATATAAAATATAATGCATTTAAATCTTGAAACATTTGTATAGACGGATTAAAATTAATATTATTTAAATAGGTTTCTATTGTGAAAAATAAATTATTATATTTTATCTCATTATTTACATCTGAAAATTGTTCTATTTCACTTGGGTCTATATCAATATTGTATTTCAAAATAGAAAAAAATTTATAATTATTCGAAAACGTTTTATGGTATTTGTTTATAAATGATATAATTATATCATTTCTTAATATTCCATTATCGTTATCAATTATACATCTGTCTTTATGTATATGATCTAATTCGTTATTCTTATCTATATAAAGTAAATAAACTAATACTGATTTTACTGGTTCTTTGTAAAAATCATTATACTTTTCTTCTTCATCTTTTAACTTGTATAATGTCGTTGTATCTATTTCTTCATCAGAATCTATACTTGAATCACTATAACTATCATTACTATCACTACTATCATTACTATCATTACTATCATTAGTATTTTCATAATCATTATTTACCATTGTATTGTATTTATAATGAAATCATAATAATATTAAAAAAATTAAACTTATATTTATTATTATTATTATTAATCAATAAATTACATCTTATTTTTTGATTAATCACATCCATCGCTACTATAATAACTTTCATCATTTAATTCATTTAACAATGAATCGTTTTCATATTCCTCACTAATTGTCGGTTTTCCGTAAAACTTAGATAGATCGCCTAATCTATCAATATCAATATCACGTATATTTTGTTCCTTGATAATACGATGATTGAATAATATATTTCCTAATTTTTCATCGTCTTTTATACTTTGATCATGCATAATTTTTAATTTACTATATTCAATATCTACATATTTATAATTATACATACCTTGTGCATCATTCGATTTATTTATATTAATATATACCCACCCAGGCAATGAGTTTTCTGTGTCTTTATTTTCATTGCTTGGATTGTTAATTGTTTTTTGCGAAGATGCTGCTTTTGAAAAATTATTTACAGGATTTTTTACGGTTTGTGTTGTAGTTTGACTCAACCCAGGAAATTCATGCGGTACTGCATTAATTGAGAACTCTTTTTTCGGTTCTCTTTTTTGAGTATTAATCGGGGTAGATTTTCGATATGGTTGAGATGATGAATTACTACCCTTTTCTTGTTCTCTGCCATTACGCTTTGACGGAGGAACATATTTATTATTTTTAACAAGAGTCCAATCATGAGATACCATTTCTTTGGTTTATTGCTTCTTTTCTATTTATTAATTCATATATTTAATTTATTAATATTCGATTTATTTTTTTATTATTTTTATACTTACTTATTAAACTATACTATGAATATTAATAATTTATCAGAACAGTTATTAACTAATATATTTAGTTCAAACCTATTTTATGATAATAATGATAATAATGTTAATAAAGATAAACATAAAGATTTATATATTAAATTTATTATTACATTAATTGAACAACATAACTTAACCGATTCTATTTGTGCCGATTCTATTTGTGCCGATTCTATTTGTGCCGATTCTATTTGTGCCGATTCTATTAACATACTAGATAACTCATCCTTTTCATATAAACAAGTTCAAGATATTGCATTTCAACTATCTTTGCAAATACACATATTAGAACAACTCGGATTTACTATGCTGTTTTTACAAAAATCTGATATATTAGTAATAACAATTAAGGACAAACTATTTTATTTTATCGCAAATTTATCACAAATTGTACCTATTTACAATAAATCTCCAGATTATTTAATTTTAAAATATATATCGGTTTCTTCATTTCCACAAAATGTTTGTGCTCCAGAAATTTATCATGCTAAATCTTTACCATTTATTACACATAAAACTGCCGTTTATTATAGTATAGGACTACTATGTTTGAAATTACTTAATCTCTCTTTGAATAACTTAAAAGGTACAAAATTATTTTATTTTTTAGAGAGATCCATGAATAGTGATCCATCCAAGCGTTCCTTATTATTTTTATAATTTTTATATAATTTTATAATTTTTATATATTTTTATAATTTTTATATAATTTTATAATTTTATAATTTTTATATAATTTTATAATTTTTATATAATTTTTTATATTTTTTATTCTATTCTTAATCTATATATGTCAATTGTTACATTAAAACGTAGTTCATCTAGATTTCAAAAACGGGTTTCTTCCGGGGTAACTAACTTTTCATTAAACGGGGGATATAGAAATCAACGTTCTATTGGAAATACAAATCTTGCTGCATTATCAAATTCAAACTATAATTTATGTAATGCAAATGATCCTACTATTATAAAAAAATCATCTAAAAGTACAAAAGGACATTTATATTCTTCTTTATGTGATTATAACAATCCTTGTGGTTCTGGTATTAATAATATGGGTTGGGTTAAAAATTTCTCACCAGAAGACCACAGCGCAGGTGAACATATTGTTAATAAAGTTTTAGTAGAATCTGCCAATTGTGTCAATAACATTAACCATAATTCAAATGATTCAACTATTTGTTGCAAAGAAAGATCATATCATATTGGAGGAAAACGTTTTTATACTGTTAATAATACAAAAAAAATAGATGAATTTTTAAAGGTAAAAGGTGCTGTTTCTTCTGGTGATTATTTAAGAGCAGGTCTCTTATTAAATAAAAAATATGATTCATCTTGCAATACTACTATTGAAAGTATTTCACATTCGCCAAAATCATTATTAAATAGCGGTTGCTATCATTGTTAATTTTTATATAATTTTTATATAATTTTTATATAAATAATATAAATTATTTAAATACATTTGATTGTATAATATTATCATCAATGCTATCATTACCGTATTACCGTTTAAAACTACAAGTTCCTCAAGATTTACTACATATTTACAATGATGCAGTTAATAAACATAACGAAACAACTCAATCTCTTTTTGATTCTGTTAATACTAACTTTAATAACAATCTGGAAAATAGACAACCTATCAATAAACACGTTGATGCCGGGTTTGATTTATTTTGTCCATCCGAATTAGATGTTACGTCTAAAACAACTATTAAAGTTGATCAAAAAGTTAAAGGTTCTATGACCTTTTTTACGAATAGTTCTGCTTGTGGTATTCCTGTTGGATATTATATGTATCCCAGATCAAGTACCGGCACAAAAACACCTCTTCGACTTGCCAATTCAGTTGGAATTATTGATTCAGGATATCGGGGGAATTATATTGCTGTTTTTGATAATTGGTCTGACTCTACATATTCTATTCAAAAACAACAAAGATTAGTGCAAATTTGCCCGCCTAATATTTCGTTTCCTTTCTTTATTGAGTTAGTTGATAATTTAGACACAAATACTCAACGTGGAGAAGGTGGTTTTGGATCTACTGGCAATTAATATTCATATATTCATATATTCATATATTCATATATTATACTCAATATTTATCATTTATTTTATAGTATAATATATGAATGAGTACAAATAGTAAAAATGAAAGTACTATTGGAAGTGAACCGAGTGATTCCGATAGTGAGTTAACAAGTGATAATAGAAGTAATGTTTATCATGATAATCATGATAATGACAATGATGATAATGACAATGATGATCATTATTATAATAATAATAATAACGATAACAATAATAATAACGATAACAATAATAATAACGATAACAATAATAATAATGAAACTAATGTGCAATACAATAAATTAACATATAGTGACATTAGAGAACAAATTAACAAATCATATGAACAAGATATAGTTCATAGATATTCATCCGCATTAGACATTCTTGCAAGTTACATAAAAGGTCAAAAAATTATTTATATGGAATCAAGTTACTATACGGTTAGATTACTAAATTTCCTTATGATGCCAGCTATGCTTATTTCTGCGATTATTACTGTTTTACAACAAGCAGTTGATGATCCAATTATTTTAGCAGCACTTTCTGCATGTGTTACTTTTTTATTAGCAATTATTAATTATTCACATCTAGATAGTGCATCTGAAGCACATAAAATATCATCACATCAATATGATAAACTTCAAACATATACTGAGTTTCAGTCCGGACAAGTTTTATTATTTAGTAATCCTATTCTTAATAATGAAAATTTAACTCGTTATTGCAACAAACAAAAAAAACGAATTCAAACATCGGTTGCTTGGCAAAATGATATTGGTAACGGTAACGGTAACGGTAACGGTAACGGTAATTATAACGACGATAATAATGATATACATGATGTTTCTTCATCTAATAATCGACAACGAAAAATATGGATCGAAAATGCCGAAAATACTATGTTAAGTAATATTTACCAAGAACGATTAGATGCGGAAGCACAACTCATAAGTAATATGCGTGATAACATTGTTCGAATTGAAGATAAAATTGCAGATATAAAAGAATCTAATCAATTTATTATTCCACGTAAAATTAGATATACATATCCTTTACTTTTTAATACTAATGTTTTTTCAATTATTAAAAAAATTGATGATTATAGAGCAACTATTTTAACTGAATTAAAACATGTTAAAAATGAACTACGATACATTAGTGCTTGGCAAAAAAAACAATATTCGATTTATGGGAACTCTTATTTTATAGATAAATATAAAAAAAGAACAAGTGATTTATTTCAACAGAAAAAAAAAATTGTTAATACTATTTTATTTTTAAATACGGCATTCTCTATGATTGATAAAATGTTTCAACAAGAAATTTTAAATGCAAAACTAAGAGAATCTTTTTGGATTCGGTTTTTTGTTTATGATTTATTTAATTGTTTATGTGTTGAAAAAATTAAGTTATTGTTACCACCTGATTATATTGACCCTGTTATTTCTGGTGGGTATATAATGGAAAAAATTATGAAAATGGATGACATTAATCCTACATTTTATATGTCTAACAATGATCCACCTAACAATTCACCACCTAACAATTCACCACCTAACAATTCACCACCTAACAATTCACCACCTAACAATTCACCACCTAACAATTCACCACCTAACAATCATAATTATAACACGAATTATAATACTAATTATAATACTAATTATAATACTGATTATACTCTTGATAATACTAATACTCTTGATAATACTCTTGATAATACTCCTGATTATAATAATAATAATATAGATCTTGATATTTATGAAAAAAATATAAAAAAAGACACTCATACTTGTTACAATTTTACATATGATGAAAATTGCATATCTACAAGTATTTAAATCTTTTGGGAGGGAGGACAAGCCTTTATTTTAATTTTTATTCGGGATCCTATAACTATTTTTGGGTTTTCAATATATTCTTTTTTGTATAAGGGAAGTATTTTTTCTTCGATCGATTCTAATAATTCTTTTTTCTTAATCTGAATATACTCGCAGTATGTATCCATCGTGTATTCAGGTTTCGGTTTCTCTATCGTCTTATTATCATCCAGCAAGGAGGTGCTGGTGGTGCTGGTGGTGCTGGTGGAGGTAGATATGGGATTGCTTGTCTCTATAGTATCATTGTCAGTTTCAATGCAGTTACCGGCATTTGTAATAATAAACCGAAATACATTTACTTCTTTCTTTTGTCCTATACGCCAACAACGCGCAATTGCCTGTCTCTCAACTGCTGGATTGAAATGAGGACTGGTGAAATACACCTCACTATAATTTTCCTGCAGATTAAGTCCTTCTCGACACATCTTAATTTGCCCCAGTAAAATATCATACGGAACTGTCATTGCTCTTTCTCGTTCGATTTTACTCGAACGACCGTCAAACTTTACCACGGTTACACCTAACGCACTCAATAGTTCATACAACACGTCTATCTCAGCATGAAAATGACACATCACGATTTTACCGCACCCGTTGTGGATACGCGATTTGATGGTTTTGAAAATTTCATTTATCTTGCTCTCATAATTTACAATATTTTCTAATTCCAATACACCATACATTTTCATTGCTTCCTCGCTTTCATCAATCACGAATTCTTGATATGCCTTCCCAAACGCATTCATTCGTTCTGTTAAATTTTTTGGATATATGCAAACCTGTCGTGCTATTGTAAAATATTTCATTCTCAGTGCTTTAATATCAGCAATTATACCGTCATTGTTCATTTCTTGCCGTGCAATGTGATTTAACTTGTTATTGCAATAATCAATAAACGAATGTATGTGCTGGGCGAATGCCTTTTCTTCATTATTATCCCAATTAATAACTATGTTATGTTCATTTAATTGGGGCATTTCAATGCCTACACTTTTTTTTGTACGGTAATAGATACGCTCGTACATATTTCCACTTGGTTTTATCATATCAACCAAATTGAATAATTCCTTTAATTTATTTTGAAGAGGAGTGCCCGTGACTAGCCATAATATATCACTCCTTAACATATGTAACCCACGATAGGCATTCGTGTTACTATGACAAGCATTATGCGCCTCATCACAGATGATTCTATCCCATAAAATATCGTGCAATATGCTTCTCTTTTTATTGGGTTTTAATGAACTGCCTATATACGAATACGTGGTCAATACAATAGAATACGACAACACGTTTTCGGTACGCATCTTTTTTACATTATTATACGAGGAGTGGAAAACGTAATGCTGATTTTCAAAAACCTTCGAATTTTTCAGTATTTTGTCCCATTGCGATAAAAGGGATTTCGGTACAACTATAAGAGTATTTTTTTTCGCATTACATGCCATCAATGCAAGAGCAATTATAGTTTTCCCTAATCCCATTTCAAGAGCAATGATACCGCCAGTACGATTTTCTACGTATTTCTCTTCCTCCGTGAAATTATCTGCCCCAGGTCCAATCTTTTTTCGGTTCTCTTCCATATCGAAACACCAATTAAAACAGTCTACTTGAAACTGCTTCCTATCATAGTCGGATTCGTCCAAAAATCGTTTTAATGGACCAATGCAGGTGTTTGGAGAATAGGTATACGATTTATGGCGGGTTTGGGTTTCTTCGCCTTTCGCCGAAACTGACGACATATTGATTATTACTGCTTTTTTTTATTATAGAGTGATCTTTCTTGAAGGTGGGTTGTAATATTATTTTTTTAGTAAAAAGTTTTCGATTTTTATTTTTAAAAAAATTTTAAAAATAAAAAATTTCACAAGAAATCAAGAAAACGTATATAGGTAATATTATTACTATTAGAGTAAATTATTGTAAATTATTGTAAATTATTATTCATGTGCATTTTTATATACTCTATCATTGTATTTATACTTGTATCATAAAATTTTTTCCGATAATTAATTGAACCTATCGGAACTACTATATTATATTCATTTGTTTTTGGTAAAAAATTAATTTTAATTTCAGAATCATTTTCTAATTTATATAATAGTTCATTATCTTCATTCATATGAAAATAATAATCTTTTGATTTTAAAAAATTTTGGATACCATTATGCAGTGTGTTCATTACTATTATATATAAGAACGTTACCTTTAAATTTATTTATACATATATGTAAACTGTATGTATAAATACTTGTTATTAAATAACATATAAACCCGTACGGGGGATCGAACCCCGAATCTTAAGGTTAGAAGCCTCACGCGATATCCATTTCGCCATACGGGCACACTTTGTTTATAAACACAACTATTATAATTTTAAATTTTTTCTCCCCAACTGGATTTGAACCAGTGACCAAAAGATAACTTATAACCATTACAGTCTTCTGCTCTACCACTGAGCTATGAGGAGTTATTTAAAATGCATACAAACAAAATACTAATTGGGAACTGTGGGGTTCGAACCCACGCGGTATTGTTACCATTGGGTCTTAAATCCAACGCCTTAACCACTCGGCCAAATTCCCTCATATTTTATTTTAAAAATTATTTTATTTTATTTTTGAAATTATTTTATTTTTGAAATTATTTTATTTTTGAAATTATTTTATTTTATTTAAACCCAAGTTACCCATCCCCTTGTATACTTCCCTTTTTAATCGTCGTCCAAATTTTTATTTGCTTCGTCATCTGCTATCTGCTATCTGCTATCTGCTATCTGCTATCTGCTATCTGCTATCTGCTATCTGCTATCTGCTTCGTCATCTGCTTCGTCATCTGCTTCGTCATCTGCTTCGTCATCTGCTTCGTCATGTGCTTTGTCATCTGCTTTGCCATATGCTTTGTCGTCGATCCTATGAATATATATATAAAATAAAATAAAATGAGAAAAATAATTTACATGAAATCAACTTTTTTTTATTAAAAAAAGTTTTCATATTAGTTATTGAAAAAATTTATATACTATAGTTATCTAATTGCACTTCATCGAGATACAATATTATATAATATATCCGTAAGTTTTTATTAACGTGAGACTCATTTATAACTCACACTATAGTATATTAGTATATCTTTATATTACTTTTATTAAGTATTTTATAATATAATTTAAATTTACAAATTATATAAAATATTATTTATATTTAAATTTATTTTTATATACTTTATTAAGATATATAAATGAATAATAATATTCATGATATGGAAAAAAATATTAATAATATGGTTTCATATGAAATTATAGATACTATATTTGATCATAAACTCGAAGCAGAAAAACATGATCGTATGATTATTCAAAAAAAATGTAAAATTAAAGAGGAAAATTGTAGTATTTGTTTATTGTCTGTATTTGAAAAAAAAGTGGTGTTTTTACCATGTAAACACTTTTTTCATCATACATGTTTAACCCAATCAATTGATAGTAATCATTACTTATGTCCATTATGCCGTTACGATTTAAAACCTTCTTTGTTAAAAATTGATCATATTTTTCCACAACAATACACACAATCCGATTATATATATGATTATTTATGGTTTTATTTATTTGATAATTTAACAAATAATATACCAGTTAGTGATCTATCTAATGTTGATCTATTTTATAATGATATTGATCTATCTAATAATGATATTGATCTATCTAATAATGAATTATTAAATTATTACTTATTTGATATTCATTTTTTTTACAATAATCATCAAGATATTAGTAATAATCAAAATGATATTACATGAGGTGAGGAGTTTTTAAAATAGTATGAATATTAATACCAATTGCAAATCCTATACCATTAATCACTATATCTGTTATTTTATTTAACCATGGTTCTTTTGCAATCTCAAACGGCAATACCAATTCTAAAAGTTCCCATAATATTGATAATATAATAAATAACTTCCAACTCTTAAAAACAAATACACCTAAAATAAACCACACGATTAGATGACCAAGTGACCATATATTTATTATATCATTTTTCATTCAGTATTATATATAATTGTATATATAATACTAAAAATCTAGATTTTTAATTATCTACTTGCACATATTAAATAAAAGACGATTGTAGATATAGTTCACAAATAGTGTTGCCATAAGAATAACTGATTGTATTATTAAAAATTTATTTTTCTTTAAATCTCTAAATAAGAACAAACATTGAAAAACAGTAATAACTAAAATAATAAACCAAAAAACTGAAATGGCAAAAAACAAATCACAGTACTTTTTATCCATTGGGGCAAAAATATCGGTAAATTCTTGAACGATCGACATAATATATAATATAAGAGTATAATAAATAATATATTTTTTATTATATATTTTTTATTATATATTTTTTATTATATATTTTTTATTATATATTCTTATTCATCTTTAATTTCAGTTTCATTTGATTTATTCAATTGTTTAACGTAAAATATATACATTAATCCACATAAAAATATCGAATTTGGTATATAAATACCAACTGCATTGTTTTTAATACCATATATCAATGATAACAATTGAGCAGTTATGTTTAATAATATCCACGTCCATGGCAAACTTTCTGTATTATTTGTTCTATATATTTTCATAATAAGACTACTAAATGATATTAAACCTAAAATACCAGCAGTTCCTATTAAAACTTCATATTTACCCATATAATATATAACCCTATTATTTAATTTATTTAATTTATTTAATTTATTTAATTTATTTAATTTATTTAATTTATATTAAAAATCGAAATACTTTTTAAATTTCATATTACATTAATACCTTACCATTTACTATTATACATCATGACAACACCCAATTTGGACCAATCAGAATTGACATTGACCAGTACCGTCATTGGGATTTTAACAATCTATATTAATTCTATTTCTTCTCTTCCTATGAATCAATTACTTACAAAGGTCAAAATGTTACATGGGTTGTTTGAATTTATGTTATCGGAACCCGTTAAATTAACAATTTTAACGAATCCCGAATATAAAAGAATTCATATTTTGATCTTGAATAAAATAAAAGAATTTAAAACAACACCTGAAGTACTTGATAATATCGATTTAATCAAATCGATGGAAGAAATTGAGTCTTGCCTTATTTATAATAACCGATTTTCAACAAGTTTACTTATTCAGCGTAAACAATCTATAAAAAATAATAGTATACAATTTTTACACAACAGCGTTTTAACCCAATTAAAATCAAACCAATCTACCGAATATAATTTGGATATTTTCAACCAAAAAATATCAATTTTTGATAATTTATATACTAGTAGTTTTAACGCATTATATTTTCAATCATCATCTGATCATATGAATAAACAAAATCATCATCTACGACGTTCTCAGCGATTGATTAATAAAAAAACACAATGATAATTTTCAGTATTATTTATATATATATTTTTTTATTATTTTTATTCTTCTTCATCTTCTTCTTCTTCTTCTTCTTCTTCTTCTGTGCTACTTCCGTAATCAATTGGAATAATGGTGACATTGTGTGGAACACATTGATCTTCTTCTGTGCTACTTCCATAATCAATTGGAATAATGGTCACATTGTGTGGAACATATTGATCTTCTTCTTCATCTTCGTCTTCCGTGCTACTTCCGTAATCAATTGGAATAATGGTCACATTACTGGTGATGGGAAGATCTTCTTCTTCTTCTTCTTCTTCTTGCAA
>JGI20160J14292_10001519_pt1 | contig 19382 bp, 10 predicted proteins | sample COG_10_FD_14292 | JGI IMG/M metagenome (IMG submission 14292) | reverse complement strand
CAATCGCCCATAAGTTCGAACCAGATTGATTATATTGAGCTAGGTAACCTCCTGCGTTTCCCGAAAGGTCCAGGTTTGTAGCTCCGGCGGTGAAATTAGATGAATTCGAATCGCCCGCAATCCATAGACTCCCATTTACATCGGTTGATATAGATTGAACGGTTTCCCATTGACTGCCCCCGAGCGATTTTGCCCACGCAATTTTTCCTGTGGAAGCAATTTTGGCAATAAATGCATCCGTTCCCCCACTGGAAGTAAGTGTGGAAGTACCCATCGTTGTTGAACCAGTAAATGTACCGGCAATTGCGACTCGCCCGTCGGGATCAGGAGACAGGTCAAAAATAGTAGAATTTGTAAAAACGGTAGTGAGGCTTGCATTGAAGTCCTGATCAAATCGGGTTGCAAAAGCAGTGGTGTTATTTGCATCTAAAACAGCTCCTGGAATAGAAAGTCCGTTACCCGAAAAAGATCCGGATAACCAAATGCCTGCATCAATATCAGGCTTGAGAATGAGGTTGGGAGCAAGACTTGTATTGTTGATGTCGGGATTACCTAAAGAGACTACCTTATCCACTAATCCGGTAGGTGCTACCCGTGCGATAAAAAGCTGTCCCGCGGTGCCGTTACCATCAAAGGCGGTTGTGCCAATCGAAAAATTACCTTCTGGTACAATACCAGCTGTCCATCCATTACCCAATGTATCGACAGTAAATACTTGGTTTATTGCTTGATCGCCTTCACCAATCCAACCCACATTGGTAAATTGTTCATCTGCACCAAGGTTTTGTCCTTTCGGGAATGTTTGAGTCCAACCGTGTGGCAATACCTCCGAAACGGAATATCCACCAGGGTAGAGATTCGTAAAGGAGTAGTTTCCTGCAGGGTCGGAAGTCGCATTAGGCTCGCCAATATCGAACTCACCGTTGTTATTATAATCAAGAAAAGCAGTCCATTCTTTAAGGATTTCTTCTCCTGAATCCTGAACAGTGTTGTGGTTTCGATCGAACCAAAATTGACCATGTATCTCACTCGGGCCAAATAAATTACGAACAGGGGCCGGAGTTTTAAGGGGATTGCTAGGAAGGTCGGTTGCAAGTTCGTTCACATATAGTCGGTAATTTGCAGGCGGTAAAATTGCGGGCAATTTTGCATATGCGGATTGTGTGGCATCGTCATAGACCACCGAAGCAAGTTCAATCGGTGTGGTTGTATTATTTTCGTTAACCCGATCCAAGCGAATGGAGCGAACATGAATAGATTCAGGAGCCATTCTCTCGTTGAACACGGCAACTACGGTTTCGCCCGGGAGTACAGTTGAGTTTTCCCGAGGGAAATAGGTGAGCACTTGGGGAGGTACTAAATCGTCGGCAATGGTTAGGGTATGTTCATTACTTGCACCAGGGCCTGGCCAATAGGCTTCATTTCCTCCTGTATCTCGAGCAATTATACGGAGGCGAAGAGTTGCCTGGTCTTTACGAAGTGGAACTTCGAGGGTATGGGCAAATGGATAGCCTCCATCAACAAAGACTTTTTCCCCATCAACAAAGAAGTCCACATTTTTAACCTGAATATCATCCTGGACGAAAGCTCGCAGGGTAAGGAGTTTTGCTTCTTCCACCGTTCCGTTCATGTCATTTAAGGTGACTGATAGGGTGGGCTTGATTCCATTGATGTCATAAGCCCGGTAGTTGACGACCTGTAGACCTTTGGTTCCGTCGGCGACGTAGGCAAGCCCGTTGTAGATCGAAACCGCACCTGCATTGCCGGGAGTGGGGAAACGGGTTTCAAAATTTTCCATATATCCACCTGCCCGTAAAAAATCTCCATTGTTTTGAACTGTGTAAATACTTGGGTCGGCTTGTGCGAACGCAGGGCTATTTCGATGTTCAAGTACAATGGCTAGACCAGAACCGTTAGAAACTGTCTGGCGCCAACCCCGTGAAGGTGTTTTGGTGCGTTCCGCTCGAACTGGAATTGTAGGATCAGAAAGATCTATACGGTTAAAACCCATTAAGTCGGTTACGTAGGCAAAGTCGTCTCCAATAAAAAGTCGTCTTCCTAATCCGTTTTTAAGTCCCCATTGACGATGTCCTGGAGTATCCACTGAGTTGCGGGGTAGAAATGGACCATCATCGTCCTTAAAGCGCCCGTTGAATGTAGGAATAGAATGTAATCGGCTTCTTTGTCGTTGAACATTCTCGAGGGCATAGAGCGAGTCCCCATTCATTCCGAGATCTTCGATGGTTTGACCTAGGTCAATTTCATCAATGTTTTGCCCACTAAAAAGATCGTAACTTTTAATTTTTCCATTTTCCAATCCGATAAATGCAATCTTACCAGCAACAGCAACGGCGTTTGCAGGTGATTCCTGCGGGATATTCCAAATCTGAGAAGGGCTTTCAATACTGGTTAGGTCTAGAACAGTCAAACCAGCTGATCCATCTGCAATAACCAAATAGCCTTCTGTGAGGGCAGCTTTTCGAACTGAGCCTGGAGTATTAAATGTGGATTGCTTGATCGGTCGAACTCCTGATCCAATGTCGAATATGTCCACCCCACTTGGCCCATTACCCAGAATGGCAAGGTCGTTTCCGGTGGTTACAAAGTCGGAAAATCCACGTGTGGGAGCAATGGTAGCTAGAATACCAGTAAAAACAGGATTTCCTCCACTTGGGTCGGTACCGTTAAGGATTTCAAAACCGTCTGGTATTCCATCTCCGTCGGTGTCCGGTTGGCTTTTATTAGTACCGACAATCCGTTCACCCCGGTCGCTCAGGTAGTCAAAGTCACTGTCGGGTTTGTCGTCATGACAGAGTGGGATAGGGGGCACCGGACCATTCCCTCCATTGCGGGGGGATATAAAAGTAGTTGAACCAATGACAAGTGTGGTCGGTTCAAGCATCCATGCTTCATACCAGCTGTTGGGTCGTACGATCGCATCATAGGAGCCACCAGTTCCAACCCTAATTCTTTGGGCCGCAATCGGAGGGTCCCGAGTTTCTTCCGCTTCAGAGCCGATTCTCTTTAAGAAAACAAATGATTCTCCTTTGTAAATGTGCAGGTTTCCATTGAGGGTGGCATGGAGGAATTTTTGCCATGATTGAGCAAATTTTTTGAGCTGGTTATCGAGTCGACTATTTCCTCCAGGGATAGAACGGTATGCTTTTATTGTGGAACTAATTTCCTTTGCAATGAGGGATCGGTCAGTCTGTAAGACATCATGTCCAGAGATTCCTACGGTTTGTCCAATTAATGCGGAGAGTGAAACGGAGTAATTTTCCCATTTACTGATTTGACTCGAAATTTTTGCTTTTGCCCGATTTAAATCGTTTATAAATACCTGATGAGCAGAATTTATCTTGGTCTGAGCGGAACTATTTTTGGACGCGATAATTGCATTGTCTCTTATTGTTGCAGCGGTGCTTGAGAAAGTCGTCCAAAAATCTTCTGAACCAAGCAAGGTCGAAACGGTGCGGGAAATAGTAGCATGGAGCTTTGCATCTTTTTCCGCGTGAGTTCGGAATTGTTTCCAGTCGCTACCTCCCGCATTTTGAGTATTACCAAAGCGATTTCCGGCACCGAGTACATCTTTCGTAAAACTAAGGTCACTCTCATTTTGGCCGAAAATGGACTCTTCGATTCCTTCGGACAGCCTACCCAAGTTGGTGAAATCTCCCTCGGTAATTGCCATAGAGGCATGACTCAGTCCACAAGCTCCTTTTTTAGGTTTAGTGATACTGGGCCCTGTCGTAACTGCTTTGCCAAAAACTTGAGCACCTGGAGAAGATCCATGCCATCCAGGTTGTCGAATTCCCACGCCGGGGTCAGTTTCAAGGAATTTACCATCGGCACTTACTGTCATCGGTCCAGAGATTTCCCACACTCCAGTATCGTGGTCAAAACTCCATAAGGCAGATTTTGCACCCGGAGGGAGGTTGTCGACATTGGGAAAGCGTGCGGGTACAGGGATGTCAAAATTGGAAGGGCCATCTGTTTGAATGGTAATGACTAAAGGCATTTTTAAACTTTCGGGCAAAGGTTCGGGCAAACGATCAGGAGCAACGGGAGCCATGCCCACACTTCCACCAGTTGTACCATCGTCTGATTGTAACGAGCCTGGAGGGATGGTAATAGAAGTAGCAGCCAGCATGGACATAAGGTTCGAATCATTTCCATCCAGATATCCCGATGCAAAGGAAATATTTGTTTGCTTTGTGGCATCGACCGGCTTGAGGGCACCTTTTTTTACTAACGGTAAGAATATTTTTCCATCTCTGGGATCTGGTATATAGGTGCCGTTTTCTGCAAACTTTCCGTACTTGGTGGCTTTCACTTTTTTCCCTGGCACGGCTTCCCAGGCCTTCCCCACGAAGGTGTAGTAGTCGCGATTGCGCCATGAGCCTTGCACTAAAGTTTCTCCATTAGGTGCACCCACTAAGCGACCATCGACCATAACAAAAAACCTTCCGATGGGTGCGGAGGTTAACTGGAAACTTCCATTTGAATCGGTAAAGACGCTCATGGCCTCCTCATTTCCTACGACAGTAATGAGAACTCCTGGTAAAGGTTTTTCACCATTCGAATTATCGGAGTCAAAAACTTGACCTTCTACAATAGTGGAGGGGTCACTTGCTTCAACACCTAGAGTCGAAAAAGTCCAAGTTTTAATTCCACCCTCCACGCCGTCTCCATCGACATCAATGCCTCTACCTATAAAATCAGTTAATCCTCCCCCGTTAAGGGTAACGGTTACTTTCGAGTTGGACGGCCAGCGAAAACCGTTCAAGAAAAGTGTAGCCTTCATACGGTCCGAAGAAAGTCTAGGTGAAGTCACTTGCAAGCTATCGCCGGAGTAGGCAAAGAACGCGTCATTAGTTAGCACAGTACCCTGGGCGAGGGGCATATTGAAGTGAATAACAAATTCTCTCGTGAGCGAGATATCACCTTCCCCTGCGTAAGGAAATGTATTAATAATTCCTGCAAAAGGGAGTGACTTGATTGATTCGCGTTTAAAGACAAACTCTAAGGAACTTTCCACATCAAAAGAATTAACGAGACCATCTCCATTAATATCTGCCTGCCATTTCAAAGTCTCAAGTTCGGTTGTAAAACCTGTTCCATGGATATGATTCACCATTTTGATGGTATCAACTAAGTTTACAATTCCATCTCCGTTCATATCTCCAACAATCCGTTGGGTGTTCGAAAACAATTTAAAAATCAATAAAAAGGAAATAAAAACATATAGTAAAACGCGCATAATGTAAATTTTAGATGTTATTTTTTAAATTGTGTCAAGGGTTGTAAAGTGTGATTATAAAAATATAAACCTAACTTTTTCCCATTTTCAATTCCCCTATCGTTTGAAAATCTGTAGTGAATTCCACCATATAGTCTGCTCAATGCTATTTCTTCAGCACAGGAGGAGAAACTATTGAATTCCCTTTTCTGATTTGGAAATTGATCGCTTTGAACTCTAAATTTATATTTATCACTGCCATAAATCTTGGAGAGAATGACAGCGGCGGTTCCTGAAAAAAAACTATGTGCGGATACATATTCTGGATGTGCCGGGCTTTCTAGCAGTGACTCCCATTGTTTGTTTACATACTTTGTAGACTGAGGAAATTGATCAGCAAGACGGATAGCATGTATTGGTCTCCACATATGGTAACGGTACTTACACTCCCAGGCGATGATACCGCTATCCGCGAGTGCAATGTTCAGCATTGCAAAAATTCTAGCTTCATCCAGTAAGCTATACTTCTCTGCCTTACATACTTCTGCCGCAATATCATTCCAATGACCCGGTGGAGTTTGAGTATAACTGAAGTCTTTCCAAAATTGGGCGATAAAAGTTTGTTCAGTCGATCGAATTTGACTGTCTTTACTCCCTAAAATTTTTACTTCTCTCAAGGAATCTAAAAATAGTTTATCTGTGGGATTAGGAGGAGGTGGCGGCATGAATTCATCTAATGACTTAACGGCAAATGTTTTTACTTTTCTCCAATGAGGTTGTTCAGGTGGACGAAAAAAGCTCGGAGTTCTTCTCCATAAACCGGGACTAGTTCTTGGAACATAGGTTACAGTAGTACTTGCCCCATCATTTTTCCTATGTTGTAAAAAAAACCTAGCTACTTTTTGTCCGAATAAAAAGGATTTATGTTTGAGGTCAGAATTTTCTTTCCGTGTGAAATATGCAAGTTTTTCAAAATTTGCAGCTCTTGCGGGGTGAAGGTTCTTTCCAATATAGCTACCACATCCTGCAATCACCGAATTTAAATCCCATGCGTTGAGATCATGATTATGGAACTTTAAATAAGGATGATATTTTTTTTCAAGACTATTTACCGCGTCATGAACTGAGATTGAGAAAATCGCCAAATTTCTAACCATTAGATTTGGTGAAAGAGATTCTTCGCGAACTGCCTTCAAGAACTCTGNTCTCCACTCAATGAANTCGGTCGGTTTTCCTAGTAGTGAAATAATGTTTAAACATAATAGAAAAACATANAATATTTTTTTCATTTTAAAAGTTCGGTAACATCGCTTAATAAGACATCGAATGTAAAAAGTTAAGTGAATTTTTTAGTGTATATAGGTGTACCTATTACTTTTTTCTAGCTTGTTCACAAGAAATAACTGAATTAAAGATTTTATTCACAAAATTCCTTTGTGATTGAACATTTTCGATTCATTCTAATCAAATAGGAATATAAGTCCCTTCCTTATGATTCGTACAGTATTTTTAATCCCATTCCTTTTACTGCATTCTTTTTTTGCTTTTGCAGAAAAGTCTTTCACTCATGATGTCGTGATTTATGGGGGTACCTCGGCCGCAATTAGCGCTGCGGTACAGGTTAAGAAAATGGGAAAGTCAGTGGTGGTGGTTTCTCCTGATCAGTATTTAGGGGGTCTATCAAGTAGTGGTTTAGGATGGACGGATAGTGGAAAGAAAGAGGCAATTGGGGGGATCGCACGTGATTTCTATCATCGAGTATGGAGGCACTACCAGAGTGTTGATTCGTGGAAATGGCAAAAAATGGACGAGTATGGCAATCGAGGGCAGGGTGCACCTGCAATTGATGGTGACCGCAGGACGATGTGGATCTTTGAACCCCATGTTGCTGAATTGATTTTTGAATCATGGGTAAAGGAATATGAATTAGAGGTCTACCGAGAGGAAAGGTTGGACCGAGAAAATGGCGTTCAAAGAAAGGGGGGAGAAATTATCTCAATTTCTACCCTTTCTGGAAATACATACAATGGATCCGCTTTTCTTGATTGTACTTACGAGGGAGACCTCATGGCCTCTGCAGGAGTTAGTTATTTCGTGGGACGAGAAGCGAACTCAGTTTATGGTGAATCGTTAAGTGGTGTGCAGACTAAGAATGCGCGATCCCATCAATTCAAGGCGAAAATTGATCCCTTTATCATTGAAGGGGATCCAAGCAGTGGCTTATTAGCTCGAATTAGTTCGCAGTCTCCTGGCAAAGATGGACAGGGAGATTTTAAAATGCAGGCTTATAACTTTCGTTTGTGTTTAACTCAAGTGGAGGAGAATCGAATTCCATTTCCAAGGCCTGACCAGTACGACCCCACACAGTACGAACTCTTACTGCGGACATTGATTCAGGGTTCCACTCATGTATTTGGGAAGTTTGATCCGGTTCCAAATGCCAAGACAGATACGAATAACCATGGTCCATTCAGCACAGATAATATCGGAATGAATTATCTATACCCAGAAGCGGGTTATCAGGAGCGGGCGGAAATCATCCTCGAGCATGAAAGGTATCAAAAAGGCTACTTTTATTTTTTATGTAATGATCCTCGCGTACCCGAAGATATTCGCAAAAAAATGAACACCTGGGGGTTGGCGAAGGACGAATTTGAATCGAACGGTCANTGGCCNCACCAGATTTATGTACGAGAAGCGAGGCGCATGGTTAGTAATTTCGTAATTACTGAATTAAATCTACGCGGAAAGTCAGATACCCCCCGTTCGATTGGAATGGGGTCTTACACCATGGATTCCCATCATGTTCAGCGCTATGTAGCCAAAGATGAAAACGGCCTGTCGTATGTTCAAAATGAGGGCGATGTACAGGTTCATCCAGGCGGGCCGTATCAAATTTCCTATGGTTCTATTATTCCAAAGGCTGATGAGTGCAGTAATTTGTTGGTTCCGGTTTGTATCTCTTCCTCCCATATCGCATTTGGTTCAATTCGGATGGAACCGGTCTTTATGATTTTAGGCCAGTCTGCAGCGACCGCAGCCGTTCTTGCGATCGAGGAGGAAATTCCCGTTCAGGATATCTCCTACGACAAGTTGAAAACTCGATTGGTGGACGATGGACAAGTGATTGAATTGGAAAAATCAAACCGAGTTGCTTTTGGGCGGGGGATCGATCCCTCCCAAATGAGCGGTCTGGTAGTGGACGGTGCAAATTTAAGTTTCGAGGGGGAGTGGGTCGAAAGTACATCACTCCGTCCTTTTGTGGGCTATTCTTATTTCCATGATGGAAATGGAGGGAAGGGGATGCGATCAGCTTGTTTTCCGTTTAAGGCACCAAAAGAAGGCCGGCACGAAATAATGGTTTCGTATGTAGCTTCAGGAAACCGAGCAGGAAAAGTTAGATATGAAATTAAGGATGAAAAAAAGTTATCTTCTGTTGTCGTAGATCAGAGAAAAGAGGGAAGTACAGATAATTTATGGCATTCATTGGGTTCTTTTGTTTTTAAAAAGGGTGAGAAATATGACCTGAAAGTTTTTAATGAGGATACCGAGGGTTATGTAATTGTGGACGCTGCTCATATTATCCCGCTTGATTAGTAATCAATTGAAATAACATTATTTTGAAACTTTTCTTTTGTTCGTCCGTTTTTAAGGACAGAACACATGCAAAGCGTACCCAATCCTTTATTGTCTCATGGCACTCTACTTGAAATGAGTGAGAATCAAGATCGTGAGAATTGTTTACTGAGCGACGACCAGTTGCTGATGAAAGAAGTTGGGGAAAAATGTCCTGTTGCAATGGAGAAAATAATTACTCGATGGAAGGATGGACTCTTTCGCTTTTTTGATCGTTCACTTCAAAACAAGGCAGACGCGGAGGATTTGACTCAGAAAGTTTTTATTCGGGTATACCAATCAGCTTCTCGATACCAACCGAAGGCAAAATTTTCCACCTACCTTTTCACGATTGCAAGAAATTTACTAATCGATGAAATAAAGAAATCAAACCGTCAGCAAATTTCGAGTTATTCGGATGAATTAATCCAAGGCCAAATCGTGCAGCCAACCAATGAGGCACAAGAATGGAATGAAATACTTAATTTTGCCATGAAGGAGATACCCGAATACTATTCAACCGCATTATTACTGCGCGTACAAAGGGAGCTTAGTTATATGGAAATCGCAGATATTATGAAAGTGTCCGAATCAAGTGTTAAAACTTGGATTCATCGGGCACGCACTCATTTAAGGAAAACTCTTCAAGAATATAGAAAATAAGATGAAAAATAAGAATGATCCTGAAAAGGTAATTGAGGATTTCCTTTCGAATGAAAGTGCATCATTGAATGAAGGATTCACTGAATCACTTCTTGTTGATATTGAGAAACTCGACTTAGAAAATAAATCAGTAAGTCGAGGGGTTCATTATTTCATTCCTTTTGCCTCAATTGGAGTAGCATTTTGTGCATTATTATTTATCATCCCTTTATTCGATTTAGAAGTTACAGTTGATAATCAAGAAAATGTTGCCCTAGAGCCTAACTCCTTACCATCTTACTTAAATGATTCGGAGAAAATAATAATTGAAGATCTCATGGCAATTCCAGAAGAATTGAATGTTCCTGAAAGTTTTTTGAGTGAACAAACCTATGATTTGCTGGTGTTGTTAGATTCCTAATATAATAACCTCAATGAAAAATATTATTCCTCATTTCATTCTTTTTACTCTGTTCTTTTCATTGAATATAACTTTTGGAAGCGACGATAAAAAGCGGGATAATTCGCGGATGCAGAAATCAGAAATAAGGAAACACTTTTTGGATGAAAATCAGTCCAAGAAGACCTCTCGAGGAGTTCCGTTATTTCCAGGTGCCAATCAAGTCGATTTGCTTCGTTCGTTGTTGGATGCACCTCCTGAAAAGCTCAGGATTTTAAGACAAACGATTGAACGAGTTGAGGGTATGAGCCTGGAGCGAAAAAAAGAGATTAAACATCGACTTAGGAGTCTAAGGAATTTAAAGCCTGAGGTCAGAACGAAAGAACTCAAAATGCTTCGTCATCGACAAAATATCCTTGGTAAATATTGGCAAACCCTGGAGCCAGTAAAGCGAAAGGAAGAAATGAGGAAATTTTACAAACTGTGCTTGGCCGACCGGACTCAGTATTTTAATACTATCAAGGCAGAACATTAGTGTAGTCCTCTATACTATGGTTTAAATGTGAATAGGTTTGTTTTCTCTATTGAGAAAATTCTTCAATCCAGTGTTTTTGCCTTGCAGGGTGTGCTTGAAGTTTATTTTATTTTGAAAAATTTAATATTATTCTTTTTTTACCATGACTAAGAGCTACCAAAAAACCTACCACTATTCACGACGCACATTTCTGGGGGCAGCCGCGTCTACTGCGTTTGCTTTTAACTTTTTCCCGTCAAGAGTTTTCGGTGCAAACAGTAAGCTGCAAGTTGCGGGGATCGGAGTGGGGGGAAAGGGGAAGAGTGATTTTGATCATGCAGCGGTTCATGGCGATGTCGTGGCTGCCTGTGATATCGATTCCCGCAGGTTGGATGTAGCGTTAAGAAAGCATCCAGATGCGGTCAAATTTTCTGATTATCGAGAATTACTAAGCCAGTATGGAGATAAGATTGATGCACTTACAGTCAGTACACCAGATCATACCCACGCACCTGCAGCAATGATGGCAATGCAAAAGGGGATCAATGTGTATGTGCAAAAACCGATGACACACACTGTTTGGGAAGCTCGTCAAATGACCACCCTAGCAAATGCAAAGGGAATTTGCACGCAGATGGGAAATCAAGGAACTGCAGAGAATGGCCTTCGTCAAGGAGCGGAATACATTCGTGCCGGAGGATTAGGGAAGGTGAAAGATATACATGCGTGGACAAATCGTCCTGTTTGGCCACAAGCTCCAACAATTACAGCTCGCCCAAGTGAGGCTGAGGATGTACCGAGTCATGTCGATTGGGATTCATTTGTTGGACCTGCACCGATGAGACCCTACCACTCCTGTTATGCACCATTTAAATGGCGAGGATGGTACGATTATGGCACTGGTGCGTTAGGTGATATGGCTTGTCATACCACCAACCTCGCTTTTATGGGATGCGAACTTACCCAGCCGACTAAGGCGGAGTCAGTAAACACGGGTCCTATTAATGATGAGACTTATCCTTCCTGGGCCAGTATTAATCTATATTTCCCCAAGACTGAAAAGCGTGGGCCAATCAAATTCCATTGGTATGAAGGAAAAGTGGGTAATAATGGGAAGGATAATAAAGGAGTGAAGAATCTACCCCCAATGGATCTTTTTCATGGTCAGACTCCTAAAAACAGTGGCCTTCTTATTGTGGGCACAGATGGGATAATGTATTCTCCCAATGATTATGGAGCCGATTGGTTGGTATACAAGGGCGGAAAATGGCACAAGAAAAATGAAGTTGAATTGCCCGAACAATCGATTGCCCGAAATGGTCGAGGAGACGCGGGGATGAAAGAAGAATGGGTGAAGGCAATTCGGGAAAACAAGCCTGAAATTGCTCTCTCCAACTTTAACTATGCCGGGAATTTAACCGAGGCTATTTTATTGGGTAATGTTGCGATGCGAGTGGGTGGAGAATTTAAATGGAATGCCAAAAAACTCACCACTAATCGCAAAGATGCAAATCAATTGATTTCTAAAGCGTATCGCTCCCAGTGGGGTTTTGTACCCGCTTAATACCTTTTTTTCTTTTACTCACTTTAGATTCTTTGCCTTTAGCTTGGCAAATGTATGGTAGTGTAGATTCAATTGTATAGAATTTATTTTATCTGAGCTAATTTCTGATAATTGGCATCGTTCGGGCTATGAAATTTGCTTTTGTAACCTATTGCTTCAATCTATGTAAATCAACCGAGCGTTTTAATTGTAAGCAAGGTAGTAATTGGCTTTTTTCTAATTAAATTGTAATGAATGTACCCTATTATCAAGTAAATGCATTTTGTAAGGATTCCTATTCTGGGAATCCCGCTGGTGTATGTATTTTAAAGGATTGGCTGTCGACTGATGAATTACAAAGTATTGCCGCACAAACACATTTACCTGAAACTGTATTTCTTTTTTTAAATTCCCCCAACCAATGGTCAATCCGTTGGTTCTCTCCGTTAGTAGAAATCGATCTTAGTGGGCACGGGACATTAGCGGCTTCTCATATACTGTTTGAAGAAGGTTTCTCTGAGGGTGCCAAATCAATATGCTTTTCTTCCAGTAGCGGAGAATTAAAAGTAACTAAGCTCGAAAATGGTGCCTTATCTTTGGCACTACCCTCGTTACCATCCCGAATCTGTGTTGCTTCCCCATTACTCGTTGAAGGCTTAGGAGCCTATCCGAATGAAACTTACATCGGTCTAGATTGTTTATGTGTATTTTCTGATGAATCAATTGTGCTGGATATGCAACCCGATCCCATTCTCTTAAAACGAATTACAGGTGCGCGTGGAATTATTGCTACTGCCTTATCTGCCGACCCCAAGGTTGATTATGTTACGCGCTATTTTGCTCCTGCTTGTGGGGTGGATGAAGACGAGGTGAGCGGTTCAATTCACTGCGTTCTTGTTCCTTACTGGAGTAAAAAGCTTGGGAAGGATACCCTTCGGGCAAAGCAATTATCTCCCCGCGGTACTTCATTCAAATGTGGGGTGAGCAAAAATGGAATATGGGTGGAGGGAAAAGCAGATACTTTTATGAGAGGGCATATCTCAATCTAGTTTTCATTTTTCCTTCGAGAGGAAAATTTTATATGTCTCATCTCAAGTTAGCTTTTGGGGTAACAATTGATTGGACGATTGAAAGAAATTTCACAGGAAAGCCTCAACTCTGGATTAAGAATATGGCTTAATTATAAGCATCATTGCGGATTTTAATTTTAGAAATCTCACTTTGTCCCTTGTCTCAAGATTAATTGAGATCAATATTGATTATATGTCTTTCTCTTTTCGAAAAATCTCCATCCAGGTTTTCCTCCTCTTTGGTACCTGCTTGCTTCCTTTTCTTTGCGAGGCAGAAAAAACGAAAAAGATTAGTTTTCATGATGATATTCGACCTATTTTTCAGGCCAATTGTAATGGGTGTCACCAACCTGCAAAAATGAAAGGAGATTATTTGATGACTCATTTCCTCTCTTTATTAAAGGGCGGAGAAACAGGTAAACCCGCAGTTGTTCCTGGTAAGCCTTTTGTTAGCTATCTGATCGATCAAATCAAGATTAACCCAGACGGATCTTCCGAGATGCCTAAAGGGAAAAATGCAAAGGCATTGCATCCCACAGAATATAAAAAAATTGTACAGTGGATTGTGGAAGGTGCGAAAGATGATTCTCCTGCCAATTCCGGGCCGAAATACAGCATGGAAAATCTTCCTATCTATGAAATACCGCCATTAATTCTTTCTCTCGATTATTCTCCTGATGGTAAATACCTTGCCCTGTCAGGTTTCCATGAGGCTATTATATACAAATCAGACGGGAGTTCGATTGTAAAAAGATTGGTCGGGATGTCCGAACGGATTGAAGCGGTTACTTTTTCTCCGGATGGAAAGAACCTGGCATTAGCAGGGGGACAACCGGGAAGAATGGGAGAGATCCAAGTTTGGGATTGGAGGGTCCAAAAATTAAAATTATCTCACTCCGTAACTTACGATACGTTATACGGGGTGTCGTGGTCACCGGATGGTACATTGCTTGGTTTTGGAGGGAGTGATTCATCAGTTCGAGTTATTCAGTCCACCGATGGAAAACAAATTTCCTACATGTCTGGACATGATGACTGGGTGAGGGGGACTGTTTTTTCGGAAGATGGGAATTCGATTTTTTCGGTAAGCCGTGACAAAACAGTGAAGCAAACTGATGTAAAAACAGAAAGGTTTATCGGTAATGTAACCACCCACACACCCGGGATTTTGAGTGGAGGACAGAATTCAATCGCGGTACGACCTGGGAAAACCGAGTTATTGGTGGGGGGTGCTGATGGTAAACCAAAATTATTTAGACAGGCGACAAAGGCGGCACCGGCAGGTGGAGGAAATCCCAATCAAATCCGTGAATATAAATCTCAAATTGGACGAATTTTTTCAGTCTGTTTTAATGCAAAAGGAAACCTTGGCTTTGCTGGAAGCAGTTTGAATGGGAAGGGAGAAATTTCTTGCTTTGAGATCGAGTCGGGCAAGGAACTATGGAGGAAGCAAATACCAAATTCTGCCATCTATTCTTTATCCTGCTCACCTGATGGTAAGACCTTGGCATCAGGGGGATATGATGGATTAATTCGTTTACACAAAATATCATCCGGTGAAATCTTTCGAAAATTCATCCCCGTTCCCATTAAGAAAAAGTCCGGACAGGTGAACAATCTACTATTTTCAGTAAAGCAATCTGAACAGTCTTTGGAGGTGACCGAGTCTTTAAAAAAGGGAGCTGAGGTTGAAAACCTTATTCTTGAACCCAAGACTATATCCATTTCCCGGGCAATTGATTATTGCCAACTTTTGCTAAGTGCAGACTTACAAGGAGGAGGAAGAGTGGATGTTACTCGCATGGCAAAATGGAGAGTAAAAGGAGGAATCGGGACTGTGAATAAGAGAGGATTATTTTCACCGAAGAAAGATGGGAGGGGCGTGCTTGTTGCCCATTTTGCAAATCGGGAAGTTTCAATTCCCGTTCAAGTTGCTGGAATGACAGCGAATTGGGAACCTGATTTTATCGAAGATGTAAATCCCATTATTTCTAAGCTTGGTTGTAACTCAGGGACCTGTCATGGGGCAAAAGATGGAAAGAATGGATTCAAACTCTCTCTCCGAGGCTACGATGCATTGTATGATGTTCGTGCATTTACCGATGATATGGCCTGTCGAAGGGTAAGCGTGGCCTCGCCTGATAGTAGCCTTATGCTGTTAAAAGCTTCGGGCAGGGTACCACATGAAGGCGGTCAATTAGTTGATTCTAATTCAAAATACTATCAGGTAATTAAAGCATGGATCGCGAATGGAGCTCCTCTTGCTACTAATGCAGTGCGAGTAAAGAAGATTGAATTATTTCCTCAGGATCCAGTTGTTCAGGAAATTGGCTCGACCCAGCAAATGAGAGTAGTAGCCAGCTTTTCCAATGGTAAGATACGGGATGTTACACACGAGGCATTTGTTACCAGTGGAAATGGAGAAGTAAGCGAGCATGACGAATTGAGTTTAATGACGACACTTCGTAGAGGAGAGGCACCTATATTAGCCCGTTATGAAGGCCGGTATGCCGCAACTACCTTAACGGTCATGGGGGATCGTAAGGGATTTCAATGGAAGGAACCTTCCCACAATAATAAGGTGGATCAATTAGTAGCCCAGAAGTGGAAGCGGATGAAAATACTTCCCTCGCCAATAAGCGGCGATCTTGAGTTTCTTCGTCGGGTTTACCTCGATTTAACTGGTCTCCCTCCGAGTCTTGATCAGGTTTTAGATTTTACCAAGCAAAAAGGAGTTTCCCAGTTGAAACGAGATCAATTGATCGATCAATTAGTAGGGAGTGAAGACTTTCTTGAACACTGGACCAATAAATGGGCCGATTTACTGCAAGTAAATGGAAAGTTTTTGGGACGAGAGGGGGCAACTTCCTTACGCACTTGGATACGGGCAGAAATGGAAAAGAATACTCCCTATGATCAATTTGTTCGAAAAGTAGTAACTGCCTCGGGTTCGAATAAAGAAAATCCGCCCGCATCGTATTTTAAAATATTGAGAACCCCCGAGGATACTATGGAGAATACAACCCATTTATTCCTCGCTACTCGATTTAACTGTAATAAATGCCATGATCATCCATTTGAAAGATGGACTCAAAACCAGTATTACGAAATGGCCGCCCATTTTGCTCAATTTAAATTGTCAAAGGATCCGGCTTCAGGGAAAAACGAGATTGGTAAGACTGCGGTTGAAAGAGGAAAACCACTTTATGAGTTTGTAAAAGATGTAAAATTCGGAGAAGTGAAACATGAACGCACGGGTGAGGTGGTAGCACCCGATTTTCCTTATCCGGCCGAATTTGCAGAGAAATCTGGAATGTCCAGGCGGGAAAAATTAGCGGCATGGATGACCTCACCCAGTAATGCCTATTTTGCAAAAAGTTATGTGAATCGAATTTGGGGCTATCTTTTCGGGATTGGAATAATCGAACCAATTGATGATATCCGAGCAGGAAACCCTCCCAGTAATCCAAAACTTTTAAGTTATTTAGAGAAAGAGTTTATCAAGAGTGATTTCAATATAAGGCACATCATTAAAATACTATGTAAATCAAGAACATACCAGCTTTCGGTCGGTTCCAATAGCTGGAATGTGGATGATACCATCAATTTTTCTCATGCCCACCCCCGCCGCTTACCTGCCGAGACTCTGCTCGACGCGGTGTATCAAGTAACAGGTTTCAAAAGTAAGTTTCCAGGAGTTCCGGCCGGTACCCGTGCCGCATCGCTGCCAGATGTGGGTATCAAGCTGCCAGATGGTTTTTTGGGAACTTTTGGCCGCCCTGCCCGAGAAACTTCCTGTGAATGCGAACGTAATGGTGAGCTTCAGTTGGGGCCGATTATGGCTCTTGTCAGTGGACCCACAGTAAACAACGCGATTTCAGACCCTAATAATGCAATCACAAAAATGGCCAAGGCTCAACAGGATGACCCCACATTAATAAACGACTTATTTCTTCGTATACTGAACCGTCCGGCAACGGAGAATGAGATCGCACAAAGCCTGCAATTATTTAACGATCAATTGCAGAACGACCATCTGAGTTTGATTAAACAATTGAGAGAAGAAGAGAGGGGTATCAAAGAATCGCTTAACGCAAAAGAAAGAGAGCGAGAACTTGCGATTAGTCAGGCCAGTTCTGAGATTAATGATTACAGGAAAAAAACTGCAAATGCGGTTAAAGTTGCTTCGGAAAAGCGAAAGCTGGAAATCAAAAAAGCAAAAGATGCGGTCACTTTATTTGATCAAACACTCCCGGCAAGATTGTCTAAATGGGAAGATGAGTATTCGAACGGAATAAGTAAGTGGGAAAACTTGAATATGGGGAAAGTTACTTCCCAAATGCCGGGGGTCAAATTCGAGCCTCAAAAAGATGGATCCGTATTCGTAGGTGGCCGAAGTGCAAAGGGTAGTTATGTTGTGAATACCACAACTAATTTATCCTCGATAACAGGAGTCCGAGTGGAGGCGATGACCGATCCAAGGCTTCCCAAGAAAGGCCCGGGACGCTCTCCTGGGGATGGGAATTTTGTTCTTACTGAACTCGAAGTTCATTCAAAACCCTCGCATAATTTAAAAGATTGGGAAGTAAAGGGTGATTGGAGCTTTGGAACAAGGGGAGGGGGAAATAAATGGTCCCCTGGATTACAAACAAATTTTCAAGAATCAAACGACAGCATTCTTTTGTCCCAAAGCATTCCAAGTGGAAAGGTTAGATCGGGAAATTTTTATCATATTGGACCGTTTGTCGGGGTTGGCTTTGATGAAAAAGCGGGGCCGGAAATCGACTATACTTTTGATGAGAATAAGGTTTTTAAGCATGGTGCTATTGAACATAATTGGAAGGTCAGGACAGATTGGAAAGAAGGTGTGTTATATGGCACTGTTTTCTCCGCCGAAAATTCTTCTAATTATTTAATGAAAGTAATTAATGCGGATGCCCCTACAAAAATTCCTTTAAATTTGGGCAGTGATGACGGAATAAAAGTTTATCTTAATGGCCAGTTGGTTTTGGGAAATAATATCGGACGAGGTGCAGCTCCAGATCAGGAAAAAATAACTCTTGCCCTGAATAAAGGACGAAATCTTGTGCTTCTTAAAATTTATAATGGGGGAGGAGCATCAGGGTTTTACTATAAGTCGGGAGCAGAGCAAGTTCCTAAACCCAGTCTGACAATTGATCTTTCCTGTAAAAAGGGAAGTTTTGCGATCGAATTGATGGCGAAGGCAAAGAAATCTGCTGTTGCTCAAGTAGGGTGGAAAACAAAAGCGGAATCCTATTCCCAGAAAAATCTTTCCTCAGGCTTGAAGATTCAAAAATCAAGTGATTGGAAATCATACCGGCTCGATTTTGTTTCACTGCAAGATTTAAAGGGTATTCAGCTTCTACTGGATAATGGAGTAGCAATCCGTTCGCTTAAGCTATATCGAAATGAAGTCCCCCTTAAGCTTTCGTTTGAGAACGCTTTAGCCACATTTAGCCAGGGTGGATACCCGGTTGTATCGGCCGTAGATGGCAAGGTGGCTCCCAGTCGAAATGGGTGGGCAATTTCTCCTCAAATGGGCAATGTCCATTATGCCTCATTTCAGGTTAAGGAAAAAGTTTCATTTAAAGGTCCTGTTCATTTAACTTTTACATTAAAACAGCAGTTTCAAAGTGGTCAGCATTCTCTTGGCCGTTTTAGATTGGCCGTTACCAATGTCCCTCCTCCGGTGTCATATGGATTACCAGAGGAGGTGAAAGATATCTTTGCCGTTGCTAAAAATAACCGTAGTTCGGATCAACTTAAAACCCTTTCCGATGCCTTCAAGAAGCAATTCCGAAAGAGTATTGCTTGCCAAGTTGCTTAAGGAAGCAAGCAAGCCACTGCCCAAAGATGCTCAACTGGTAAAATTGGAAGGAATTTTAACGGAGGCAAAAAAGCCGATTCCCTTGCCACCTGAAGTTGCTCGTTTACGCAGAGCCGTTTCACTTAGCAAAGGGCACTTGCAAAATAAAAGGCTGATCGGCGCTCAAGATTTGACTTGGGCCTTAATTAACACACCTGCCTTTCTTTTCAACCGGTAGTGCGAAATAGTTACAACTTTGAAACTTTAAAAAACTAAATTAGGATAATATTATGATTGGAATACCTGGACAATTAGGACGAGATTTATGTGATGCTCACCTGCCGATGAGTCGAAGGGATGTGTTAAAAGTTGGAGGCTCAAGCATGTTAGGTTTATCCCTTGGAGCTATGTTGCAAATGAAAGCATCTGCGAATCCATTGGGTGGAGGTGGACCGGGTTGGGGGAAAGCGAAGAGTGTGATCATGATATATTTACAGGGCGGACCCAGTCATTTAGACCTTTGGGACCCCAA
>JGI20160J14292_10001496_pt1 | contig 19511 bp, 19 predicted proteins | sample COG_10_FD_14292 | JGI IMG/M metagenome (IMG submission 14292) | reverse complement strand
TGACACGAATAGAAGTACAATGTTCAAAATGTAATTCTCATTTGGGTCACGTGTTTAATGATGGGCCAAGCCCCACTTATAAAAGATTCTGTATAAACTCAATTAGCTTATTTTTTAAAAAGTCTTAATTTAATAATAAATATATCACTTTATGTATATATAAGGCTTTGCAGAGATTGGTTTTTTTGGTTAAAATAGAGTTCGAAGTTTAAAAATAGTGAGGAGAACGATATGAAAGTATCATGGGATGAAAGTGTATGTATTCATGCTGGAAAGTGTGTACAAGGAGCACCAGAGGTATTTAAAGTGGAAGATGGTAAATTTGTTATAGATACATCGGCAAGTTCAGAAGATAAAATTACGGATGTAGTTTCTGAGTGTCCATCAGGTGCGTTAAAGATAGAGTAAAATTTATAAAAATATTCTCTTAGGAGGGAAATATGATCGGTGATAAATTAGCATCGGCTATGCAGTTATATGGCAATGTGAATTGTATAAATACAGCCAAGGCATTACAAACAGCAGCTGAAAAAGGCGTTGACATTGAAACGCATGATATAAATAGCGGAGAAGAGGCTGGAGATATTTCCCCACTTCACAGTGCTCCAGTACTCAAAGATTTAGATAATGTTGTTTATGGGCCAAATGCAATAATATCTTATCTTGATGATAAAGGTTTTGGACCATCTTTAGTTCCAAGAAATGGAGTTATAAGAGCTATAATGTATCAATATGCTCATATAGCAACTGATTACGTTCAAATGGAAGCTTATGGTATGTTAACTGGCTCTGGCGGTAATTTAGACATAGTTAATAAAGCATTTGATCTTTTAGAGAATATATTAGCTAATCCACCAGATCCAAAATTAAAAAAAGGCGTATATATTTGTGGTGAATTTTCATTAGCAGATATTCACTGGATGTCATGCGTTAATGCTTTAGAAATTTCTGGCAATGATCTTGTTTCATCAAGAGCAAAAGTCAGCGAGTGGTGTGCGGCAGTTAAAAGCCACCCATCAACAAGTAAAGAGGCTATAGTGCCTTATACTTGTTTACCTACAAAAGAAGATATAGATGCAGGTAAACTAAGAGGTGTGGGAATTAACTCAGCATAGGTTTTGCGTACTGGCAAACTTATTAATATTTAATTAAATTAGTGTAGTAAACACAAGGAATTACTATAATTTTATGTTTGGATTTGGCAAAAAAAAAGGACCAAAGGCAGTTTCACTAAACTCAGATCAATTTACATTTGATGTCGAGCCTGAACAAAATATTTTAGATGCAGCATTAAAAGCTGGCGTAGCATTCCCTCACGATTGTAGAGTAGGGAGCTGTGGATCATGTGCTTGTAAATTAACTGATGGTAAAATTAAAGCAACAGCTGACTTTAGTTATGTATTGGATGGAGATCAACTTAAAGACGGAATGATTTTAGCTTGCCAATCAAGAGCTAAAACCCCTCTTAGTATCGTTGTAGATATTGATAGTGATGCTAAAGCAAGCGCTACAAAATCGTATAATGGTATAGTTAAAAAGGTAACTCCTTTAACGCATGACATAATGGAACTTACTATTGGTATAGATGGTTTAGAACATAGTGGTTATGCAGGGCAATATTCTGAATTAATGGTTAAACAAGTCGGAGCGTCAAGATCATATTCATTTGCAAAAGCACCTCAAAATGAAAACCCAGATGAGCTATCTTTTTTTGTAAGAAACGTTCCTAAGGGAAGATTCAGCAAATGGTTATTTGCAAAAGATCCTACAGGGCAAAAATTAGAAATTAAAACTCCTTTTGGTTCATTTTATTATCGCGAAGGCAAAGGACCTATGGTTTGCATAGCTGGAGGCAGCGGCATGAGTGCTGTTAAAGCAGTTTTAGAGCAAGCAGCAATAGATCAAGTTGAAAGAGATGCAATATATTTATTTGGAGCAAGAACACAAGATGATATTTATAGTAAAACTGAATTAGAAGAGATACAAAAGAAATGGAATCCCAATTTTAAATTTGAATTTGTGTATGTACTAAATATGGAGTCTGAAGATTCTGATTGGCAAGGCGCAAGAGGAATGGTAACTGATTACTTAAAATCAGAATACATAGAAAAAGGTAAGTTAGATATGAAAGAATGCCAAGGATATTTATGTGGACCACCACCGATGATTGATGCAGCAATAGGTGAATTTACGGCTGAAGGCATGCCAAATGAAGAAATATTCTTTGATAAATTCTTAGATTCAGGATCAAAATAAAAATAACTGGTAAATTCTGTTATTATTTGTAAAATAATGACAAATTTCTGAAAGAGGAGAAATCTAATGAGAGAATACATAGCAGCAGTAATAATTATAGCATTTACATCTCTAAGTTTTTGGGGAATGAATCAATTTGGTTTTCAAAATAATCAACATGATATTTTATGGGCTATTGGAGCAGGACTTGCGATATTGATAACATTATTAATAAACGTATATATTTATTTTATTGTTTGCAAAGAAACACCATGGGAATGGCAAAAGAAAGAAGATTAATTCTTTTTTATTTCTTTGACTTTAGAATGTATAACTCCATCAGTAACTCTAATCGTTAAATCTTTATTTTCTTTAAAATTAGATATTTTATTTGAAATTTTCCCATCACAATAAACTATAGAGTAACCTTTGTCTAAAATAGACAAAGGATTTATATCTTTAATTCTATTATTTTTTAAATTTATAATGTTTTTCTTTCGAGTTATTATGTTATTCAAAGCATTTTTTAATACTTCTTTATTATTATTTATTTTTGACTCAAGTTCTGAAATTTTACTAATTGGATCTAAAGATTTTAATTTTACTTTTACCACATTCATCTTATTTCTTTCAGACATTAAATTAGATAATAGTTTGGTTTTCAAGGTTTCAAGATAAATATCTACTGTTTGATTATAGTTATTAATTTTATTTTCAGGATTATTTTTTTCAACACTATTTATATTTTCTTTTAACTGGTATTTTTTATTATTTAATATATTGAAGAGTATATTGTCTAATCTATTCCTAAATTCATGAAAGTAATTTGAAATGTCACCAACTGATTCTCTTGTAGCAATTTCTGCTGCTTCAGAAGGAGTAGCTGCCCTCATATCAGAAACTAAATCTACTATTGTAGTATCAGTTTCATGACCTACAGCTGTAATAATTGGTATTTTTGAGTTATATATTTGCCGAGCTAAATATTCATCATTGTAACCGATTAAATCTTCAAGTGATCCACCGCCCCTTGCAATTATAATAACATCTGAACTATTTTTTTTATTAATTTCTATAAGCTGTTTTATTATACTAGTAGGACAATTTTCTCCTTGAACATTGCAGGCATAAATTTCTATCGCAACTCCTGGCAGCCTTCTTTCAATTATCTTTAATATATCTTGAATTACTGATCCCGTAAGTGATGTTATTACTGATATTGATTTAGGATATTTTGGTAAATTCTTTTTAAATTTTATATCAAATAAACCTTCGTCCTTAAGTTTTAATTTTAACTTTTCAAAAAGTTCGTGAAATTTTCCAGTGCTAACAGAAGAAATTCCAACTATATCCAACTGGTAAGTTCCATTCTTTTCATAAAAAGAAACTTTACACTTTATTAAGGCTTTTAATCCAACTTTTGGATAAACCTGCATTTTTGATACTCGAGCACTCCACAATGTACATTTAACTGATGACGTTTCATCTTTAAGTGTAATGTAAATATGGCCACTTTGAGCTTTATTTAATTGAGATATTTCTCCTTCCACTATTACATACCCATTAAATGAGCACTCAATAATGTCCTTAACGTGACTATTAATCTCACTTACGCTATAGATTTTTTCTTCTGCATTTGCCATGATATTTGTAATATACAATATAAAGATACTTTTGTTTACTTTTCTTAAATAAAACCTATAATACCGTTTTGTAGAGAGAGGTTAATATGCTAAAAGTTATTCAAGAAGCTTTAACATTTGATGACGTTCTACTTGTGCCCAATCACTCCAATATTCTTCCGTCAGATGCCTGTTTAAAAACACAACTTACATCAAAAATTCAATTGAATATACCATTATTATCTGCTGCCATGGATACTGTTACGGAATCCGAGCTTGCCATATCTATAGCTCAAGAAGGAGGAATAGGGATCATTCATAAAAACTTATCAGTTGAAGATCAGGCTAATGAAGTTCTGAAAGTTAAAAAATATGAAAGCGGTGTAATTTCAGATCCAGTTGTAACTTCACCAGATTGCTCCATAAAAGAAGTTCTAGAATTAACAGCAAAACACAAAATATCTGGAGTTCCGGTTGTTGAGGGTAAAAATCTTGTTGGTATAGTTACATCTAGAGACTTGAGATTTGTAAATAAAGTTAACCCAAAAGTTTCAACTATCATGACGCCAAAAGAAAGGTTAGTTACAGTTCAAGAAGGAGCCTCTAAAGAAACCGTACAATCACTTTTGCATAAAAATAGAATTGAAAAGGTTCTTGTGGTTAATTCTAAATTCCATTTAAAGGGAATGATAACTGTAAAAGATATGCAAAAATCAAAAGATTTTCCAAATGCTTGCAAAGATAAACTTCAAAGACTTAGAGTTGGCGCAGCAATTGGTGTTGGAAAAGATATGGAAGAAAGAGTTAAAAATTTAATTGATGCTGAAGTTGATGTGCTAGTTATAGATACAGCTCATGGACATTCAAAAATGATAATAGATTCTATTAAATTAATCAGAAAAAAATATCCAAAGCTTCAGTTGATAGCGGGTAATATTGCAACAAAAGAAGCAGCAAAAGCATTGATTAAAGCAGGAGTAGATGCTGTTAAGGTAGGAATTGGCCCCGGATCAATTTGCACAACTAGAATTGTAGCGGGAGTAGGTGTGCCACAAATTACAGCGATATCAGATGTTGCAAGCGCAACCAAAGGAACAACTGTAAAAGTTATAGCTGATGGTGGTATAAGATTTTCAGGTGATATTTCTAAAGCACTAGCAGCCGGAGCAGACTCTGTGATGCTAGGAAGTTTATTTGCTGGCACAACAGAAGCTCCCGGTGAGATTGAATTATACCAAGGCAGAACATATAAGAGTTATCGTGGAATGGGATCAATTGGTGCTATGAAAAGTGGATCTAGTGAAAGATACTTTCAAAATCCAGAGAGCTCATCAGATAAATTTGTTCCAGAAGGTATTGAGGGTAGAGTTCCATATAAAGGTGGTATGACAAGTATACTTCATCAGCTGCTAGGTGGAATTAGATCAAGTATGGGATATTTAGGTTGCGCAGGTATAACTGAACTTCATAGTAAAGCTAAATTTGTTAAAATAACAAACGCTGGAATGAAAGAAAGCCATGTTCATGACGTAATGATTACTAAAGAAGCTCCAAATTACCAAATTGACAAATAATGCATGAAGAAAAAATATTAGTAATTGATTACGGTTCTCAATATACCCAATTAATTGCAAGGCGCATAAGAGAAAATAATACTTACTGCGAAGTGTTGAGTCCAGAATCATTAATCAAAATTAAAAATCTAGATAATATTTTAGGTGTAATTCTTTCTGGTGGGCCAAATTCTGTAATAGAGAACAATAACTATGATTTACCTGATCTATTGTTTAAAAAAAACACCCCTTTATTGGGAATTTGTTTTGGGATGCAGCTAATATGTAAAAAATTCAACGGAAAAATTCAAGAATCTACATCAAGAGAATATGGAAAAGCAAAGTTAGAAATTAAAAAAGATGTTCCAATCCTAAATGGTTTAAATAAAACTTTAGAAGTTTGGATGTCGCATGGTGATAGTGTTACAGAAATTCCAAATAATTTTTCAGTTATAGCAACTACTAATAAAAAAAGTTTATCTGCAATAAAGTCAAATGATAGAGAGATATATGGCATTCAATTTCATCCTGAGGTAACTCACACACTAGATGAGGGTAAAATAATTTATAATTTTGTTAATAAAATATGTAGGTCAAAAGGAGAGTGGACAACAAAAAATATAATAGATAACCAAGTTTCTCATATAAGAGAAAAAGTACAAAGTGATCATGTAATATTAGGTTTATCAGGTGGTGTTGATTCATCAGTTGCGGCAGCTATTATTCATAAAGCTATTCAAAGTCAGCTCACATGTATATTTATTGATAATGGGCTTTTGAGATTAAATGAGAAAGAGCAAGTTGAAAAAGGTTTTAAAGATTTCAAAAATATAAAAATTATTTATGTAGATGCAGCTAAATTATTTTTAGGAAGACTTAATGGGGTTACAGATCCCGAAGATAAAAGAAAAGTAATCGGCAAGACATTTATTGATGTTTTTGAAAGAGAATCGAAGAAAATAAAAAATGCGAAGTGGTTGGCACAAGGAACTATTTATCCAGATGTAATTGAGTCTGCAGCATCTTCAGAAAATGCACACCTTATTAAATCTCATCATAATGTAGGGGGCTTACCCAAAGATATGAATCTAAAACTTTTAGAACCTTTGAGAGAACTTTTTAAGGATGAAGTAAGGAAACTTGGTATTGAGTTGGGCATAGATTCAAAGTTAATAAATAGACATCCATTTCCCGGCCCAGGATTAGCAGTTAGAATTCTTGGAGAAGTAAAAACTGAATACGCAGATATATTAAGACAGGCTGATGATATATTTATAAAAATGTTACATGAAAAAAATTTATACAATAAAATTTCTCAAGCTTTTACAGTTTTTATGCCAGTTAAATCAGTTGGTGTCACTGGCGACGGAAGATCTTATGGGAATGTAGTGTCTTTAAGAGCCGTAAAAACAATTGATTTTATGACAGCTAAGCCATTTAATTTTCCATTTGAATTTCTAGAAGAAGTATCTACTAAAATAATTAATGATGTCCCAGATATTTCTCGTGTTTGTTTAGATATTTCATCAAAGCCACCAGCAACAATAGAGTGGGAATAAAAATTGTTTAGTAGAGATGCAATTTCTTTATTTGGTTTAATAATTGGTTTATCTGTATTATCTATATTTATATTTTCTGAGCCTCCCGAAGGTCTTAGTAAGATAGGATGGTTAACTGCAGGTGTAGCTTTATTGATGACAATTTGGTGGATAACAGAAGCCATACCAATATATTTGACGGGTATAATACCTCTTATTTTATTTCCTATTTTTAATATTTTTGATTTAAAGTTAGTTGCAAGTTCTTATGCGCACCCGCTAGTTTTATTATTTTTAGGAGGCTTTATAATTGCATCAGCTATGGAAGCTTGTGGATTACATAAAAGAATAGCTTTAAATATTTTATCTTTATCAGGAACAAGCCCAAGTAAGATAATTGCAGGATTTATGATTGCTACAGCCTTTATAAGCATGTGGGTAAGTAATACTGCATCAACGATAATGATGTTACCCATAGCAGTATCTGTAATTACAATTTTTTCAAATCAGCCAAATATCAGCAATGAAAATTTCGCAATACCATTATTGCTTGCAATAGCTTATTCCGCATCTATTGGAGGTGCTTCTACATTAATAGGTACTCCAACAAATATTATGTTGTCTAGTATTCTTAGTGACAGTTACAATTATGAAATAAGTTTTTTAGATTGGTTGCTTATTGGTTTACCAGTAGCAATTTTTTTATTACCAATAGTCTGGTTTTTTCTAACAAATATAAGTTTCAATGTATCAAAAAAAAAATCGAATGCACTGGAAAGAACAATTCAAGAAATGAGAGGAAAAATTGGCAGCCCATCTTTTACAGAAAAAATTGTTGCCACAGTATTTTCTTTAACAGCTACATTTTGGGTTCTTAGAAGAAGTTTAAATGAAATATTTAATTTAAATTTAAATGATACATCTATAGGACTTTTGGGAGCTCTACTATTATTTTTAATTCCAACTAGCAAAACAACAAGAGCTTGTAACTGGGAGACTGCAAATAAAATTCCTTGGGGAATATTACTTTTAGTAGGTGGTGGTATTGCATTATCAAAAGCATTTAATTCATCAGGTTTAGCGATATGGATTGGAGAATTTTCAAATTATTTCTATGGTTATAATATTTATCTTTTGATATTTATTGCTGTTGCATTAATAATTTATCTAACAGAGTTAAATTCTAATACAGCAACAGTCGCAACATTTATGCCAATCCTAATTATATTTGCTATTAGTATAAATCAAAATCCTTTGTTCTTTGTTATTCCAGCAACTATTGCAGCTAGTTGTGCATTTATGTTGCCGATAGCAACTCCTCCAAACGCAGTTGTTTTTGGGAGCGGTAAAATTGCAATAAAAGATATGATTAAAGCTGGGTTCTTGTTAAATATTATCTCAGTCGTCGTGGTCACAATTATTAGTATAATTTTCATTAAGCTTGTATTTGACGCTCAAATTGGTGAGCTCCCAGACTGGATATAGTTGTTTATTTTTTTATAAAAAGAAACAAAGTGTTTGGGGATATAAAAATAATCTATTAGAGATATAGAATATACTTTACAAGTATTAAGATACTTACTATATACTATTAAAAAAAATAATAACAAAGAGCTTAATCTAATGAAAAAAAAATTCCTTGTATCAGCCTATATATTAGGAATTCTTAGTATTTCTTCGGTGGCAATATCAGGTTCGAGCGACGACTTAATTGAAGCAGCTGAACAGAAAGCTCTTAATGCTACAAACGGTGTTTTGAGATCATTAACCTCAAGTTTATCAGAAGCTCTTAAAAATTTTGATAGCATTAAATATTTAGATATGCAGGTTGAGGTTCAGGATTCACTAAATCCAGCAATTAGCATTACTAATGTTAATAGTTTATTTGAAAGTTCAGATTCAGCCTTTTTTAATCAAAATACGTTAACTCACAACAAAGATGAGCAAACCGTAAACTTTGGCCTAGGCTATAGAAAATTAATAAACAATGACAAGGTTCTTTTGGGAGTAAACGTGTTCTATGATTATGCATTCGATGATAACCATAGAAGAATTGGTGCAGGTATTGAAGCAATATCAAGTGTTTTTGACTTTAGAAGTAACATATATGAGGCAGAAAGTGATGTTGTGAAAATGACAAACGGATCTACAGAAGAGGCACTGGATGGATGGGATGCAAGATTAGATTATCATATCCCAGTTGGCTTTGACTTAAGAATATTTGGAACATACTTTGACTGGGAAGATTCAGCAAAAACATATGAAAATAAAGGTCAAATATATGGTTTGGCTGGACAATATGGTTTGGTTAAGTTTGAAGCCGGATACAGAGATGAAGAAGGAAATAAGAAAAAGGACGCTTTTGGAAAAATAAGTTTAGTTATTCCTCTTGGGGATGCGCCAAGTTCTCGAGTTGTATCAAGAGGAATGTTGGAAATGGTTAGTGTGAGAGATCAAATGTATGAGCCAGTTGAAAGAGAGAATAGAATTAGAGTGGTCAAAATTAGCTCTGGATCAATAGTAGTAAGCGGATTTTAAACGGAGATTTCATGTATAAATTTATAAAATTATTTTTTACAACATTATTGTTGTTATTTTCAATAAATACCGTGGTATACGCAGACACGTTAAGTAATGCAATAGGGATTGAAGGTTGCGGGGATAGTGATGCAGTAGAGTGCTCCGGAGAATGCACGCAAACAAACGATGTGATTACAATTGCAACAACTGGGAATGATGATGGTGGTGTCACAGATGCAGATAGCGGAAACGTAAAAAACTTTTGCAATGAAAAACCAGATGCATATCGAATAACTTTTTATAAAGCTGGTATTTGTCAAACTGACATACTAGATGCTACTGCTAGCTTAAATCCTACAGCAGCACCTAATTGTTACAATTTTTTTGTTGACGCAACTGGAAAAGAAATTACTTTAGAACACGATACTGCCTCAGGAAATATTACTCAAGACGGCAGCTTAATTTCTGGAGATCTTAATTTTCAACTTGGAACTTATAATTATGCTTACGTGATTGTAGATAATCATCTTGAAGTAAAACATGAGCAAACATTTAGCGAGGCAATGAAAGGTTATCATGCGAATGGATCAAGTTTTAGCTCAGGTGTAACATGTTGGTCAAACGGAGTGGTTACAACTTACACAAATGCTACTAATGCCCAACGTGGTTATAACGCAGCAACTGTAAAATCTTATGGCGCAGATAGTCTACATTCAGCTTCACTGGCTATGACTTGCGGGACTACTGCTGATGCCGCACCTGTATTTAATACAGAAATTATAGAAAATATGGCTGATGATCCTGGAGAAGAAAATTCAACTTTCGCAGCAATTTTTGGATCAGGTTATGCTGCTATTCCTGGCACATCAGATAAAGCTGCTGGAAAATTATTACAGGATGACAATTTAACTACAGCAACATCTCATGCAAATGCTGCAAGAATCTTTTATCCAATTCAGTTAGCATCACCACTAATTGTTTCTCCAGAAACCTCATCATTTGAAATGTCATTTGGAGTATCAGGATCTGTAAGCGTAGATTTTACAACTGATGGAAGTAATAAACTGATTAATTTAAAAGTTGGTGCAGATCCATTTACTATGAAATTTTCAGCTGAATAAATTTAATATTTTTATAAAATTAAACGTGAGAAAAACTTAAAATAAGATATTTCTCACGAAATTTTAAATCTTATATTTTTCCGTCTAACCCCATTTGGTAATATTTATGAACTATACTATCTTGGTTTTCTAACAACCAATCAATACTTGGTTCGTTTTTCATTGCCTTATGTATTGCTTGAGCAGTTGCTTTACGATGAATATCAAAAAGTATTTTATGGTCTAGATTTTTATCATCAATTACTGATGGATTTAACCATACAGAAACTATGATTCCTAAATCATTAGCTTTTTCTTTTGGAATATCGCCATTTCTTACTGCATCCAAAACACCATTTGCTATAGCACCTTGAACTGTACCCATTAAAATATTTGTATATTTTGTATCTTTAACAGTTACCTTGCTCACCATTAAAGTTGCTGGCTTTACCATAATATCCGTATTCATTATTGCTAAGACTCTTGAATGTCCTTTTACTTGGTCACCTAAAAGTGTGGCAAAAGCAGTCCCTACTGGCCCATCAAGCTCACCTATAATTATTTCTGGTTCTGCTGCTGTTCCTGGAGGACCACCTGCAACTAGTGATTCTGCAACTCTCATAACTATTCTATCGCTCATTTTATTTACTCCTTGAAAGTTAATAGATTTAAATTAATACTAAATGAAAAATTATAATAGCAATATAAAGTAATTAGTTCTATGAGTTAATATATGAATGATAAAGACTACATTAAGGAATGCTTGTCTCTTGCAAAGCAAGCTAAAGTTAAAAATGAAATACCTATAGGAGCATTAATTATTAAAGATGGTGTTGTGATATCTAAATCACATAATTTATCTATCAGTAATAATGATCCAACGGCACATGCTGAAATAAACGTTATAAGAGATGCTTGTAAAAAAATAAATAACTATAGATTGAGTAATGCGGTCTTATATACAACATTAGAGCCTTGCATAATGTGTATTGGAGCAATTTGTGAGGCAAGAATAAACAGGGTAGTTTTTGGAGCATATTCAAACATTAATACTGATACAAATGAAGATTTCAAACTTATTAAAAAAAAATATAACTTAGATCACACGCCAGAATTTTTCGGAGGAATTCTTGAGAAGGAATGTGCTTTAATTATTAAAGATTTTTTTAAGGCTAAGCGTCGCTAAATGTGATTTTTTATCATCATAAATTACATTTAAATAGGCTTGAATTCTTGCAACATATTTTACTGGCTCATTTCCTCTCGCGTAACCGTATTTAGTTTTTTTATAAAACTTTTTTACTTTTAAAAGAGGTAGATATTTTCTTACGTCAGACCAGTAATTAGGATTAGCACCATGTCTCTGTGTAATAACCCTAGCGTCTTCTAAGTGACCTAAGCCTACATTATATGCTGCTAGAGTCATCCAGATTCTATCTGAGCCTAAAACAGTCTCTGGTAATCTTTTAAAAATATTTTCTAAATATTTCACTCCTCCATACACACTTTCATTTGGATCTAGTCTGTTTTTAACTCCAATATAATTTGCTGTGTCTTTAGTAAGCATCATTAACCCTTTGACTTTGGTTCTTGAAACAGCTTTATGATCCCAGTGTGATTCTTGATAAGAAATAGCAGCAATTAATTCCCAAGAAAAGATAGAGTTTCTAGTATGTTTTTTAAAATAACTAATATATTTTGGAAGCTTATCGCTCATTTTTTTGGTAAAAATATTTTTTTCAACTTGATTTAGATATCTGTTTTCATCGAGTGATAAATATATATCTTTTTGAACAAAGCATTCGTCTTCACTTGTATATAGAGGAGCCTCAAAATCTCTGAACGAATTGCTTCCCGAGAAACCAAAGGTGCAGATAATTGGCAATATATAAAGTAATATATATTTATCTGAAATACTTTGTTTTTTTGTTGACCAAGTAATGGTTTATTTCCTTTTTTTATATACTTGGGTAAACATTTAAACACAATATGTTGTGTTTTTCAATATAATAAATACATTATAATATACTAATATAGTTTTATTTAATATCGAATATTTATATTAAGGTCTTGTCTAAAACTTAACATTGGTGTACTTTACACATCTTGATTGAATTTTAAATCTTAAAAATTTAAAATAAAATAATAAACGAATGAATCGTTAATAATCAAAAAAATAAGAAAAATTGGAGAGAAAAGTACAAATGGCAACTATTCCAGGTCTAGTATTATCACATAATCAGAACCATCCAGATTCAGTAGCGCTTAGATATAAGCAACTTGGCATATGGAACTCATATAGTTGGAAAGATTACTTAGAAGAAACTTCTATACTAGCAAATGCTTATAAATCCATCTCAATAGGGAAGGGTACAGTAGTGGCTATTTATGGAAACAATGTACCAAAACTTATTTTCTCTATAGCGGCAATTCAAACATTAGGTGGAATCGTAGTACCTGTTCATCCTGAATGTACTAGTGTAGAGCTAAAAAAAATATTATCAGAATCAAAAACAGAATTTTTAATCTCGGAAGATCAGCAACAGGTCGATACTTACTTAGATATTGAATCAGATTGTCCGGTCAAAAGTGTTATCTACCTAGATGGAAGAGGCATGATAAATTATAAAAATGACAAACTGCATTCTTACGATGAGCTCACCGCAAAAGCAAAAAGCGCTAATTTTGAAAAAGAAATACAAGCACTGAATGAAAATGATACAGCTTTTTATTTATTTGACGAGCATGAAGATTCTATTTATAAAGTAACTCATAAAGCTATAATTGATAATAGTGAAAAAATTATTTCGCTAAATTCTTTAACAGATAAAGATTCAATTGTTTCTTATTTGCCTCTATCTATACCAACAAATTTACTCTTTACTTATATAACATCGTTATCAAGTGGAATGTCTTTTAATTTACCAGAAAGCAATCAGACAATAGAAAAAGATTTACAAGAAATTGGCCCAACAATTTTATATGCACCGTCATTTGTATTTAAACATATAATTACTTCAATAAGTTACAGAATAGAATCTGCGTCAGAGTCTAATTATAATAGATACATGAGTCATTATAAAATGCTTATGGAGATTTATGATAAAGAAGTCAGCGGAACAAACTCATTTTTTGATAAAATTAAAAAAACTTGGATAATGCTGACAACTTTCTTGCCGGCAAAAAATGTATTTGGTCTTACAAAAATAAAGCATGCTTTTGTTAGTGATGGAGTATTATCAAAAGTCAACTTTGATTTTTTTCACGCTATCGGTGTAGAGATTCAACATTCTTTTGGGCAAGCTTCCTCATGCGGTTGCATTTCAGTTCAGCCAGATCATTCCGTTTCATCTGAGAACGTAGGTTCAGTAATGCAAGGTTCAGAAATTAAAGTAAATGAAAAATCAGAGGTCTGTTATAAATCAGATTGTTCAGCTGAACTTTTAAGCGGAAAATCAAATATAGAGGATGGTTGGGTTAACTCTGGGTATGTTGGTAAGATTGATGATGCAACAGGAAATTTAGTAATTAGAGGAAGAAGTGAAGATATAATTACCCTAAAGTCAGGAAAACAATTTTCACCAGAAAGTATAGAAAACCTGATCTCATGCTCACCATTTGTTAAGTCGTCTATAATCGTAGGTCAAGGTCAAGATTCAATTTCAGTAATTGTTGTAATAGACCCTAATTCAGTAAATTCATGGGCGGATAGAAAAAATATTAGGTACACTGGTTATACAGAGCTTGCGGCAAAACAAGAAGTTAAGGATTTGATAAAAAGTCATATAACTTGTGTTAATGAAACACTTGAATCTGAGTTAAAAGTAAAAAGTTTTGTAGTTTTACATCGCACACTGGTTATGACTCAAGGTGAAGTTTCAAAAACTATGGAAGTAATGAGAAAAAGTATAGAAACAAATTTAAAAGATGTTCATTCAGCGATCAAAGAAAATAAAAACGATTTTGTTGTTAATGATATAGATCAATTATCATANGAACTTAGTATTAATAAAATATAANTAGCCAAGAGAAAAAAATGTCAGATATATTAAAAGTAGAAAATGTAACTCTTCAATTTGGTGGTGTTAAAGCTATAACAGACATTAGCTTTAATGTGAAAGAAGGAGAGATATGTGCAGTTATTGGCCCTAATGGCGCAGGTAAAAGTTCAATGCTTAACGTTATCAATGGAGTATATTTGCCGCAAGTTGGAACAGTAACTTATAATGGAGTTACACGAAGAACTATTAATCCAAGAGATGCTGCGATAGCAGGAATGGCTAGAACATTTCAAAATATAGCTTTATTCCAAGGAATGACAGTTTTGGAAAATATTATGACGGGACGAAATTTATTTATGAAGTCAACATGGCTTGAGCAAGGTCTAAATATTGGTAGAGCAAGAGAAGAAGAAAGATCAAATAGACTTGCTGTAGAAAAAGTAATTAAATTTCTACAGATTGAATCAATCAGAAAAACTCCAGTAGCAAAATTGCCATACGGTCTTCAAAAAAGAGTTGAATTAGGAAGAGCATTAGTTGCTGAGCCAAAAATACTATTGCTTGATGAGCCAATGGCCGGAATGAACTTGGAAGAAAAAGCTGATATGTCTTGCTTTATATTAGAGATTAATAAAGAGCAAGGTATTACAACAGTAATGATTGAGCATGATATGGGCGTGGTGATGGATATATCTGACCATGTCGTAGTATTGGATTATGGTAAAAAAATTGGTGATGGTTCACCAACAGAAGTTATGGCTAATCAAGATGTTATAGATGCTTATCTTGGGGTAAGCCACTAAATAGGGGTATTAATATGGATTGGGTGTATTTGATAGAAGTGTTGGTAGGAGGTTTACTTTCAGGAGTAATGTATTCTCTTGTCGCTATTGGATTTGTTTTAATTTATAAATCGTCAGGAATTTTTAATTTCGCACAAGGAACAATGCTTTTATTTGCATCTTTAACTTTTGTTAAGATGACAGAAAATGGAATTGGTTTTTGGACCGCACTATTTATAGCTGCTGGGATAATGGTTATTTTTGGTGTCGCGACAGAAAGATTTGTTATTAGACCATTAGCAAACCAAAATCTTCTGGCTTTATTTATGGCTACAGTAGGTTTAGCAACATTCCAAGAAGGGTTTTCGCAGTTTATATGGGATTCAGATGTTCATGGATTGCAAATGAATAAATTTTTAGATATCGGGTTACTAGATCCAAATCCTATATTTATGTCAGACCATATACCATGGCTTGACATACTGATTCCGCAATTCGATATATTTGCATCATTAGTAGCTGGATTAATGATCGTAGTCTTAGCGTTCTTTTTCCAAAAAACAAAAACAGGTTTATCGTTAAGAGCAGTTTCTGATGATCATATGGCAGCTATGGCTGTTGGTATACCTCTGCAAACAGTTTGGGCAGTTGTTTGGGCTGTAACAGGTATCATCGCTTTGGTTTCAGGTTTGTTATGGGCAGAAAGAGTAAGTGTTTCATTTACATTGATAGAAGCAGTTATGAAAGCTCTTCCTGTTATCCTAATTGGTGGCCTCACATCTATACCAGGCGCAATTGTTGGAGGTTTAGTGATCGGCGTTGGAGAAAAATTAGGTGAAATATATTTAGCTGATGTTTTTGGAGGCCAAGGAATAGAACTTTGGTTTGCATATTTTATGGCATTAATGTTCTTAGTGGTTAGGCCTCAAGGTATGTTCGGCGAAAAATTAATCGAAAGGGTGTAAATAAATGATATATAGAGAAACAGGACATTTTGTAACAAATTATTTAAAGGACAGAGAAATCTTTCCTATGACTTTTGATAAAGTTGTCGCTTTAATAGGATTATTGTGGCTATTTTTATGGGTGCCAACAACATCAGAATATTTTTTAAGTGCACACGTTATTCCAATATTGGCAGTAGGTTTAGCAACTGTTGGTTTGAATATATTAACAGGATTAACAGGACAGTTATCATTAGGAACAGCTGGATTTATGTGTGTTGGTGCATTTGGAACATATAATTTAATGTTAAGAGTTCCAGATTATTTAATGTCATTGCCAGTAGCTCTATTAATGTCAGGAATATTTGCAGGATTAGTGGGCGTAGTGTTTGGACTTCCAGCTATAAGAATTAAAGGCTTTTATTTGTTAGTATCAACATTAGCAGCTCAATATTTCGTATGGTGGTTTTTTAATTCATACGCATGGTTTTTAAACTATGAATCTTCAGGTGTGGTCGCTATAGCGCCAAAATTTTATGATTATTGGGGCCTAGGGAATTTACTCGGTGTTGATATGCAAGGGTACCCAGCTAGATATCTTTTAGCTTTAGTTGTTTGTATAGGGTTAAGTTATTTTGCGAAAAATTTATTAAGAAGTAACACGGGTAGAAATTTTATGTCTGTTCGTGATAGAGATATAGCGGCAAGTGTAATGGGAATTAGTGTTCCAAGAGCAAAACTACTAGCGTTCTTTATAAGTTGTTTTTATTGTGGTGTTGCTGGTGGTATTTACTCATTTTTATACATTGGTAACGTAGATTTAATGATCTATGAGGTTGACCGTTCATTTACAATTTTATTCATGCTGATAATTGGTGGGTTAGGATCAATTTCTGGATCTTGGTTGGGAGCAATATTTGTCTATGAGTTTCCAATAGTATTTACATGGGTAGGGGATTTTATATTCCAAGGCGCATTTAATACAGCTGTCGTAGAAAATGTATCAAATATGGTTTACGGTGTGTTTATTATTGCGCTGTTGATTAGAGAGCCTGGTGGGTTTGCAGCATTATGGGCAACCACAAAACAAAAATTAAGAATGTGGCCATATCCACACTAAAGAATAAGAGGAAAAAAAATGTCTAAATCTTTATTAAAAATTAACAATATTGAAGTTGTATATAATCATGTAATTCTTGCATTACGTGGTGTTACATTAGACGTTGAAGAAGGTAAAGTTGTGTCATTACTTGGTGCTAATGGATCAGGAAAAACTACAACATTAAAAGCTTGCTCAAATTTATTGCATGCCGAGCGTGGAGCAATAACCAAAGGTACTATTGAGTATCAAGAAAAAGACATTGCGAATCATGGAGCATTCAATTTAGTTAAAGATGGGGTTGCCCAGGTTCTCGAAGGAAGACATTGTTTCTCTCACCTTACAGTTGAAGAAAATATAATGACAGGGTCGTTTATAAGAGAGAATTCAAAAGAAGCAAAACAAGATTTAGAGAGAGTGTATGATCATTTTGAAAGAATTAGAATAAGAAGAAAAAGTTTAGCGGGATTCACATCAGGCGGTGAGCAACAAATGATAGCAATGGGAAGAGCTTTAATGTCTAGACCAAAACTAATACTTCTAGATGAGCCATCAATGGGATTAGCGCCTCAACTAGTAGAAGAAATTTTTGCAATAGTAAAAGCTTTAAATAAAGAAGGGGTAAGTTTTTTGATTGCAGAGCAAAATGCAATGGTTGCTCTTAAATATGCTGATGATGGATATATTATTGAAAATGGAAGGGTTATTCTTAAGGGTAAAGCGCAAGATCTTTTGGATAGACCAGACGTAAAAGAAATGTATTTAGGTGTTGGTAAAGAAGGAAAAACAAGCTTTAGAGATATTAAGTATTATCACAGAAGAAAACCTTCTTTTACTTAAGATCTAATTCTTTTTTACTTATTATAACGCCGTCTAAATCTGCGTAGATATATTCTCCTGGTATAAATTTTGTGTTCATAAATGATATTTCAATATTTGTATCCCCAATATCTTTTTTTACACTTTTTACAGGAATGGTTGAAAGGGCGAATACACCAATACCAATACCCGAAATAACATCCGAATCTCTAATACAGCCATTTATAATAATTCCTGACCAATTATTTTTAAAAGCTGCTTCTGCAAGTATATCGCCAAGTAATGCGCAGTCTGTTGACGCATTGCCGTCAACTACAAGTACTTTATTGCAGCCATCTGAATTTACAGCTTCTCTTACTTTAGAATTGTCATTAAAACATTTAATCGTACTTATTTGGCCGCAAAAAGAATCTATTTTTCCATAACTATTGAATTGCTGATGCATAATAATTAGGTTATCACTATAAATATCGCATATATCTGCGGTTTTAAATTTTGTATTATTTTTCATATATATTAATAGTTTATGTAGTTTATTTAAAATTAAATTTAACTCTTTCTTAATAAATATTATCAGTATATTATATTTTTATCAAAGATATTAAAATTTTTAGGGACTAAAGCCTAATAAATTGTTAATATACGCTCGCGAAAAGACTCTATATTTTCAAATAATATTCAGTACATAAATTAAAGAATAATTTAAATTATTATTTCTGCATACATCAGGAGACCAAGATGGATAGAAAAGAACAGATTAAACAATTAGAAAATGATTGGAAGACTAACCCTAGATGGAAAAATGTAAAAAGAGGTTATACTGCAGAAGATGTAGTAAGGCTTCGAGGTTCATTTGTTCCAGAATGCAGTTTAGCAAAAAAAGGTGCTGATAAACTATGGTCATTAGTTAATGGAACAGCAAAAAAAGGTTACGTGAATTGTCTTGGTGCTTTAACAGGCGGTCAAGCTATGCAACAAGTTAAGGCTGGTATAGAAGCTATTTATCTTTCTGGTTGGCAAGTTGCTGCAGATGCAAACTCATCTGAAACAATGTACCCAGACCAATCATTATATGCTTATGATTCAGTTCCAACTGTAGTAAGAAGAATTAATAATAATTTCAAAAGAGCCGATGAGATTCAGTGGGCAAAAGATATTAATCCTGGTGATAAAGACCATGTTGATTACTTTGCGCCAATTGTAGCCGATGCAGAAGCCGGGTTTGGTGGTGTACTAAATGCATTCGAATTAATGAAAAATATGATAGTTAATGGAGCTGCTGGCGTTCATTTTGAAGA
>JGI20160J14292_10001487_pt1 | contig 19530 bp, 16 predicted proteins | sample COG_10_FD_14292 | JGI IMG/M metagenome (IMG submission 14292) | reverse complement strand
CCTGTATGGATGATGCGGCAGGCGGGGCGCTATCTGCCTGAGTATCGAGCGACGCGCGCTCAGGCGGGCGACTTTATGAGCTTGTGTAAAAACACCGAGCTTGCGTGCGAGGTTACGCTGCAGCCCCTACGCCGTTATGCGTTCGACGCGGCGATCCTATTTTCTGACATCCTCACTATTCCCGATGCGATGGGGCAGGGTCTTTATTTCTTCGAGGGCGAGGGGCCTAAATTCAAAAAGGTTATTCGCACGCCAGCCGATGTTGAGAAATTGCCCGATGTATCAATCGCAAGCGAGCTGTCCTATGTTACTGACGCCGTAGCGCTTATAAGGCGCGAACTGAATGGTTCTGTTCCGCTCATTGGGTTTTCGGGAAGCCCATGGACATTGGCTACCTATATGATCGAAGGTGGCGGCAGCAAAGATTTCCGGCATGCGAAAGAATTCCTCTATAACCATCCCGAGGCGATGCACCTGTTGCTCGATAAACTCGCCGATGCGGTTATCGATTACCTCAACGCACAAATCGCGGCAGGTGCTCAGGCTGTTCAGATATTCGACACCTGGGGCGGCGTCTTGACGCCCACGGCCTACCGCGACTTCTCGCTTGCCTATATGCAGAAAATTATCGGCGGCCTGACGCGCCATAACGATGGCCGCGAAGTGCCCGTTATTCTGTTTACTAAAAACGGAGGTCAGTGGCTCGAATCTATTGCAGCCAGTGGCTGCAACGCCGTTGGCCTAGACTGGACGACAGATATTGCCAACGCGCGCGAGCGCATCGGCTCGCAGGTGGCATTGCAAGGCAACATGGACCCCTCCATGCTCTATGCTTCCCCCGAGGCGATACGCGCAGAAGTGGGATCGATTCTTGCTGGGTTTGGCAGCAATCCCGGGCATGTGTTTAATCTGGGTCACGGCATTACCCCGGCGGTAAATCCCGATAACGTTGGTGTGTTTGTTGAGTCAGTTCATGAGCTTTCAGCCGCCTACCACGACGCATAGCAGCGCAGCCTGCGCAGTTGTTGCGTTAGGCTCGAACCTTGCGCTTGAAGGCGAGTCTCCTGCTCATATTGTCATCGAAGCGGCTAAACGGCTGCAGTCGCTCTCGCTCAGCGCGCCTCGACTGTCGAGCCTCTATTCAACTTCAGCCGTTGGTTTGGGCGCTGGCGCGCCAGAATTCTGTAACGCCATCGCCATTATTGAGCCTGCTGCAGCGCTAAGCGCGCAGGAATTACTAGACGGCTTGCTCACGATTGAACTTGAACTTGGTCGGGAGCGGCTGCAGCCCCGCGCCGGTGCTAGCTATGCTTCTCGGACTATCGATCTCGATTTAATCTATTGCCGCAATGAAATAATAGACTCCCCGACGCTGCAGCTGCCGCATCCTCGGGCTGCCGAGCGTGCGTTTGTTCTCGAGCCACTTGCAGAGCTTTGGCCAGATCTAGTGTTGCCAGGGCAGCATTCATCTGTCGCAGCGTTGCTGCGGGCACTGTGACTGTTAGTGGATATCGCCCCGCTATGAGTGCGCTATTTAAGTGTGTGCGCTCCCCAAGAGTCAACAGTCTTGTGGGCTGACCCGACTGTCGCCACATTTTGGGCAAGATTTATAACAAATTTGCGGGTTGTTCAGGGTATCGATAGGAGCGAATTGAGTGCTATGCTTATAAAGGTAAGAAAACAGATTAAGGTCACACACGTGAGCGTCATTTCTGCATCAGGCATTTATGCGAGAGCTATTTCTGAGCTCTCCGCGACGGAAGCGCCCAGAGCGAGGCAAAGTTCGCGAGCGCGTTGTTCGCCTGTCTTAAATTCTGTTTTTTCGGCCTCTTTTGCTGGTGTGGCCTCTGTGGCGATCAGCTTGGTTTCGGCTACTGTGCAGGCGCAAAGTCTAGGTGGCGCCGGTGCTGGCTCTAGCAAGCTTCAGGCAATGAGCACGCTGACCGTCAAGCAAGGCGGTGGCTTTGAAAGTGCGCTTGCGCCGGCCAACAGCCAGTCGGCTAATTTTCTTGGGCAGGTCTTGCCCAGTGTTGAAGGCAGTGCCAGTTTTCGGATCGGCCCTTCGTCTATTCTAAACGGGGCCGTGCCCGCGCTGAGCATCGCTCGAAACGTCGAAGAGACAGGATTTGAGGGCGCTGTCGTTGAAGACGCGCTCAATTTTAATCTCGGCGTCGCTGTAGAGCCTATCGACGGCTTCAATGTGAGCGCCGATGCGTGGCGTTTAGAGGTCAACGAGACATCGGCTCAGGCGAGTATGGGTCGCGACTGGCAGCCCGGTACCTCTCAGCTTTACATTCAAGATTCGACAATCAATGAGTTCAATGTCGATAATCCGCTGGTTGGCTCACAGCTCGAAACCAACGGGTTCGATTTGAGCGCCTCGTATGTGTGGGACACAAGCCGTTTCGGGCAGTTTACGCTCAGCACGAAGTCGACTTATGTACAAAATTTTGAGAATGCGGGTGGCTTGCTCGAGCTAGGAAACGACGAGCTCGGTGCAATCGACGAGCGGCTTGTCAGCCCCGAGTTGCAAAGCAGCATGATGCTGTCGTGGCAGTTCGGTAATCACACAGCCAGCGCGATAACTAACTACTTCGATTCGTTTAAAGACATAAGCGAGCTCGATCTCGACGAGATCAATGATCTGGTCGACAACATTACCACCTTCGACCTGCAGTACGGTTACAGCGTGAAGGCTGGCGCGAAGGATCGCGCGATTATCTCGTTCGGAATCCGCAATTTATTCGATGAGAAAACGGCTCAGATCCTCAACTCATCGACCCGTCTCCTAGACCAGAACGGTCGTGTCGCCTACGGCTCGATTAAATACCAATTCTAGAAAACTAAGACGCCCGCGCCCACGTGCTTAATGTTTCGATGAGCGTTCTGCTCTGGCCAGGCACCAAGCGTCGACTCGCTTAACGCCGGCATCGAGCAAAGTGGCGGCGAGTGCGGATACCGTGGCCGTCGTCGTGACAACATCGTCGATAACGATCACGTGTTTGCAGCCATTCAGGGGTGCTCCTTTCACGATCCCAAACGCCCCGATAAGATTCGCTTGCCTTTCGGCTTTCGTTTTTGCCTCAGTTTGTGGTGTGGTGTGACGAGTTCTTGCTACGGCGTCGCTGAGATTGGGCAGTGCAAGCCGGTGCGCAATCCGCTGGGCAATCAGTCGAGCCTGATCGAATCCGCGTTGTCTAAACCGTCGGGGGTGCAGTGGAACAGCAATGACTGCACATGGTTTTCCGCGAGTGCTAGCCTCTTGTCGAACGCCGGCGTAATAAGCCTCCATCACGAGTCCGAGCTCTTCACTTAGCCCCGCGCCGACATCTAACCGTTCGTTGAATTTGTAATCTGCGATTAGCTGATCGATTGGCGTAGCGTAGGCGAATGCGCCGCGGCAGAGTGCAAAGGAGGGAGGGTGGGTGAGGCAGCGAGCGCAGCGATTGCCGAGCGCACCTTGGTGCTCACTCTGTTGCTCGGTTTCGCGCTTACTGTTGCTTTCGCAACTGAGTCCGCAAACAGTGCATGCGTGCTTAATGCGGGGCAGACTTAAAAGGCAATGGCTGCAGAGTGTGCTGTGCGTGTCTGAATCAAGGCCGCAACAGCAGCAGAGGCCGGATACAGTCCGAGCTAATCGATCCGCAACAAAGCGGCGTACTTGACCTCCATACACAAAAATTTCGGAAACTAAATCAGTCAAAAGTCGCCTCGCGATCGTTGGTTGCTCTGAACAAAAGTGTCGAGCCCCTTTGGTGTAGTCGCAAAGCGCGACGATTGCCAGTTGAGCCGAAAAGCGCTGGCGACTCACCTCGCGCGGCTAGGGTTTCTAGGGTTCTTCCCCTATAATCCACGAGTAATTGAGTGCGGTAGAACGAACTGCCTGCAGCAGCGTGCTGCGATGCAGTTTCATCAGATTAGAATGTTCGAGGAGAATACCAATGCCAGCCTACAGAGCGCCGATCCAAGATATCGGCTTTTTGCTAAACAACGTGTTCGATGCGGATAGCTTGTTTTCATCGATGCCGGGCACTGTGGAGGTGACCACCGACCTCACCTCAGCAATTGTAGAGGAGGCGGGTAAAATTGCTGAAGGACTGCTTGCACCTATTAACCAGAGTGGCGATCAGCAGTCATGCCAATATAACGACGGCGTAGTGACAACACCCGATGGTTTTAGAGAGGCCTATAAGGCCTACGCTGAAGGTGGTTGGGCGGGGCTGACAGGTGAAATCACCTACGGCGGTCAGGGCATGCCGAAGACGCTGTCTGCGTTAATCGAAGAAATGAGCTTTGCAGCAAACTCCTCTTTCGCCCTGTTTACGATTCTTACGACAGGTGCGACGCTCACGTTGAGTCACCACGGTAGCGACGAACTTAAGCTGCGCTATTTACCAAAAATGTATGAGGGCATCTGGACAGGCACCATGTGTCTTACCGAACCGCATGCAGGTACCGACCTCGGCATGATTAAAACTCGCGCTGTGCCCAATGCCGATGGCAGCTACAGCCTGTCGGGTACCAAAATTTTCATTACGGCAGGTGAGCATGATCTTGCCGAAAACATTGTTCATTTGGTTCTCGCTAAACTGCCCGATGCCCCCGCAGGCCCGCGCGGCATCTCCTTGTTTCTCGTACCTAAAATGCTCGTCGATGAAAACAGCGAGCTGACAGGTGAGCGCAACGGTGTGCGCTGCGGATCGATCGAGCACAAAATGGGCATCAAAGCATCGCCCACTTGCGTGATGAATTTTGATGAGGCGACAGGCTATTTGGTTGGTGAGCTTAACAACGGCCTCTCGCACATGTTCACTATGATGAACTACGAGCGCCTCTCGATGGGTCTGCAGGCGAACGGTCTTGCCGACAGTGCTTATCAGGTCGCGGCGGCTTATGCGAAAGACCGTGTGCAAGGGCGTGCGCCTACCGGCCCCCAGCAGCCCGAGGCAAACGCCGACCCGCTGCTTGTTCACCCTGATGTGCGCCGCCTGTTGTTAACAATTCGTGCGAACATTCTTGCAGGTCGATCGCTTTCAATTTTTGCTGCGATGCAACTCGATATTTCGCGATTCCATCCTGATGCCGCTGCGCGATCCCGCGCCGACAAACTCGTTTCATTGTTGATTCCTGTGCAGAAAGCCTACTGCACCGACCGCGGCTTTGACGCCTGTGTGATGGCACAACAAGTGTTGGGCGGACACGGTTATGTTGCCGAGTGGGGACTCGAGCAGAACGTGAGAGATGCGCGCATCGCGCAGATTTACGAAGGGGCCAATGGCGTGCAGGCGCTCGATCTAATGGGGCGTAAAACAGTGAGAGCTAATGGTGAACTACTCGCCCTGCTGTCCGAAGAGATGGATGCGTTTGTTGCGTCGCAAGCAGGCGTGCCTGCCATGCAGTCTTATTTGGTGTCGCTCGCGACGTGTCGCAAAGTGTTAAGTGATGCGACTCTTTTTGTGATCGACAGTGCTGCGAGCAATCCAGAGGAGATTGGCGCGGCCTCTTATGCGTACATGGAACTGATGGGCCTCACGCTTTACTGCTTCATGTGGCAGCGAATTCTGGCTGCCGCGCTGGCTGATAAGGGCGGCGACAATGCAGAATATCTCGACGGTCTCGTGAAAGTAGGTGAGTTCTTTCTGGCGCGACAGGTGCCACGTGTCCTCTCGCTGCTCGCAGAGATTGAGGCAGGCTCAGAGTCGCTCATGGCAATGGCCGCGAATCAGTTCTAACGAAAGCGGGATTGCCTATCCGAGCCGCAGGCCAATGCGCCTGCGGCTATAAAAAGGCGTCCACCTCAGAGCGTGGGGCCAGGCATAAATACCGATAGGCCCGCAGCAATAGCGATAATTAGCGTAAATATAATCGCAAGTCTAAACCGCCGTGCTGCGTCTCCAGCCCTTGCAAGTAATGTCGATACGTTGATTGAGGTGAGTGCCTGGGGTTTACCGCCGTCGTCTTCGTCACCTTCGGGCAAGGTAAGCAATCTCTCATAGAGCAAAGGCGGGATTGGTGCCGACGTCAATAGGTCTTCAATTCCCGATTCGACGCTGCGCACAGTGTCGAGCATTTCTCGCAAGTCCTTATCCGAATTCGCAGCGGCCAAAACCTGTGCATCCTCGGCGAAGGGGTCGCTCAAAATTGCTTTACGAAACGCAGTCTGATCCATTGGGAATTACTCAAAAATGGGGCGGTGAATTCTAGAGGCTTGTAACAGTTGAGTGGTAAACAGGAGATTTTCTTTCAAACTAATTTTTGTTCCGGTATGCACTTCGCACTTTTGGCATCGTTTAACGAGGGCAACCTAAGCGCGCTCTGCGCTTAAGTTGCCTAAATTACAGTGGTTTTAAGTTCACCGAATGGTCAAAGAAGAGGATATAGCCTTGCTGTATCATTTTGTTTCGTTAGCTGATTTTTTGGCGAAATAACCCATCGCTTGCGTGAGTCATTTGGCAGCCATTATTTAATTTCAAATAATTGCGAAGAGATCTTGCCCGGCTTCGACGCAAACTGATTGATGACTTTGCTGCGCGCCCGAAAAAGTCTCGTCATAACGGTATTGGAGTTGATGTCCAAAATTAGCGCGATTTCTTTGCCGCTAAAACCGCCAATGATTTGCAATAGAAGTGGTTCTCGGTAGTCTTTTTCGAGTCTGTTCATCGCGTCGAGTAGCCAGCGTCGCTCCATTTTATTGTCGGGCTCGATGCTGTCTTTCTCTACGATGACTTGTTCGTCGACATCGACCAGCACGGGCCGGTATCTTTCGTAAAGGCGCGCATTCTCACGACGCAGAATGGTGAAAAGCCAGGCTTTGGCCGCATTGAAATTCTTTAGGCTGTCGAGAGAACGCCAAGCGCGCAAGAATGTTTCTTGGACAAGGTCTTCGGCTAGGGGCTGGCTTTTACAGAGCCAGAATCCATACCGATAGACATCTTGATAAAGAGAGGCAACTAGTTTTTCGTATCTCGCCCGACGAGAGAGATCCGCTTTGCTATCGATTTTGTGCGTTTTTGCTTCTGCCATTTCCCGGACCACTCTATACGCAGACTTCGGTTTGTAAGTATTTGCGAGCCTTTGCAGGTATCTCTTCGCACCCTGGCAGGCTTCATAAGTTTTACTGCCTGCTTATGTTGTATCAGTTTGTATCCCAAATTGCATTCCCACAAGCATGGGAGGGATTTTTTAGGGCTAAGATGGGTAGATTCTGTGCGATTCTGGTTTAGCGTCTCAGTCTGTATACTCTGAGTCTTTAGAGCGCGGGCAATAGTCAGGACTAGTTATGATAGAAGTAGCAATAGCGGGGGCGGCCGGACGCATGGGCCGAACATTGGTTGAGGCGGTCGAAACAAGCGGCGCCTCGATAAAGGTTGGCGCTGCGAGTGTCCTTGCAGACGACCCAACTGTCGGCGCTGACATCGGTCTTCTGGCGCTTGGTCGGCCGTTGGGTGTAGTCGCAAAGCCATCATTCGAGAGTCAAGTCGATGCGTTTAGCGTGCTAATTGATTTCACCAGTCCCGAGGCCACGCTCGGCCACCTCGCGCTGTGCTGCCGCTATGGCAAGGCGATGGTTATTGGTACCACTGGCTTTACACCCGAAAACCTTGCCGCCATTGATGCCGCCGCCCAAATAATACCCATCGTTATGGCTCCCAACTTCAGCGTAGGGGTCAATCTCTGTTTGCAGCTGCTGCGCAAAGCCGCCGAGGTGTTGGGGGATGATGTTGATATCGAAATATCAGAGGCACATCACCGCTTTAAAAAGGACGCGCCATCGGGCACGGCGCTCAAAATGGGAGAGGTGATTGCCGAGACTCTGGGACGTAATTTAGATGAGGTTGCGGTCTACGGACGCGAAGGGAAGGAGCCTGAGCGCGATCGAAAGACGATTGGTTTCGCCACAGTTCGCGCGGGAGATATCGTCGGCGATCATACAGTCACATTCGCAAGCTTAGGTGAGCGTGTCGAAATAACGCACAAAGCGAGCAGCCGCATGACTTTTGCCAGTGGCGCCGTGCGCGCCGCCGAGTGGGTCTCGTCGAAACCCGCGGGGCTGTATTCGATGCAGCATGTCCTCGGATTAGTCGAATAGATCACGATTCCTTATCGCTTATATTTGGCATTTTGGGAGAACTGCGTAGACAACTTGGGGGTGGTGTCTCTATAATGCTCGCTCAGTATGACGAATGCTGAGACCTTTGCGAATTCCTAAAAAAGCGGAGTGAAGATATTCTTCATCCGCTTTTTTTGTACCTGTTTTTCAGTCGTTTACGCCCACTGGTGACCCTAGTAACGCGCTCACAGCGTGTAAGTTAAGAGGCTCAGCGCGAGGGAGCGGGCGACGCCTAAGACACGAAGTGCACAGTAGAAAAGGGAATTGAGATTGGCAAGGCGAAGACCCGATAACTTAGAAAAGCATAAGGAGTGAGAGTGGCCGCACTAGCTGTATTAGCACTAGAGGATGGCAGTATCTTTCGTGGCGTCGCACTCGGCGCCGAAGGGAGCGCCAGTGGAGAGGTGGTATTTAATACCTCGATGACTGGATACCAAGAGATTCTGACCGACCCCTCCTACGCACAACAAATCGTAACCCTTACCTATCCTCACATTGGCAGCACGGGTACTAACGACGAAGACAATGAGTCCGACGGCGTTTGGGCCACCGGCCTTGTGATCCGCGATCTGCCTCTCATTGCGAGTAACTGGCGCAGCGAGCAAACTTTGCAAGACTTCTTAGTCGAGCGCAAAGTTGTAGCAATAGCTGAGATAGATACCCGCCGTCTCACTCGCGTACTCCGCGATAAAGGGCCGCTTAATGGGTGTATCGTTTCAGGCACAGAGCTAGAAACCCTTGGAGAGGAAGGCGCGATAGCCAAGGCGAAAGAATTCCCGGGACTCAAAGGCATGGACCTTGCAAAGGTCGTGTCGACTAAAGCGCAGTATCCTTGGACAGAAGGCGTCTGGGACCTAGTCGACGGGCACAGGAAAGACGTGCCAAGCCGCTTCCGCGTCGTCGCCTACGACTTCGGTGCCAAGCGCAACATCTTGCGTATGCTCGTTGAACGCGGCTGCGAGGTCATGGTAGTTCCGGCGCAGACACCTGCCGCCGATGTGCTCGCGATGAACCCCGATGGCATCTTTCTGTCTAACGGGCCAGGTGATCCCGAGCCTTGCGACTATGCCATCGAGGCAATCAAAGTGTTCCTAGACGAGAAGCTTCCTCTTTTCGGCATTTGCTTAGGATGCCAGCTACTCGCCCTCGCCTGTGGCGCGAAGACGATAAAGATGAGGCTCGGTCACCACGGGGCAAACCACCCAGTGCAGAATCTGCGTGACAACAGCGTACTGATCACAAGCCAGAACCATGGCTTCGCGGTCGACGCGGACACGCTTCCTGCCAACCTCGAGGCAACGCACAAATCGTTGTTCGATGGATCGCTTCAAGGTATCGAGCGCACCGATGCGCCGGCATTCGGATTCCAGGGCCACCCTGAAGCAAGTCCAGGCCCGCATGATGTAGCGCCTTTGTTCGATCATTTCATCGAGCTACTAGAGCGGCGCAGTTAGCGCGTGATTGTCGGACGCCTCCATAAGAGGCGACTCATCCCAATTAATCAGAACACAAGAGAGCAGTAGCGCACATGCCAAGACGCAAAGACATTCAAAGCATTCTAATACTCGGCGCCGGCCCCATCGTCATCGGCCAAGCCTGTGAGTTTGACTACTCGGGAACCCAAGCGTGTCAGGCGCTGAAGGAAGAGGGGCTCCGCGTAATCCTCGTTAACTCAAACCCCGCAACTATTATGACAGACCCGTCGATGGCGGATGCCACGTACATCGAGCCGGTCAACTGGGAGATAGTTGAGAAAATTATCGAGAAGGAACGCCCCGATGCGATCCTGCCGACGATGGGTGGTCAGACCGCACTTAACTGCGCGCTCGACCTCAATCGCCATGGCGTGCTCGATAAATACGGCGTCGAGCTAATTGGCGCGAAATGCGAATCGATCGATAAGGCCGAAGACCGCGAATTGTTCGACCGCGCGATGAAAAAAATCGGACTAGANACACCTCGCCACCAGATCGCACACAATATGGCCGAAGCCNTNGAAGCCCTCGAAGAGATAGGGTTTCCTTGTATTATCCGCCCTTCGTTNACCATGGGCGGCAGCGGCGGCGGAATCGCCTATAACAAAGAAGAGTTTGAAGAGATTTGCCAGCGCGGCATAGAANTGTCGCCAACAAGTGAATTGTTNATCGACGAGTCTTTAATTGGCTGGAAAGAATACGAGCTCGAAGTCGTTCGAGACACTAACGACAACTGCATCATCGTCTGNTCGATCGAGAACTTCGATGCGATGGGTGTTCATACAGGCGACTCGATTACTGTTGCGCCGTCGCAGACTCTCACCGACAAGGAATACCAAATTCTTCGCAACGCGTCGATCGAGATACTCCGTGAAATCGGTGTCGAAACGGGTGGCTCGAACGTACAGTTCGGTATTAATCCTAAAGATGGCCGCCTCGTTGTTATCGAAATGAATCCGCGCGTTTCGCGCAGTTCGGCGCTTGCCTCTAAAGCAACAGGGTTCCCCATTGCACGAGTTGCCGCTAAGCTTGCTATTGGCTTCACACTCGACGAACTGAGTAACGAAATCACTGGTGGCGCGACGCCTGCATCGTTCGAGCCATCGATCGACTACGTTGTGACAAAGATTCCACGCTTCACATTCGAAAAGTTCTCTGAGGCCAACGACAGGCTTACTACGCAAATGAAGTCAGTCGGCGAGGTGATGGCAATTGGTCGCACTTTCCAAGAATCTTTGCAAAAAGCGTTGCGAGGGCTCGAGGTGGGAGTGTGTGGATTTGAGCCTATTCTCGATACTAAATTGAGCGACGCGCGTGAGGTGTTGACCCGCGAGCTTACCGAAGTTGGTGCGCAGCGAATTTGGTATATTGGCGACGCTTTCCGTCAGGGTTGGTCTATGGAAACCGTCTACTCGCTAACCGGTATAGATCCCTGGTATCTCGTTCAGATCGAAGAACTGATCAAAATCGAGCAAGGGTTAGTAGGTAGAGACCTCGCCTCGATCGACGCGGCAGAGATGCGCCAACTCAAGCGCAAAGGCTTCGCCGACAAACGACTTGCTCAGGTGCTCGAATGCCACGAACTGGATTTCCAGAAGCATCGCCATAGTTTAAATGTGCGCCCCGTGTATAAGCGGGTTGATACTGCGCCGCCGAGTTTGTGTCGGCAACGGCATATATGTATTCAACTTACGAAGAAGAATGTGAATCTCTGCCGAGCAAACGTGAAAAAATCATGGTGCTTGGTGGCGGGCCCAACAGGATCGGCCAAGGTATTGAGTTTGATTACTGCTGTGTGCACGCCGCACTCGCGATGCGCGAGGATGGTTACGAAACCATTATGGTTAACTGCAATCCTGAGACAGTCTCTACCGATTACAATATTTCGGACCGCCTTTATTTTGAGCCTCTAACCTTCGAAGACGTGATCGAGGTTGCTCTGCTCGAAAAGCCCAAGGGGGTGATTGTTCAATTCGGTGGACAGACGCCGCTCAACTTAGTTAAGAGTCTCGAGGCTGCAGGCATCCCTATTATAGGTACGTCGCCTGACGCGATCGACCGAGCTGAGGACCGCGAGCGGTTCCAAAAACTGATCGAGAAGCTCGGCCTTAAGCAGCCTCCGAATCGCACCGTACGTAGCGTCGAAGAAAGCTATGCCGCCGCCGATGAAATTGGTTACCCGCTTGTTGTCAGACCGTCTTATGTTCTCGGTGGGCGCGCGATGGAAATCGTGTACAACCATGAAGAGCTTAAGCGCTACATGCACGATGCCGTTAAGGTCTCAAACGAGAGCCCTGTGCTCCTTGATTATTTCCTCAACGCCGCAATCGAGATCGATATCGATCTAGTGAGCGATGGCAAGCAGGCGGTTGTGGGCGCGATCATGCAACACATTGAGCAAGCCGGCATCCACTCGGGTGACTCTGCCTGCTCGTTGCCGCCGTATAATTTACCTGCCGAGGTGCAAGACCGTATTCGGGCCCAGGTCACGGCGATAGCGTTAGAGCTAGGCGTCGTGGGTTTGATGAATACACAGCTCGCGTATCAAGATGGCGAGCTTTATGTGATCGAGGTTAACCCACGCGCGTCGCGAACTGTACCGTTCGTTTCTAAATGTATTGGTCGATCGCTCGCCAAGATCGCAGCGCGCTGCATGGCAGGAACATCGCTTGCCGAGCAAGGATTCGAGACCGAAATAATACCCGAAACATTCGCCGTCAAAGAAGCTATCTTCCCGTTTATTAAATTCCCAGGCGTAGACCCAATTCTAGGCCCAGAAATGAAATCTACTGGCGAAGTAATGGGCGTAGGCAAAACCTTCGCCGAGGCCTATGCGAAGGCGCAGATGGGAGCGGGAGAAAAGTTTGCTACGTCGGGCAATGTGTTTATTAGCGTTCGCGAAGCCGACAAGCCTGGGGTGGCCGAAGTGGCGCGTCGAGTGATAGCCTTAGGTTACAGTATTGTGGCTACCCAAGGTACGGCGCAGGTAATCGCCGCTGCGGGGCTGCCTGTTACGCGAGTGAACAAAGTAGCCGAGGGCCGGCCACATATTGTCGACATGTTGAAAAACGAAGAGATTCAGCTTGTCTTCAATACAACCGAAGGCAGAAAGGCTATCGCTGACTCGTCGATGATTCGCCGAACTGCGCTGCGTCATCGCGTGTATTGCACAACGACGATTGCCGGTGCGCTAGCGGCTTGCGAAGCACTGGCTTACGGCAATAATATGTCGGTCTACACGTTACAAGATCTTCACGCTCAGCTCGAGAGCAACTAAAAGGCGACAAGAATGCAAAGCGTTCCGATGACAATTCATGGCGCAGAGAGTTTGCGAGCAGAGCTAACTGAGCTCAAAAGTGTGACGCGCCCAAAAATTATTGAGGCGATCGCCGAAGCGCGAGAGCACGGCGATCTCAAAGAGAACGCCGAATACCACGCGGCGCGCGAGCAACAGAGTTTCTGCGAGGGACGTATAGCTGAGATCGAAAGTAAGCTTGCAGGCTCGCAGGTTATCGACGTGACGAAGATCGAGCCAACCGGCAAAGTAATCTTTGGCACGACAGTGCAGATGATCAACCTCGACACAGAGGCGACGGTTACCTACCAGATCGTAGGCGACGATGAGGCGAACGTCAGCAAGGGCAAAATCTCGGTGAGTTCGCCAATTGCACGTGCGATGATGGGCAAGGCAGAGGGTGATGAAATCGTGGTTAAGGCACCTGCGGGCGATGTCGAATACGAAATAGAGAGCGTCAAACACCTCTGATCCTCGCTTGAACAAGGCAGGGCGCGCGAAGGCTAACTACGGCTGAAATCGGATTACGTTAGAGAGTTTAGGGTCTTGTTTCTTAGCCGCGCGGTAAATTAGCAATACGTGGCCAATCGTCTGCACAACAGCGCCTTTGCTCAGCGCGCAAATCTCTTCAATAAGCGCCGCTTTTGCGGCCTTGTCGCCGGTCACTAATTTGAGCTTGATGAGCTCGTGATCGTTCAGTGCACGCTCGAGTTCGAGCTGTATATTTTCCGACAATCCCTTCTCCGCAACTGTGATTACGGGCTTGAGTTGATGGCCAATCGCGCGGAAGCGTTTCTTATCGGCGTTGTTGAGCGTCATGATAGACCTTAATGCTAGCTGAGTCGCAGGGCAGCGGATTGTAGGGAAGCTCGCGGCCGAACGCAATTGAGAATAACGAGAATCAACGATGGCACAGTCTAAGACCAGTAAGCAATGGCTTAAAGAGCACTTCGACGACGAATACGTGCGCAAGAGCCAGGAAGACGGCTTGCGCTCGCGAGCGAGCTACAAGCTGTTGGAAATACAAGAGAAAGACAAGCTTATCGAACGTGGAATGACGGTTGTCGATCTTGGTGCGGCGCCAGGAGGGTGGTCGCAAGTTGCCGCTGATCTCGTTGGAGACAAGGGGAGGGTCATCGCTAGCGATATCTTGCCAATCGATTTCTTAGCAGGGGTCGAATTTCTCCAAGGCGACTTTACCGAGCAAGCAGTGCTAGACCAGCTCCTCGGTATGCTCCCCGAAGGCGGGGCTGACCTTGTAATGTCGGACATGGCACCCAATATGAGTGGTATGCGTGATATCGATCAGCCACGGATGATGTATCTTGCCGAACTCGCGCTCGACTTAGCGAGATCCGTGCTTCGTCCGGGGGCGTACTTTCTGGTGAAGGTATTTCACGGCGAAGGCCTCAGAGAGTTCGAGGCGCAGTTAAAGGCTGACTTTGCCTCTATAAAAGTTCGTAAGCCAAAAGCATCGCGAGCCCGTTCCAGCGAAATCTATCTTCTGGCGGCAGGTTTCAAGGGCGCATAGCATCGGTTTGCGCACTGGTTTGGCAGTGTTTACATTAATAATTGGTCACTAGCGTGCGTCACTTTCGAGTGACACAGGCGAAAATGTGTTACTTTTTACCTTATACACGAGTCGCTAAGGGCGACTTCGAGCGAACGCCATGCGCTTTCTCGTTGTCTAGACGCTCTCTTCGACAAACAGATTCACTTCAGTGGGGGAACTACCCTTGAACGACATGGCAAAGAATTTGGTCCTTTGGATGATCATTGCGGGCGTTTTGCTCACGGTGTTCAACAACATCAATCGGGATCCTCAAGCCGACAGCATTATTTATTCCCAGTTCGTTAAAGAGCTGCGTGATGGTCGTGTGCAAGCGGTAGATATCCAAAACTTGCAGATTACAGGTTACCGCAGCGACGGCTCGCGCTTCCGTTCGATCATGCCAGCAATCGGCGATCGCGGATTGATGGACGAACTGCTCGAATCGAATGTTGCCATTAGTGGCACGCAAGATGAGAAGCCGGGCTTCTTGTCGCAGCTGTTTTTATCATTACTCCCGGTATTGGTCATAGTCGGCCTATTCTTCTTCTTCATGCGGCAGATGCAAGGCGGCGGCGGAGGCGGCAAAGGCGGCCCGATGTCGTTTGGCAAGAGTAAAGCCAAGCTCCTCGGCGAAGACCAGATCAAGATAACTTTTGCCGACGTCGCAGGTGTCGACGAAGCGAAAGAAGACGTGAAAGAGCTCGTTGACTTCTTGCGCGAGCCAGACAAATTCCAGCGCTTGGGCGGTAAGATCCCCCGCGGCATACTGATGGTTGGTCAGCCGGGTACTGGTAAGACCCTCCTCGCCAAAGCGATAGCGGGCGAGGCCAAAGTGCCTTTCTTCTCCATCTCAGGTTCTGACTTTGTCGAAATGTTTGTGGGCGTGGGAGCCTCGCGCGTTCGAGATATGTTCGATCAAGCGAAGAAGCAAGCCCCCTGCATTATTTTCATCGACGAAATCGATGCGGTTGGACGTCACCGTGGCGCTGGCCTCGGCGGCGGACACGACGAGCGCGAGCAGACGCTAAACCAACTCCTCGTCGAGATGGATGGATTCGAGGTGAACGACGGCGTAATCGTTGTTGCAGCGACTAACAGGCCCGATGTTCTGGACCCTGCGCTTCTGCGACCGGGTCGCTTCGACCGCCAGGTTGTGGTTGGCCTGCCTGACATTCGTGGCCGCGAGCAGATCCTCAAGGTGCACATGCGCAAAGTGCCAATCGACGACAACGTCAAGGCAAGCCTCATTGCGCGCGGCACGCCAGGCTTCTCTGGAGCTGATCTCGCTAACCTCGTAAACGAAGCGGCGCTGTTCTCGGCCCGCTCAGGCAAGCGTCTGGTTACGATGGAAGAATTCGAGAAAGCGAAAGACAAAATCATGATGGGCGCCGAGCGTAAGTCGATGGTTATGTCGGACAAAGAGCGTCGAAATACTGCCTACCACGAAGCTGGGCACGCAATTGTCGGTCGCATAGTCGAAGAGCACGATCCGGTTTACAAAGTGAGCATTATTCCGCGCGGTCGAGCGCTGGGCGTAACGATGTTTTTGCCCGAAGAAGACCGCTATAGCCTCAGTAAGCTCGGTATCCTCAGTCAGATCTGCAGCCTCTACGGCGGCCGCATTGCCGAAGAAATGACGCTTGGCGCCGACGGAGTGACTACAGGCGCGTCGAACGATATCCAGCGCGCAACAGAGATGGCTCGTAATATGGTCACCAAATGGGGGCTGTCTCCCGAGCTAGGGCCGCTGCTGTATTCTGAAGACGAGGGCGAAGTCTTTTTGGGTCGCTCTGCAGCGTCGCAATCGAAGAGCTTCTCGAGCGACACAGCGAAGTCTATCGACGTTGAGGTGCGCAAAATCATCGACACCTGCTACAGCAAGGCAAAAGATATTCTCGAGACCAATCGCGACAAACTCGAGATGATGATGGAGGCGCTGATGGAGTATGAGACGATCGATGCCGATCAGATCGACGACATCATGAATGGCAATAAACCGCGCCCGCCAGCCGATTGGAGCGATTCCGATGGCAGTGGCACTGCGACTAAAAGCGAGGTAGAAGAGCCTAAAGCTAGGCGCGACGAAACCTCAGGTCCAATAGGCGGTCCTGCCGGCGAGCACTAGGTCGCCGCTCTAAAGAACGTTGAAAAAGAGAACCCTCGCGGTTCTCTTTTTCGTTAGGGGTTTCCCGCACGAAAAACACGTAGTCTTTATTGAGCTAGAAAAATGACAAAAATCCTCTTAGCTGGGTCGCGGCAAATAGACTTGAGTAAGCCATGCTGTATGGGCGTGCTCAATGTCACCCCCGACTCTTTTTCAGACGGATCAACCCTCGGGCGTGAATCAAAGGCTGGCTCAGGTCACTCGTCATTCGAAGTTGATCTGGACAAAGTATTAGAACGCGCCGAAAAAATGGCCGCCGAAGGCGCTACGTTTCTCGATATTGGTGGCGAATCTACTCGACCCGGCGCGACTCCGGTGCCCGTGCAAGAGGAGATAGACCGCGTCGTTCCCGTTATCGCTGCTCTGAGAGCGCGCTTCGATCTCTGTCTCTCAGTCGACACCAGTTCGTCTGAGGTGATGACTGCCGCGATTGGCGCCGGTGCCGAACTTGTTAACGATGTGCGCGCGCTCGCCGACGAAGGAGCCCTGACTGCTATAGTCGATAATCGCGTGGCGGTATGTCTAATGCACATGCGCGGCCAGCCCCGCTCGATGCAAGTGAAATTCGATTCGAATAGCCCGCTTGGTGAAAAAAGCTACGATGATGTTGTCGAAGAAGTTGCCGAGTTTCTTGGCGAGCGACGCGATTACTGTCTGGCTAAAGGGTTAAATGCAGACAGCTTGCTTCTCGATCCAGGCTTTGGGTTTGGTAAAAGTCAGGGACATAACTACGAGTTATTGAGTGGATTAACGCGGCTTAGCGCACTAGGCGCTCCTCTGCTTGTGGGTATTTCGCGCAAATCGATGATCGGTGCTGCCACCGGTCGCTCGGTCGATCAGCGGCTAGCAGGATCTGTGGCCGCCGCAACGCTTGCGCTTCAGGGAGGCGCCAGCATTATTCGTAGCCACGATGTTGCTGCCACGGTCGATGCGATTAAAGTATACTCCGCATATTGTGGGAACTTGGCGTTCGACTAAGTACTCTAATTATAATAACTAGTCTGAGTAACTAGGTAAGAAAAGGAGTTAGATCCCATTCATGTCTACCACAAGCGATAAGAGCGCCCCTACAACAAAGCGATACTTTGGTACCGACGGCATCCGCGGTGCGGTAGGTCAGGCGCCAATCACTCCCGATTTCATGCTCAAGCTAGGCTGGGCTGCGGGACGCGTATTTGCCGATGCGAATGGCGCGCGTGGGAAAATACTCATTGGCAAAGATACGCGTATTTCGGGCTATATGTTCGAGGCAGCTCTCGAAGCCGGCATAGCGGCTGCCGGCGTCGATATCGGTCTGCTAGGCCCGATGCCCACGCCCGCTATAGCCTATCTTACGCGCACCCTTCGAGCGCGCGCTGGTATCGTGATCAGTGCCTCCCACAACTCCTTTGAAGACAACGGCATTAAGTTTTTTTCGGGCACTGGCACTAAGCTCCCCGACGACATTGAGCATGCGATCGAAGCGGAGCTTGAGAAAGAACTCACTACCGTCCGGCCAGAGCTAATTGGCAAGGCCTCGCGTATTAACGACGCGGCAGGGCGTTACATCGAATTTTGTAAGAGCACGGTAGGCCAGAGTCTGCGCCTCAATGGCATGAAAATAGTCGTCGATTGCGCGCATGGCTCGACCTATCACATCGCCCCGAGCGTTTTCACAGAGCTTGGTGCAGCAGTTATCTCGCAGGGCGTTTCACCTAATGGCCTTAACATCAATCAGAATGCTGGCTCGACCTCGCCGCAGGTGCTTGCCGATCGCGTTATCGCCGAAAAAGCCGATCTAGGAGTTGCCTTCGACGGCGACGGCGACCGTGTCGTCATGGTCGATCATTTAGGCAATGTGCTCGACGGCGACGAAATTCTCTACATCATTGCCCGCGACCGTCTGCGTCAAAATGTCGAATTTGGCGGTGTTGTGGGCACCCAAATGAGTAACCTCGGATTGCAGTTGGGGCTCGATGCGTTAGGTGTGCCGTTTACGCGCACGCCCGTCGGCGACCGCTATGTCATGCAGGAGATGATTAAACGCGGTTGGAGTCTGGGTGGTGAATCTTCGGGTCATGTTATCTGCTTGGATTTATCGAGCACAGGCGATGGCATTATCTCTGCGCTGCAGGCGTTAGCCGCAGTGGTCAACGGCGGTAAGTCTCTGGCAGAGCTGCGCACACAAATGAGTAAATTACCGCAGAAGATGGTCAATGTGCGCATTAGTCGCGGCGTCGAGCTTGTCGGCAATTCAGCGATAGCGAGTGCTGTGCAGCAAGTCGAAGCCGAATTAGGTAAGCGCGGCAGGGTGCTTCTGCGTCCATCTGGCACGGAGCCTGTCCTGCGTGTGATGGTCGAAGGTGAGGACGCCTCGGACGTCGCGCGCCTCGCCGAACAGCTCGCACAAGCGGTAAGAGACGTTGCAAGAGACCCGCATCTTGGGTAGACTTGCCGCCCGTTTCAATTGAGCTGGCGCCTGATTTAAGGCGGCGAGGCAGAGTCAACGGAAGTGAGTTGAAGGAGCCTGAACCATGCGTCGTAGAGTAGTTATTGGCAATTGGAAAATGCACGGCTCTCTCGAGTCGACCGCAGCCCTGCTAGCTGGTTTAGATTTAAGCAGCCTAGACCCGGAAGTCGAGGTCGCGGTTTGCCCTACTAGCCTGCACATCGCAGTGGTCGCGAAGCGGCTGAGTACAGATGCGAGGCTCGCGCAGGTTAAAGTTGGCGCGCAAAACGTCAGTGACGCGGTATCGGGTGCCTTCACAGGTGAAATCGCAGCCGACATGCTAACTGACTTCGGAGTTAGTTTCGCATTAGTCGGCCATTCGGAACGACGAGAGTTGTTCGGCGAAAGCGACGAGTTGGTCGCAGCCAAGGCCGCTGCGGTGATCAGTGCAGGGATAACGCCGGTTGTGTGCGTAGGCGAGACACTCGCGGAACGACAAGCGGGCG